>ERZ1292633.2540-Hain-H41-02um-R1-2540-length-18615-cov-6_pt1 | contig 16821 bp, 19 predicted proteins | sample MGYA00564406_ERZ1292633 | MGnify/ENA primary metagenome ERZ1292633 (study PRJEB36523, sample SAMEA6512639) | groundwater metagenome | collected 2019-01-08 | study: AquaDiva: Metagenomics assemblies of 32 groundwater samples | reverse complement strand
GCCAGCAAATCGAGGGATTATTGATCGAAAATCCTTTTGCTGACTGAGTTAGAAAGGGATTTGTAGAACTATTGCGAAAACTATACTTAATTTATTAGACGACAATTAACCTGACCGATCAGGTTAATTGTCGTCTAATATTCCAGTTTGAGTTGCTTTTGGCTTTTGTAGGTGATCATATATGTGCAAACTTTTTGGAGGTATATCGTTGTTTTACTTGCATTATTATAGCACATAAATTCAATAACTTCATATAATCAATATGTTGTGTTTTTTTAGCAGCCTCTAGATATCCCTGATAAGCTGCTTCCCATACATAATAACAATCACACCAACTAAACAGATACTTACGCCAATCCAATCAGTGACAGTTGGACGGATAGTATCCACCACCCATAACCACACCAGCGCCACACAAATGTAAACGCCGCCATATGCGGCATAAATTCGTCCTGCTGCTTGGGGGTGAAGGGTGAGTAGCCAGACAAATATCCCCAAACTAATTGCCGCAGGAAAGAGCAACCAAAAAGATCTGCCCTCTTTCAAATAGAGATAAGGCAAATAACAACCAATTATCTCGGCCACTGCAGTAACAACGAATAAACCTAAGGTTTTTAATATTTCCATTATTAAGTTTTAAAACAAAATTTCAAAAAATTTATGCCCATTATTGCTATCTTAATTCTAGTATCGTATATATTATGCTTTTTTAAACCTCTGAAAGGAATCTATAATCATGTCGCAAGATACAATTTCGTGTGAACTCCATGACTTTGTGGAAGTTGCTTGCATGTACGGCTATCGGCTTAAACTCGTCTTAAAAAACAACCAGATCATAGAAGGTAAAGCCGTTGATATTGCCAATTCTCCCGAGAAACGGGAATATCTGATCATTGATAATGATTCGAGGCAATATATCGAATTAATCCAGCTTGCCAGAATGGAAGTACTTACACCCAATGCTAAATTTAGCGAAGTCGTTTTCCAGTAGAATCTTGCAAGAAGATCAGTACACCGTATCCATACACAACAGACATCTAAGACGTACGTTTAACTACCACCCGGCTTAAATATGTCACTCATCGCAACTCAGTTAATCCACTGGCACAAAGCTCATGGGCGTCATCACCTCCCGTGGCAAGGGAACCATGATCCCTATGCTGTTTGGTTATCTGAAATTATGTTACAACAGACACAGGTCAATACTGTTATTCCTTATTATGCGCGATTCATGCGAGAATTCCCCACAATTAGCAGTTTGGCACAAGCACCTCTTGATGCTGTGCTGGTCATCTGGAGCGGCCTTGGTTATTATTCGCGTGCCCGCAATCTACACCAAGCGGCGCGTATGATTATGCGGGATTATCAGGGACAATTTCCTGATACCCGGGAGATGATTCAGAAACTGCCGGGAATTGGGCGTTCTACAGCCGCTGCCATCGCAGTTTTTGCTTTTAGCAAACGTGAAGCGATTCTGGATGGTAATGTTAAGCGAATCTTAACGCGTTATTTCGGAATTTCAGGTTACCCAGAAGAAAGCAGGATAAAGAACCTGCTTTGGGAAAAAGCTGAAGAAGCACTACCTGTTAAGTATGGTAAAAACCAGATTGAAACATATACGCAGGCTCTGATGGATCTGGGAGCTACTATTTGTATACGCCGCATTCCTATTTGTAAAGCCTGCCCACTTCAACATCACTGTGTTGCATTTAAAGAAGAACGCGTAGAGCAATTGCCAACTGCCAGACTTCGCAAATCGTTACCAAAAAAAGAAACAGTCTTTCTACTACTCATGCAACATCAAAAGTTACTTTTAGAAAAAAGACCTGCTTCCGGTATCTGGGGAGAGTTATGGTGCCCACCTGAGATCAAAACTGGGATAGATGCGGCTAGTTATTGCCAACATCAATTAGGCATAACAGTTCAATCGCTAGTTGAGTTACCAATTTTTGACCATCAATTTACCCACTTTAAATTGCGTATCCATCCGCAGCTACTGCAGGTTGTCTCAAGTACCCTCATCAACCCACACAATAAATTTATCTGGATTAAACCATCCGATGCGCTTGAACAAGCTATTCCGACACCTGTAAGAAAACTGCTAAACCAACACTTCTTATTGGACAAACATGCTCCCAACAAAGATTAGAAATAATGGATAATTTATTGGAATGGAGGAAACATCAACGTAAACAACTGATTGTTGCCAGAGAAACTCTATCTGCAGCTCTTCATCAGCAATGGAGTGATACAATTTCAGATCTTCTCAAACAAGGCTTTCCAGAACTTCAGAAAATGAATATTGGAATTTATTGGCCATTCCGGGGTGAGTACGACCCACGGCCGATTGCCCAGTATCTTAGGCAACATGGCGCAACGCTCGCGCTACCGGAAGTAGTTGGTAAGGATAAACCACTTTGTTTCCGTGAATGGTGGCCTGGAATGCCCTTAAAAAATGGGGCCTATGGTATCCCTGCTCCTATAAAGGCCAAGGCAATTAGGGTTGATGCGCTTATTATTCCCGTGGTTGGCTTTGATCAACATGGCTATCGTTTGGGCTATGGCAGCGGCTATTTTGATCGTACCTTGGCCACGTACCAGCCACAACCTTTAACTATAGGTATAGCTTTTGAAATGCAGCGACTAGAAAATGTTTACGCTCAGCCACATGATATAGCCCTACATTATATTGTGACAGAGAAAGGTATTTTCCGTACTGAGGATCATGAACTCAAGTTTATCTCTACATCTCAGTGCAAGGATGGGTAAACAGAAAAATAATATTATATTAACTTTCTGATCCCCATAAGATCCAACCCACCTGTAACCGTAAAAACTCGACAATAAGACAAGGTTATCTAGAAGGTAGGTAAATCCTGCTAAGCGTTTTGCTTTCTGTAGCGTGCCACAAAACCTATCAGAACCAATCCGGCCAACAACATCGCATATGTTTCTGGTTCTGGAATTGCAGGGGTATTAAATGCTGCGCCACCAAAAATTGCGACATCGCCTTTGGTTGAATTTGGATTATGCCGACCGAGTTGTATAATTCTTAATGAATGCGCTACAGAATCCAATTCTGTCACTACTAAAATTCTATTCCCGGTTCGATACATATCATATGTACCAACATCGATATTATCGACAAAAAACTGAGCAAAGCCATCGTTATGATCCCCGGCCATGATGAAGCCAACACTATTACTGATTACGGAAAACACTGTGGTTGCTTCGCTCGTTCCAGGTATACCAGCTGCTGAATTATCAAACAGCCACAATTCCCGCGCACCCAATCCCCCTCTGGGTCCAATACCTGAGACATCCCAGTCGATTCCACCTCGACCAGCATTTCTAAATTCAATAACTGGGTTCCCATTAATTTCGATTGGGTTTCCTTGACGTGTTGCTACTCCTAACGATATCCACTGTGTGGATAAGGCTGATGCATGCGAGCTGATCAACAATAGTGTAATCACTAGTATTCGCGTCATTTTCTATTTCCCATCTCAGTTAAAATAAAATGTAAAGAACTTACATCAACATGGAGACATTCTATCCGACAAATAAGCATAGAAAAATGGGCTATTTATCCTGATGTTGTCATGCACTCATACTCAAAAAAGTGCTATCTGTTGCATGAATAAATGCCAGATTCTAGTCAAAATTCACACCGATGTAGCGCGCCGGTTAACTTTCTATTCCCCAGCGAGGAATCAAGGTATGTATGATACCCAGATGATCCAGGATGCGAGCAACAACAAAATCAATCATATCCTGCACCGTCTGAGGGTGATGATAAAAACCGGGATTAGCAGGTAAAATAACAGCCCCGCTACGCACCAGCTTGAGCATATTTTCCAGATGAATTGCAGAAAACGGCATCTCTCGTGGCACTAAAATAAGTTGCCGATTTTCCTTCAACATGACATCCGCTGCCCGTTCGATCAGTTTCTGATTCAGGCCTGCAGCAATCGCTGCCAAGGTCCCCATTGTACAGGGACAAATCACCATCGAATCGGCCGGATTAGAGCCGGAAGCAACCGGTGCAAACCACTCCTCGCGTCCGAATACACGTAACTGTCCATCCGGCACCTGATACTGACGACTAAAAAAGGACTCTGCTTCCTTAGCACTGGAAGGCAGTGCCAGGTTCATTTCCTGCTGCGCAACAATTTGCGCTACTTTTGAATACAGGAGATACACTTGCTTTCCTTCCTGCAACAACATTTCAAGCAAACGAATCCCATAAGGCATCCCAGATGCACCGGTCAATGCCAAGGTAATCGTCTGAGAATTTTTCATCTTAATCCAAGTTAATTCGGGAGACCACTCCGAAGTGAAGGTTGCTAAAAGAAAATCAACGAATCATTCGGGTAAGTATTGGTTTTTAGCTGCCTTCTTTATTCATTTCCCGTTCATGGCGTTCAATAAACTCCTTTGTGCCATCAATACCACGTAATTGCAAAACATAATTTCGTACTGCTGCCTCCACGAGAACGGCCAAATTCCGGCCAGCTGCCACAGGAATAATGACCTTACGGATGTCAACATTCATAATGCTCTCGTTAAGATCACTGATAGGCAGTCGTTCCAATAAGCCAGAATTTGTTCCTCCGCTATTCTGCAAATGAACGATCAGTTTCATATTTTTACGACGCCGCACTGCGGTTTCCCCAAAAATTGTACGGATATTCAACATGCCTAGGCCCCGTACTTCAAGATAATCCCTGAGCATTGGAGGGCAGCGCCCTTCCAATGTCTCCGGGGCAACACGGCGTAATTCCACGACATCATCCGCTACTAAACCATGACCGCGGCTTATTAATTCGAGGGCCAACTCGCTTTTACCGACACCGCTTTCACCAGTGATCATGACTCCCATACCCAACACATCCAGAAGCACCCCATGCAAACTACAAGACGGAGCCAACACGCTTCCCAGGTAAGAGCGAATCAGCCAGATAACTTCCAGACCGGGGTAAGGTGAATGCAGTAAAGGGATATTGAATGCACTGGCCATACTCAGGATAGACACAGGTATTTCGGCATTGTCCGCCACGATAATACATGCCAGGTTGCTTTGCGTCAGCTGGTTTATTTTTTTCTCAAGTGAAGCAGCATCCAGCTTGTTTAGATAATGAATCTCATCACTACTAATCACCTGGATCCAGTCCGGGTGGATAAAATTCAAATGACCAATCATGCCTTGCCCAGACTGTGCAACAGCCTCATCACTGAGCTCAGTATCGCCGCCACGCTGACCCGCGATCCAGTTTAGTTTAAGTTTTTCCTTCTTATCTTCAAATAGCTGAGCAATACTAATCTTCGACATTCGGTTTCCAATCAACAATGAGTTTATGGATCTTCGCAGCATCTTTACACTGCAAAATTCCTTCACGAAACTGCTTATCGCTAAACATCTGTGCCAGCTCACTGAGGATCTGCAAGTGCTTGTCAGTAGCTTTCTCCGGAACCAGTAAAATACAGGCAATATTGACTGGCTGACCGTCAGGCGCATCAAAGGGTATCGCCTCCTTCATTGTTACCAAGGCAGCAACCGCTTCGCGCAACCCCTTTATACGGCCGTGCGGAATAGCCACACCCTGTCCTAAACCTGTTGAACCCAGTTTTTCCCGCGCAAACAAACTATCAAAAACCTGACTGCGCGCAATCTGATTGGTATTTTCAAATAATAATCCAGCCTGTTCAAAAACACGTTTCTTGCTGGTGACATCCAGATCGACAATAACATTGGACAGCGGTAATAATTGCGAGATTTGATTCATGGAAAATAGGATTATTTCGTTCAAATGATAATGAAGCGTACAATTTCTTAATTACAATTAATGCAGTATCCCAGAAGAAACAACATTTCTTTCTTGGAAATAGAAACATGCCTAATTATCTGCTATTGCTCATCAAGTTCTTGATTTTTCAATGCGCCATGGTTCCGGCGTTCAAGATTCTTTTCCTTGTGTTTGAGTATCTGCCGATCCAGCTTGTCCACGAGACTATCAATCGATGCATACATATCTTCACTGTCAGTTTCGACAAAAATATCTTTACCACGCACATGAACGTTCGCTTCCGCCTTTTGTTTAAGTTTCTCTACCGACAGAATGACACTGACGTCAATGACATGATCAAAATGGCGTGTAATTTTACCGATTTTTGAAATGACATATTCACGCATGGCATCGGTAATTTCCACATGGTTGCCGGTAAGTTTAAGGTTCATATCCTTCCTTTTCTTCTGATTAAAATGATTTACGAAGATTTGCTGCAGGAATCTGTATCGATTCCCGGTACTTCGCAATGGTTCGACGAGCAACAACAATACCTTGTTGTTCAAGAATAGTTGAAATTCTGTTATCGCTGAGTGGTTTCCTTGGGTTTTCTTCCTGTATCAGTTGCTTGATCAATGCACGGATCGCCGTCGCTGAACAAGCTCCCCCTGAATCCGTGGAGACATGACTACCAAAAAAATATTTAAGTTCAAAAATACCTCGCGGAGTATACATAAATTTTTGTGTAGTTACCCGTGATACTGTTGATTCATGTAAATTCAAAGTTTCCGCAATATCCCGTAATACAAGCGGACGCATAGCAACTTCTCCATGTTCAAAAAATTGCTGCTGACGCTCCACAATTGCACTGGCCACTCTCAGAATAGTACTTGAGCGTTGCTGTATATTCTTAATCAGCCACTTAGCTTCATTCAATTGGCTTACTAGCCCACGCGAAGAATGATGCTCCTGTCTCAGTATGTTAGCATAGAGATGATTAATATTGAGGCGTGGGATTGCGGCCATATTTAGATTTGCACCCCAGACCCCATTTTTTTTAGTGACCGTAATATCCGGCACAATATAGCGTTCGCTTTGAGAATTAAACGGGGCACCTGGTTTAGGATTCAGATTAACAATCAGTTTCTGTATAATTCGTAAACTTTGGTCATCACACGCCAATAATCTCTTAATCTGACCAAAATCGTGCGACGCCAGAATTTCCAAATATTCTCGTACAACTTTTATTGCCTGGTCACGATAACCATCAGCAGGCAATGCTTGCAGCTGCAGCACCAGACATTCTTGTAGATTACGCGCCCCCACACCCAATGGATCAAGACACTGCAAATACTTGAGCGCATCTTTCAAGTCATCCAGACTGATGCCCAGTTCTGCAGGAAGTATTTCCATCAACTCATCCAGATCCTGTAACAGATAGCCATCTTCATTCAGACTGTCAATCAACAGGCTAATAATACTTTTTTCACGCTCAGAAATTTGGCTCAGGCAAATCTGGAAATTTAAATGTTCACGCAAGCTTAAAGGTCTGGCAGGTATTTGCGGCGCCTCATGATCATCATCTTCATAAGTGCCCTGAGAAAAAATATTTTCCTGCGACCATTCAACATCCGATTCAAAGTTTTCCTCCGGCTCATTTTTAACTTCAGATGCTGCCGCTTCTGGCGGCGCACTATCAAAAACCGAAGAATCTTCTGATTCTGAATGCTCGAATGAATTTTCAGCCACAGGCGCATTCCACTCCTCACCTAGCTCTAACAACGGATTCTCCTGGACAATCCGTTCAATCTCCTGATTTAATTCAAGCGTTGATAATTGCAGCAGCCGGATAGATTGCTGCAATTGGGGGGTAAGCCTAAGTTGCTGTGATAACTTTAGTTGGAGTGTTGGCTTCATGATCCTGGAAAAACAGCAATTGCTAAATAAATCAATCTCAATGCATTCGTGATTTTACAATCGGAAGTGTTCTCCCAAATAAACCTCCCTGACCTTTTCATTGTCTATGATCTCTTCAGGCTTACCTTTAGCCAGCACATGCCCTTCACTGATGATATAAGCTCGATCACAAATTCCTAATGTCTCTCGAACATTATGATCCGTAATCAGTACACCAATTTCCCGTTCTCTCAGAAAAGAAATGACTTTCTGTATATCTACCACAGCGATCGGATCAACGCCTGCAAAGGGCTCATCCAGCAAAATAAAACGTGGTTGCGACGCCAGTGCACGAGCAATTTCAACACGGCGACGCTCACCTCCCGACAAACTGATTGCAGAATTATTACGCAAATGACCGATATGCAAATCGTGTAATAAGTCATCTAAATACCGCTGTTTCGTATCTTCATCCAAATTTTGCAACTCTAATACCGCAAGAATATTTTCCTCAACAGTCAAACGTCGAAAAATGGATGCTTCTTGCGGCAAATAGCTCAGTCCAAGCTTCGCCCTTTGATGAATCGGCAATTGGGTTAAATCTTGCTCATCCAAATGTATCCCGCCGCCATCAAGAGGCACCAAGCCAACGATCATATAAAAACAAGTTGTTTTTCCGGCACCATTGGGGCCGAGTAATCCAATCACCTCACCACTACTGATTGAAAAAGAAACATCCTGCACTACAGTGCGTGACTTATAGCGTTTTTTTAAATTACTAGCTTTTAATTCACTCATTCTCTGAAATCATATCCATTTCTAATCTGGCGTTGCTATTTGTGTTACTCAGAATTATTTTTAGGCTGAATAGTTATCCGCACCCGCTTGTCCGGACCCGTTTCATCTCCACGTTCCTTGCTGCCAATCACTTTGAAGAACTCTGTCCTCATATCATAGGAAATATAATCGCCCTGTACTTCATCGGAACCACGTTTCAATCGCGCCTGCCGGAATAATTCAATTTTATCTGTTTTACTATCGTATTCAGCCCGTTGACTCCATCCTTCTACATACTCATTTAGGCCATCGCGTTTCTGCCGAAAACTAACAAGATCTCCAGTAGCTGTTGCATACCGAAATCCATGCAAATCTTCTTTCATAGTCACTTTGTCAGCAGTAATCCGCAAGGTTCCCTGCGTCAGGATCACATTTCCAGTAAATACACTGACTCGGTTAGATTCTTTGCGATTCACATCTTCAACGGTTGCACGGTCAGCTTCCAGATAAATAGGTTTTTCACGATCAGTCCGCTCAGCCCAGACAGACTGAGTAAAGCACAAACCACACAAGCCTAAAGCGATAATTCGTTTCATTTTATATTCACAGCTTTTACTTTGGATAGGAGCTGTATCACTCCAATACGATTATTGAATTCCAGACCGGTTGAATGGATCGTGGTATTCAATCTTGAGATAGTCACCGCTTGATCTGTCTTAACCAAATCCTCGTCCGGAATAAGATGCAAGAAATCAGTCATCAAGGTAATCTTAGTCTTGTCATCATCTGCTCCTCTGGCTACAGCCACATTTCCTGTTAAATAGATATTTCTACCTTTGCTTTTTACTTCAGCTTTATCTGCATGCAATTGCATCAGCTGCTTTTCTGGCTCGATATTAATAAAACTTACTTGCTCCATCTGCGTCACTTCCTCGTTGAGGTAGTGAAATAGCTTCTTAGCTGTGAATTTACGCTGAATCTCCCGCTCGTGATCCATGCGAATACCGGAGAGCTCTTCTACAATATAATCTGGATTGACGTACAAGTTATCCTCTCCAATCTGTTCTGCCGGCCGTGTTATCCGATCCAGCCAGAATGTCAATAATGCCAAAAAGATTAGTAGAGCCAAAGGAAAGCTGATATGTAGGCGATTAACCATTTAGAAATATTACTCGTTTCATTAATCCCAGAATACTGGGTATCAATCCAACCCTATTGATTAAAAAATGCACTTTTTTAAATTATAACAGAACACTAATCTCCATTTAACGAATCGATTCTTGCTCCTTTCTTTCAATAGATCTTTAAATGTCATGCATGAATCCATATCTTAGGATAGAGTAATGTGCATTATTTGATAAACCATTGGGAAGAAAAGAATCGCAATGCATCAAGAAGCCTTTGAATTTGAGAAATATGATCAGTTGCAGGATGAAACATGCGCGCAACGCATTGTTGCGGCCAAAAATATTCTGGGAAAACGCGCTGTTATTCTGGCACACCATTATCAGCGTGCAGATGTATATCGGCATGCCGATCTGACGGGTGATTCTTTAAAACTTTCTTACCTTGCGGCACAAACTGACGCTGATTTTTTGGTTTTCTGCGGGGTTCATTTCATGGCTGAAGTGGCGGATATTCTTTCCAGCCCAGAACAAATTGCTATTTTACCCGATATGGCAGCTGGTTGTTCCATGGCAGATATGGCCAATCTTTCCAATGTTGAGCGCGCATGGCGTGAACTTTCGGAAATATTGGATCCCGATGAATCAATCACTCCGGTCACTTACATTAACTCTGCGGCAGACCTTAAAGCTTTCTGTGGTGAGCACGAGGGCATTGTCTGCACATCCAGTAATGCCGGAAAAGTTCTGCAGTGGTCATTTAATCAGCGGGAAAAGGTTTTGTTTTTCCCTGATCAGCATCTCGGTCGTTGGAGTGGACATCAACTGGGCATTCCACTCGATGAAATGCCAGTATGGAATTTCGATGAGCCAATGGGTGGGCTGACCGTTGAACAAATTAAGAAAGCTAAAATTTTACTCTGGAAAGGCCATTGCTCAGTTCATCAAATGTTTCAGCCACAGCATATTCTTCGTTTCCGTAATCAATATCCCGATGGTATCGTCATTTCTCACCCGGAATGTAGTTTTGAGGTCTGCAAAGCATCCGATTATGTCGGTTCAACCGAATACATCATTAGAACCATTGCAGAAGCAAAAGGCGGCACACGCTGGTTAGTTGGCACTGAGCTCAATCTGGTCAGCCGGATCACTGAGGAATTTAAATCCCAAGGAAAAATTGTTCAGTTCATGTCACCCATGGTATGTATGTGTTCGACGATGGCACGAATTGATCCACAGCATCTGGCTTGGGCACTGGAAAATCTGGTCAATGGCAATGTCGTGAATCAGATCAAAGTCCCTCAGGATGAAGCCAAACTTGCAAAATTGGCGTTGGATAGAATGTTGAAGATTTCATAGTTACAGATATAGCCAGTGCCTGAGAACCTGCAAATCGCCAGCGACACGCTCCCAGTGATTATCTCGGAGTTAATCAGCACATAATGACGCATGTGGCACTGTCAGCAAATTTAATCCGCACATGAGAAATCTTACTTTTGTTGATAGTAACCACATAACCCTGCTGCACAATGGCGACGAATATTTTCCGGAATTAGAAGCGGCAATAGAGAAAGCTCAAACAGAAATACACATTGAAACGTATATTTTTGAATACGATGCCATTGGCAGCAAAATCTCATCGGCTTTAAAACGTGCAGCACAACGCGGTGTATCCGTTCACCTGCTGCTAGATGGCTTCGGTTCGCAAGATTTTCCGCGAAAGGAAATTGACGGCATGCTTCAGGCCGGCATAAAGGTTCTCATATTCCGGCCTGAATTTATTTTTTCAATGCCACGTCGTTATCGTTTGCGACGGATGCACCGCAAGCTCGTGATTATTGACGCACAAATCGCTTTTGCCGGCGGCATCAATATCATCGATGATCAACATAATCCGGAAAAACTAACCCCGCGTTTTGATTATGCTGTTGTTATTAAAGGCCCGCTACTTATTCAGATCCATAAGGCTGTGAAACATTTATGGATGTTAGTCGCATGGGTGCATTTAAAGAAACGCTGGGTTATTCCAGTTACCATAAAGCCGGTAGACAAACCTTGCGGAGATCAAAAAGCCGCATTTGTGATACGCGATAACTGGCGACATCGTCATGACATTGAGCACGCATATTTAGAAGCCATCAACCAGGCACATACCGAAATCATCATTGCCAATGCATATTTTCTGCCAGGAAGAAAGTTTAGTAATGCGCTAAAAAATGCTGCTCAACGTGGCGTAACAGTTGAGCTTCTTTTGCAAGGTAAAATCGAATATCGTTTGCAGCACCATGCAACTCAGGCGTTGTATGAAAACCTACTAAAAGCCGGAATAAAAATTTATGAATATAATCGCAGTTATTTGCATGCAAAGGTTGCGGTAATTGATCAGCATTGGGCAACCGTGGGTTCTTCCAACATTGATCCTTTTAGTTTGCTGCTTGCGCGCGAAGCCAATATCATTATTGAAGATCATCAATTTGCGCTTGAACTCAGAACAAGTTTAAAAACCGCGATTGCAGAAGAATCCATCGCGGTAACGCCAGCACACAAAGGCTTCTTCTCATGGCGCAATTATATTGTGAACTGGCTGAGTTTTTATATCGTACGTATGATGCAAGGTGTGCTCGGTTATGACTGGCACGACAATATACCGTGATTTCATTAATGAACCGCAAACCGCTTTCGTTTGACTTAGAAACCAAGAAGTATCACCACACGAATGGAAAACACACAGTACAGGCAAAATAAATCCGGTTTGTCAGTAGCACAACAGGATCAGATTACTGAAGCCGCCCAGATATTGCGCGAAGGCGGCACAGTAGCTTTCCCTACTGAAACGGTTTATGGTCTCGGTGCAGATGTCACCAATCCGGATGCCATCAATAAAATTTACCAGATTAAACAACGGCCGATTGACCACCCGCTCATCGTTCATATCAGCGATATTTCCCATTTGCATTACTGGGCACGAGCAATACCGGATTCTGCCTGGCTGTTAGCCAATCACTTCTGGCCCGGGCCCCTCACATTGATTTTGCAACGCAGCCGCCGCATACCCGATAGCGTTACTGGCGGACAGGATACCGTGGGCTTGCGCATACCGGCGCATCCTGTTGCACTGGCTTTACTCGACACGTTGGGACCAGAAAAAGCACTGGCCGCACCATCCGCAAACCGTTTTGGACGAATCAGCCCGACGACAGCGGCACATGTGCGCGAGGAGTTGGGTTCGGCGGTCGATATGATCCTGGATGGTGGCGCCTGTGAAGTAGGCTTGGAAAGTACGATCATCAGTTTTCATGATCAATCGCCGAAGCTACTCCGGCCAGGTGGAATTGCAGTATCTGCACTGGAATCCGCACTGGATAGTCCGGTTATGTTAGCGCACAACCTAAGTCAGGCGATACGTACATCCGGATCATTACCAGCGCATTACGCGCCAGCAACACCCTTAAAAATATATTCGACAAACCACCTATGGGATCACGCTTTAGCTTTAGCTGCACAAGGTTCTCGAGTGCTCGTTATGACATGGTCCGATATCGACCAGTCGCAACCTTCGGATCAATCTATCCAGCATTTCTCCATGCCTGCAGATCCAATCACTTATGGTCAGCAACTCTATGCTAAATTACGCCAGTTTGATCAAGCAGCATTTGATTATATGATAGTAGAGGCACCGCCTGATAATCCTAGCTGGTTAGCCATTACGGATCGCCTGCAACGAGCCAGCTATAATCCATTTGATAATAAACAGAATTAAAATGACGAATACACAGAATAAACTTCAAGCTGTACTTTTTGATGTGGATGGCACGCTTGCCGACACTGAGCAAGATGGCCACCGTCTTGCCTTCAATGCAGCATTTAAACAATTTAATCTCGACTGGAATTGGGATATCGATCTTTATGGCGAGCTATTACAAGTCACTGGCGGAAAAGAGCGAATTCGTTATTACATAGAAAGATACGCTCCAGCAGAACTAAATAAAAGCGATTTGACAGACTGGATTGCCAGTTTACATAAAACCAAAACCAAATATTTCGAATCACTGATGGAAACCGGCAGCATCCCGTTACGTCCCGGTGTCGCGCGGCTAATCCATGAGTTACGCCAGGAAAAAATAAAACTCGCGATTGCGACAACAACGACCATGGAGAATGTTACCGCGCTGCTAAAATCGACGTTGGGTGAAGAATCGATTGGCTGGTTCGACGTGATTGGTGCCGGCGATATTGTGCCGATGAAAAAACCCGCACCCGATATTTATCAGTGGGTACTCAATCAACTCAATTTAACCGCACAACATTGTATCGCTATCGAAGACTCGGAAAATGGTTTGAAGTCTGCACTGGCTGCAAACCTCCCTACACTCATCACGGTAAGTGGTTATACGCGTTTACAAGATTTTAATGGCGCAGCCGCAGTTTTATCAGATCTTGGCGAGCCATCCCAACCATTCACCCCAATCAAAAACATGACAACGCTTGATAAAGGATGGGTTGATTATAGGCTACTCAGCGACTTAGCTGGATCTTACTCAAGAGAGGATAGATGACTGACTATCTTTAACTTGCGATTCCCTGTGGTTTTGCGACGGGGTTATTTATAGCTTCTGGGGTACACTTAAAACAGAAGGTGTGCGTTATCGAAAGCTCATTCAAAACACGACAAAATTAAATAGGCCACTGAAGAGATTACCGGCTATATCAAGATCCTGTATATTCGGCAGTAAAAGCGGGTGAAATTGGACTATCTGTCACCAGCAGAATTACACAGAGATATTATGTAAATCCACTTGCGCTTAAATCGATAGATTCATTTTTGGCAGCACACCTCAACGCATTAACTGTTTCAGTAGGCCATTGAATCCGCAAGCTATTTAACCGCACCCGAAAGAAGAGATTTTTATTTTAGCTAGTGGCGTGATATTCTTTACTTTTTTCTGCATAAATTCTTCTGAAAACCTCTTAGCTTTCTAATATCAGTAAATAAATATCAAAATGTCAATAACTTATGATCCTCGAGAAAATCATATTTTGTATGCGCTAAGACAAGCTGAATTTGAACACTTAGCTCCTCAGCTCGAATTGGTAACAATGGCACGATCTGAAGTGCTTTTTGAAGCTAACGATAAATTACAATACATCTACTTTCCCATCACGGCCGTTACATCTTTATTATGTTGCTTGGAAGATGGTACGTCAGTGGAAGTGGCAATGGTTGGTAATGAAGGTGTGCTGGGAGTTTCGGTGCTAATGGGTAAGAATGAGACATTGACACAAGTGATTGTTAATAAAGCAGGCCATGGCTATCGAATCTCCAAAAATTCCTTACAGAACGCTTTAGTTCGCAGTGGAGGCCGCCGGGCTGGAACACTACAGAAATTGATGCTGCGTTATGCCCAAACGCTTTTTGTACAAATGTCGCAAACCACTGCATGTAATCGGCGCCATACTTTAGAACAGCAGCTTTGTTGCTGGCTACTATTGAATTCTGACCGCGGGTATTCGAATAGCCTATCGATAACTCAGGAATTAATCGCCTATATGCTGGGGGTTCGCCGTGAAAGTATAACTGAAGCAGCAGGAAAATTGCAGGATGCAGGGATGATCAATTATCATCGCGGTCACATAGAACTTAAAGATAGAGGAAAATTAGAAACCGTAGCTTGTGAGTGTTACGGAGTGATGAAAGAAGAATCAGATCGCATGATTACTGATTTCCACGCAGCTTAGCAGGACAAAAGTCTTGCCAAACTATTAGTACCGATCTGTTAATACATTGCATTACTAGTTTGCATAGCACAATTTCTCAGTATTTTCTTAAGGGCAACAGAGTTCCTTTTGATTAGTTAAGAGCTGTCGGAGAAGTTGGAGAAGCTGGAAGTTGCGTTGAAATTTTTCTGGATTCTGCTAACTTGCCTATTACACGATTCCACGCATCTCCAAACACATCGAGCACTGCTTCACCCACTCCAGTTTCAATTAAGCCATAATTTTCCACTGGAATCAGGTGAGTATGGTAACTACAAATACGCTCAAGAGACTCATCATAGGTACTTGAATCGATACTATCCAACGAGTAGGTACAAAGAAACAAAAATTCTTGTTTCTTTGATAAATTACTCCATAAATTTTCAAGCTGGATAGCCGCGTCGTACTGAGCTTTTTTCCAGAGCACATCCACCATTTCACCAAAGATGCGAACTTTGCCATATTCTACACGTGCGGCTTGAATTGGGGCCTCTATGGATTGCTGAAAAGATTGCTCTTCAAGTACACCATCTATCAAGAAGCTCGATAGTAGAAATTCGGCATCCAGAAATTTTATTTGGCCCTGATTCTTTAAATTCTGCACATCGAAATTTTGTGCATCCAGTTTCGATATCACAGCTTTTCTTAGCGTGGGTCCGGCGACAACAATGACCGCCTCATCATTAAGCAAGCCATCTTTTATGTAATTAGTAACTATATTCTCTCGAAATGTTTCATTCTGGCAGACTTGAACAATATGACTTTCTGCAATCGGATTCGTTAAAATATATTGCCAAGTACCATTTGTGTGCATATATCCTCCAGCTAATAATTTAGTATAAACAACAGCGAATGTGTAGAATTGTTCATATGCCGACAATTAAAACAATGAAATTTTATAGTAATATTGTACCAATAAATAATTGTATCATCACTTATAATAAGACTGGAGTTTAGTATTTAAAACTTAAAGGTTAAGTTACACACGAGTTAAGAACGTAACTAGAAGACTGGAAAAAAATAGCAAATAAAATTGGCTTCAGGAAGAAGTTTGAAATTTTATTTCTTAATGTTGTAATGAGAACAAATAGTCAGTTATGAAGTATTCACAAGCAATTGATATTATTTATTAATGCACTTATTATTACTGATCATAACGATCGAAAATGTTAAAATAGCATCGTATTTCTAGTCGAAACAGCGATTAAAAATCGCCCAGACACAGCAGAATGATTCATCAACCGAATTTATTTGGAGCAAGACCTCTGTTCAACAGCTTGATCCCAATGGGCCATTGCTGAAGCTCGTAACAGTGCTATCCTGACAAGAATTTGACGAAGCTTTTTCCATCCATTACATAACAGCGACAGGTTCGCCAGGTAAGCGGTCCGGTTAAAGATTGGATTGTTGCTACTGAAGCAGGTAGAAATTTGAGTAACGAATCTACAGCATTGCATTAGAAGCGCGATCTTTATTATCAATCG
>ERZ1292633.1365-Hain-H41-02um-R1-1365-length-26480-cov-15_pt2 | contig 16821 bp, 20 predicted proteins | sample MGYA00564406_ERZ1292633 | MGnify/ENA primary metagenome ERZ1292633 (study PRJEB36523, sample SAMEA6512639) | groundwater metagenome | collected 2019-01-08 | study: AquaDiva: Metagenomics assemblies of 32 groundwater samples | reverse complement strand
AATATGTTAAACCCTTTTGGAGCTTTAGGAGATCTGCAAAAATTACAACAACAAGCGCAAAAAATGCAGGCAGCCTTACAGCAAGAACAAGTCGAGGTAGAGAAGAACGGAGTCAAAGTTATAATCCGCGGTGATCAGGTAATAGAATCGATTGAGGTCGACGGAATTGTCGAAAATCGGATTGCTGAAGCGATTAATGAAGCTGTCAAAAAAACCCAGGAATTGGCCGCCAGAAAATTAATCGAAATTTCCAGTCAACAGGAACAATTAAATAAATAAATGTTCAAACTTTTTTCCGGATCGGCCCATCCTAAACTTTCTCAAGAAGTTGCCAAATTATTAAACGTCAAATTATCTTTATCTGAAACCGTTCGCTTTAGCAACTCGGAGATTAAAGTCACTATCCAGGAAAAAGTTAAGGATGATACCTGCATTATTATTCAATCAACCGCCAATCCAACTGATACTCACCTAATGGAGCTTTTTTTCTTTGCCGATGCTTTAAAAAGAAGTGAGGCGAAAAAAATTGTTGCTTTTATCCCTTATTTTGGTTATGCCAGACAAAATCGTGAACATCGGGCCGGAGAATCGATTTCAGTTAATGTGATTATCAGATTTATTGAGACAATAGGATTTGATCAGGTATTTACGATTACCCTTCACGATGAGGGAACGGAAGGTATCTTTTCAATTCCTTTCAAAAATTATTCTGCTTTTCCCATCTTAGGTCGTGAAGTGGCTCACTACTTAAAAAACAACAAAAATACTGAAGAAGTCGCCATTGTTACCCCTGATCAAGGCGGTGTTGACAGAGCTCAGATTTTTGCTGAAAATTTCTTTCATAGCAATAAGGTTGACGTGGCGGTCATTGAAAAAAGACGAAATCTGAATATTATTCATCAATCAAAGGCCTTAAATTTATATGGAAAAGTAAAAAATAAAACCTGTATTATCGTTGATGATATTATTACATCTGGCGGCACTTTAGTCCATGCCGCCGAATTTTGTCTTAAAAGAGGGGCCAAAAGAGTACTGGCCTGTATTGTCCATCATGATTTTTCCCCAAACGCAGAAATCATTCTTTCAAAAAGTCCAATTGAAAAAATTTTTATGAGCAATTCCATCGAACTTGACCCAAAACAAAATTTTAAAAAATTAGAAGAGGTTTCAATCGCCCCCCTAATCGCCGAAAAATTAAAAAAATTCCTTTAAGTCCACATTCGGCCCCTCTTGACAAGAAGAAGAAGAAGAAGAAGAAGAAGAAGAAGTAAAATACAAACCATGGTAGAACCTCTTAAAAGACAATTATCCCGAGCGGAAGTATATGGTGAAAGTGTTTTAAGGCGGATGAAAAAAAAGCCAGCAGATTGTTATCTGTTTAATGCTCTTGTCCCAGAGATAGGTAATAATGGTTTAATAGTATATGGTGGAACAGGTGGAGGCAGTATGAGTTTAGCTGTAGATTATCTCCAAAAACTTAGTGATATTCATAGACCTCATTGCAAACAAAAAACTCCACATTCAATTAATATTCGCTAATCATTTAAAAAAACTCCATTCGTTTTAAATTGTCGTCAGAGATTGTGTGTACAATCGATTAATCAATTGAGCATTTTGTATAGTCGATTAATCAACTATACAATTAGGCGTCAATCATTGTTCTTTCTTTTTGTCTTTTCTTATGATCCCAGTAACTTTGCCAATGACCAATTTTTAGCCCCGGTTTAATAAATATATCAGCAAATAAATCCTCAAAAAAATGACTGATTGTTTCTTTGTTCAATAGCTCTCCGATTATTCCGATTAATTTCGATTCTTTATCATAAAAAAGTAGCGAAAATTTGGCGACGGTGGCTCTTGAGCTTTTTAGATACTTTGAAATTGAACTATGGTCAACTCCTTTAATAAGCAGATAAATAATTGCAATTCTTTTGGCAACCATCAGTTGCTCTGGAGGTGAAAGAATGTCTTTTATTATTCCAAGGAAATCGTCTTTATCATCGGCTTTATTTAATATCTCAAACATCAACTGATAAATTTTTACTAATTTTTTCTCATCTACCTGAATTTTTGATAAATTAACCATATGTATTATCGATTAATCGATTGTACAGTTTGTATAATTGATTAATCGATTGAGCAATTTGTTTAATCGATTAAATAACTTTACAAACTATTTATTTTTTTGTCTACCGCTTATAACCTACAAAAATAGGGAATTGGATTGATACGGCAATAAATTCTTTCTGATATGCCTAATTATTTAAAGCAGTCCGCCTTTAAGCAGTCGCCACTCTTTTTTTGTTTTCCAAATATTTTTTAATTTATCAAAATTTTCATCGGGACTTCTCATCAGTAAAGCCAATTCATCAATCTCTTTTAGCTGTTTTTCTTTTATGTCTTTGAAATTTTTAAGTAACATGAACTCTGGATGATATGAATAAATGATTTCATTATTCATTAGCGAATGGAAATCGTAAAAAAGCTCCCAGGCAACTGCTACTAATCCGTCATACCCTCCTGTATTCCAAAATCTTTTTTCCGAAATTTTCTTTTGTCGAATATTTAACCAAACATCGGCCGAAAAATCAAAAATACCTTTTGGTATATCAAAAGGATCAAATTTTAAATCTTCAAAACACCCGTCAATATCAATCATTATCCATTTTTTTCTTTTTTTATCCCAATACTGATTTATCCAATGATCAACGCTTTTACCTTTGAAAAAATATGGAGCAAAACCGGATCTGATTCGAGTCGGGATTCCCTTTGATTTCAATATTGACGCCACTAAAATTGCTATAAACCTGCAGGTTAAAATTAATTTATCTTTTTCTTTTCTATCTTTCACAAAACCTCTTTTATCTCGTCTAAAAATTTCTGACAATATTGCCGAAGTGGTTGATAAAACATCATCTTGACATTGTTGATACCATGGTACTTTTGTCATGTCACCATATCTTAAATCCGTGTTTGATCCGGTATTTCCGTTCTTTAAAGTAATTCTGTGAATTATCTGTTTTCTAACTAGTTGACCAACTTCTTTGATATTATCCGGTAATTTTTTTATTAAATAATCTTTATATAAACCAGGGTCAATATAGATACTAAATTCAAGATAGTGCTTTAAAATATCATCTTTCATAAAGAATGATTATGTACAATCGATTAATCAACTATACATTTAAAATTTATTTCTACCTTCGATGGCTTTTTTCAAAGTCATGTAGTCGGCATATTCAAGATTAGCTCCCATCGGCAACCCATAAGCGAGTCTACTAATCTTTAACTCGTTAACCCGTGAACCCGTTAACTCGTTTAACTTGTTCTTTATATAAATAGCCGTTGCCTCTCCCTCCATATCCGGATTCGTCGCCAAAATAATTTCTTTGATTATATTTTTACGGAACGGTATAAAACCGTTCCCTACGACACGATCTAATAATTCCTTAATCTTAATATCGTCGGGACCCATACGATTCAACGGATCTATCTTTCCATGAAGCACATGGTAAACCCCGTTATAAATTCTTCCCTGCTCAAAAGAAAGTAAATCCAAAACTGTTTCGACAACACAAATCACTGATTGATCTCGATTTTTATCTTGACAAATTTCACACAAATCTTTTTCAGTAAAATTAAAACAGTTTTTACAAAGCTTTGTCTTTGATTTTAAATTTGAAACATTTTCAGCGAATTCTTTTAAATCTTCCTCAGGTAGATTAAGCAAAAAAAAAGCCAGTCGATTAGCAGTTTTTTCACCAATTCCGGGAAGACGTTCTAAGAATAGGGAAATATTTTTAAGACTGTTTGGTAATGATGACATAATAAATATTTGCAAAATTCTTATAGATGTCATGAAGTGAAAAGGTTCCCCGAGAAGCGGATTGCGGAAATATTCCGCAGAGCCTCGCAGGGGAATAGTGGTCACGAATGACAGAATCTATAAGAATTTTGCATCAGATTTTTTATAATTGAATAATTTCCGCCACAATCAGCGGTTTCCTTCCTGTCACTTTTCTAAAAAATTCTTCCAGGTTTTCTATCACTTCCCGTTTCAATTTACCCAATTCAAAAGATTTTCCGCTTTTGGGTTTAAAAATATTTTCAACGATTTTTCCCGCTTCAAGATATAATTTATTCTCTTCCTTTTCAAAAATAAAACCCCGGGAAACAATCTTTGGTTGACCAAGCAACAATCCGCGATTGTCAATGGTTGATAAAACAAAAACAATTCCGTCGGTAGCTATGGTTTTTCTGTCCCGCAAAATCACACTGCCCACATCACCGATTCCATATGCATCGACATAGACGTTCTTTGTCTCTATAACCTCCCCCAAATAAGCCCTGTTTTTTACAAACCAAACGGTTTCACCTTCATTTAAAGAAAAAACATCCTTTTTATTATAATCCAACTGTTCCACCAATTTTTCATATTGACGCTGATGTCTGATGGTTCCCCCAATTGGAATAAAATAGTGAGGATTGGTAAATCTAATTAAAAATTTTAGATCTTCCTGACTGCCATGACCGGATGAATGCAGTTGATCGGCTATATCTGAATAGACGACATCGGCGCCTTCTTCTACTAATTGTTCTATCGTTGAATAAACTTCGTTTTCATTGCCGGGAATCGGATCTGAAGAAAAAATTATTTTATCACCGGATTTAATTTTTATATTAGGGTTTATTCTATCTGCCAACTTTGAGAGCGCCGAACCATACTGACCTTGGCTACCGGCCACAATCAAACAAATTTTTCCCGGCGGATGACGATTGACTTCTTCCTCTTTTATAAAAAGACTTTCCGGAATCGGAAGATAACCGATGCTTGATGCTAATTTGGTATTGTCTCTCATCGACCGGCCCAAAAAACAGATCTTTCGGTTGAATTTGATTGCGGCATCGACACATTGGCGGATCCGGGAAATATTGGAGGAAAATGTCGTCATGATAAATTTTCCTTTGGTTTTTCTCATTTCATCTTCAAAAGTTTGGCCAACAATATTTTCAGACAGTGTCAAACCTTCTCTTTCGCTCCCCAAACAGTCGGATAACAGACACAGAATTCCTTCATGGCCGGCTTTGGTAATTTTATAAAAATCAGGGGCTGGCCCGTAAGGCGGAGTTAAATCAAGTTTAAAATCGCTCCCATGGTAGATTGCGCCAACCGGTGTTTTTATCAGTATATGAGTCGTATCGGGAATGGAGTGGGTCATTTTTAGATAAGAAACACGGAAATCGCCGAAAGAATATTCTTTATTAAAATCAACCCGATTAACATTAATTTTTCTGTGGCTGTCTTTAAATTTATTTTCAATAAAAATTGACGTAAGCAGACTGGCATAAACCGGCGGCCGGCCTAAGTCTTCATAAAGAAGAGGCAGGGCCGAAGTATGATCTTCATGGCCGTGAGTAATCAAGATCGCCCTGATATACTGCTTTTTATCCATCAAATAACCAATATCAGGAATTACAAAATCCACCCCCAACTCTTTTTCCTGAGGAAAACCAATTCCGCAGTCAACAATGACAATGTCTTTGAGCTTGTCATTACTATAAATTTCATAGACATACATGTTTTTGGTAACGCCAACGATTCCGCCTAAGGGAATGAAGTGAAGTTTATATGAATTCATATGGTTTTAATCATTATAAAAGTTATAATTATTATAAACATTATAACACTTATGAAATTAACCGCCAGACGAATTAAAGATAAGCTATCGGAAGTAATGGATCCGGAACTAAATATTTCCATCGTTGATCTTGGTTTAATCTATCAAACCAAGATAATCAAAAACAAGATTAAAATCGTAATGACATTAACCACCGTAGGTTGTCCGTTGATTGATATGATCCAGTCGGAAATAATAAGCAAGATGATTGAATTAGGATTTAAAAAAAATAATATCGTTATCGAAGTAACTTTTGATCCCCCGTGGACGATGGAGAGGATGAACAGACGAGGGAAAGCGATGTTGGGAATAAATTGACAAACTAAATTATGACTAAAGGTGGTATTTTAGAAGACACATTTGAACAACTCGTTGAACTGGGACAATCGACTGCTAAAAAAACTGTTAAGTCAATGGCTCAAATTGTTAATCCATTTTCTCCCAATGAGTCTTATCAGTCTAATAAGTCCAATTCGCCTGAAGTTAAACCTGGAGCAAACCACACTCCTCTTGATTTTAAAAAACTTCAGGAAAAATTTCAAGATAAAGACAAACTCCGGGCCGAGACTTTAAAAAATCGACTATTCCAGATTGTAAGACGTGAGGATGAAAAATCTTTGGAACGAAAAAAAATGGAAGAAGCTGATAAAAAAAGAAGGGAAGAGTATCTGGCCCAGGAGAAAAAAAGAAAAGAACAGGAGAAAAAACAAAGGGAAATGCAAGGCAACATTCCCAAAGGCAAAGTCCGGCGAAGTATTTTTTCCACAAAAAAAATTACTGATCGTCAGCACGCCGAATTCAAACCTGCAACCGGAAAGCAATGATATAATGTTTCTTAACGGAGTATAGTTCAGATGGTAGAACACACGGTTCGCACTGTAAAAAATCGGGATGTAGTTCAGATGGTAGAACACACGGTTCGGGACCGTGAGGTCGTGGGTTCAAGTCCCGCCATCCCGACATTATTTATGAAAAATAGGCTTACACAGATTTTCACTTTGCATTTTTTTAACGATGGCTTTTTGGCTAGTATTATTTTACTTCTACCATTTATTAAGCAGGGCCTGCATCTTTCCTTAACCCAAGTTGGTTTTTTAACTTCCATACTTTCAGTATCTGGAATTGTCCTGTCGTTACCAGTAGGTTATGTTGGTCATAAAATTGGTGCGATAAAAATACTTTCTTTTGCAATATTTTTTTATTCGATTGGTTTTATTGCAGTTGGACTATCTTTTTCTTACTTTTATTTAATTTTGTCTTTTTTAATTGCTGCTCTCGGTTTTGGGATTTTTCATCCAATCGCATTTTCACTTGTTGCTAAGTGGGCCCCGATTGATAAATTAGGTAAAGCAATGGGGAATTTTACTGCTATTGGAGATGTTGGGAGAATTGTACTCTCTTCTACTATTTCATTTATTATAGTTGCTATAGGTTGGCAAAAAACTTCAATCATTTATGGAATAATCTCACTCTTTTCCATTTTTATCATTATTTTTCTCAATAATAAAAAGGGTGATGTTAAATCCAAGAAAAATATAATAAAAATAAGTTATTGGCAAATAATTAAAAATAAAAAATTTATTTTTGCACTCTTGATAACTTTTTTCGATAATCTGGCATCTTCAGCGCTTTTTATTTTTATACCTTTTCTTTTTTTGAATAGAAATATCAATCCTTCAGTCTTAGGTCTTTTTACTAGTGCTTTTCTCGTTGGAAATTTAATTGGCAAAACAACACTGGGAAGATTGGCAGACAAATATAAAAATACAAAAGTATTTATAATCGCCGAATTTTTTATGGCAATTTTTATATTTTTACTAACACTAAGTTACTCGCAATTTTTGTTAATTATTTTTTCTATTATTCTAGGAGCTCTAACTGCTGGAACAATTCCTGTCAGGTCAACAATGATTTCCGAATCTACTCAGCATCATAAACAGTATGAAGAAGTTTTTGGTATAGCAAGTTTTGTGGCAAATATTGCAACCAGTTTAGCACCTATTATTCTTGGATATGTTGCCGATAAATATGGAATAATTAATTCTTTTAATATATCAGCACTGTTCGCTCTTTTTGCCATTATCCCTGCCTATATTTATAGCCGAGAGAAAAACTTAATTAAAATCTCTACTTCATAAAATCTGCTACAATTAATTTGATATGAAATTCTATAACACTTTAACAAGAAAAATCGAAGAATTTAAACCAATTGAAGATAAAAAAATTCGTTTTTACCATTGTGGTCCTACTGTCTATTGGGTTCAACATATAGGAAATCTTCGGGCTATGACTTGGGCAGATTTTATCAGACGCTCTTTTCTTTATCTTGGTTACGAAGTAAAATTTGTCCGTAATTATACTGACGTTGGACACTTAACAAGCGATGAAGATGAGGGTGAAGATAAAATGGAAAAAGGAGCAAAACGCGAAGGATTAACTCCAAATGAAATTGCTGATAAGTATATAAAGATATTTGAAAATGATACTAAAGCTCTTAATATATTGGAGCCTGATTATAAACCTCGAGCTACTGAATATATTAAACAAATGCAGGAAATGATCCAAATTCTTCTTGATAAAGGCTTTGCTTATATTACTTCGCTCGCCGTTGTTTACGATGTGTCAAAATTTCCAAACTACAACAAGTTAAACCATCAGAAATTGGAATTAAATAAACAGGGAGCGGGAAAAGGAACCGTTGAAGATACTGAGAAAAAACATTTTGCTGATTTTAATCTTTGGGTATTTAAAAAAGGTACACATAAAAATGCTTTACAAACTTGGCCTTCGCCTTGGGGAGATGGATTTCCTGGTTGGCATATTGAATGTAGTGTTATGGCAAAAACTATCCTTGGAAATACTATCGATATTCATATGGGAGGAATTGAACATATTGCCGTTCATCATACTAATGAAATTGCCCAAAGTGAAGCAACTAATAAAGTATCATTTGTTCATTACTGGATCCATAATGAACATCTCAGTGTTAATGATGAAAAAATGGCAAAATCAAAAGGAACTGCTTATATTCTTAAAGAAATTGTCAATAGGGGATTTGATCCGCTAGTTTTAAGATATTTTTTCCTATCAGCTCATTACCGATCTAAGCAGAATTTTACCTGGGAAGCGTTAAACAGCGCTCAAGAAACTCTCAACAAGTTAAGAGATATCGTTCTTAATTTAAAATCTCAAAAAAACCTAATCTCCCCAATTTCCCTAAAAAATAATAACTTTCGTCAAAGCTTTACCGATGCTTTATCTAATGATTTTCAAATTCCTCAAGCAACTGCCGTTATGTGGGAAATGTTAAAATCGAACATCGATCCAAAAGAAAAACTTAATCTTCTTTTTGATTTTGATAAAGTTTTCGGACTAAAACTTGAAGAAATAACTGAAGAAAAAATTCCAATAGAAATCATTAATCTAGCCGAAGAAAGAAAGCTGACTCGTCAAAATAAAGACTTCAAAAAATCGGATGAACTGAGAAAAAAAATAGAAAAACTCGGCTATAAAGTTGAAGACAAAAACGAAAACTATACAATTAAAAAGTTTTAACTTTCTTATAAATCCTTATCACCGGATGATCAAATACTGTCCAGGTTTCTTCCGCCTGTTCATCATTAAGTCCGGCAGAAAATTCAGCCACTTTTATAAACCCGAGTTTACCATTAAATAAATCGTTGTAATATTGATTAAGCATTGGATACTTTTTTTTTGGATGATTAGCGAAGATTCTTCTTGATGGCACAAAAATATAATCTGCCTTTTCAAGATGTTCTTTTAATTCTGACTGCAACTCCGGACTTTCATCCAAATCGTAAAAATCGAACGAAATAACTTGATAATTTTGACTTTTGACTTTTGACTTTTGACTCGTTATCGGTATATCCACAACATTTGCCGTCTCGGAAAGTATGTATGCATTTTCAGGAATATTTTTATAAATCCACTCCGAAGCCTGAAAACGAACATCAGAATTCTGATAAACGCTAAGATAAGCTACCCCTGGCAGGATTGCTAATATAATAATTATAATTTTTATAATCTTTATAACTCTTATTCTAAGAAGAAAAACAATCGCAAATACTGTCATCAAGGGTAATACCGGCGCCATGAATCTACTCCACTTGGCAAACAAAAAAGCGCTGGGAATAAAATAAACAAGAAAAGCAAAACGAAGAAGGTTAATTTTTCTATCTTTCCACCCCAACCCCAATATCCCTAATCCCCCTAATATCCACACCGGCCAACCTAAAGCATAAGGAAATACTTTAGTAAGTTGAAATAAGATTGGAACCGTGTTGACAAACTGTCTCGTATAAAAAACCAAGATTTTTCCTAAAGCCACATCTGATTCGTATCTTATTGAACTGACAAAGTCATGAAAGTTAATAAGATTATGGGGAGAAAACAATATTATAAAAATTGTTGTTAACAGTCCGAATTTGATCAGATTTTTATATCTATCCCACGACCGTAGACTAGATAATATGGCAATTATTGGAACGGCAATAAATATTATTGAAGATACTTTTGTAGCCACTACCAAACCAGAGATTAAAGAACTTAGAATTATGAATTTAGAATTATGAATTTCTTTTTGAGTAAACAAAAGACAATAATAAATAATCAAACTATAAAACAACATTAAAAACGATTCAGTCGTGCCAAAATGAGCAAACTGAATTGCGTATGGGGAGAACATTATCAATAGAAAAAAGATAAAAGATAGGAAATAGGAATTTTTCTTAGTTATAAGATTTATAATTTTTATAATAATTATTGTGTTTATCACGGAAGCCAATGTTGAAATCACTCGTAAACTCATCATTGCTTCTTCAAAATTAATAACTAAATTTCCAAAGTTTTTAAAACCTTTAAGTATCCCTATCAACAAATAACCTAAATAAAGTGGTAACTGTCCGTAAGCAAAAAAATGTGGATTAAAGCATTCTTTCAGATTTGATATTTGATATTTGATATTTGATATTGAGCAGTTCAAATTTTGAACTGCGATTGCCATATTCCTCTCATCTGGATGCATTGGATAAGGAAGACCCCATCCCAAATTAACAAATCTTGAATAAATCAATAAACTAATTACCAATAACCAAATAACAACAATTAAAATGGCTTTCCAGTTGATTTTTTTCATGATTACTTGTATTATTGTACAGATAATCTTATGAAATATGAATTAACTTTTCTCACCAAAGAAGAAACTGAACTAAAAAATGTTAAAGAATTAATAGAATCTCTTAAAGGCAAAGTCGTTAAAGAAGAGAAGTGGGGCGAAAAAACTTTAGCTTATTCAATAAAGAAAAATCATACCGCTCTTTTTTATAACTTTTTATTTGAGATGGACAAAAAAAACATTGCTGAGTTAAAGAAAAAACTGAACTTTAATGATAAAATTTTGAGATATTTGTTATTAATAAGAAAATAATATGTCAAGCCGGTCATTAAATCGAATTGTTTTAATCGGTAATTTGACCCGTGATCCGGAGTTAAAATATACTCCGACTGGAACGGCCGTCTGTACTTTTGGTATTGCCACCAACCGTAGTTGGACAACTAATGACGGCCAAACAAAAGAGGACGTTCAGTATCATCGGGTGGTTGCCTGGCAAAAATTAGCCGAACTTTGCGGAAAATTACTCAACAAAGGTCGAAAAGTATTTGCTGAAGGCCGTATGACTTACCGGACTTTTACCGGAAAAGACGGAATTCAGCGAACCATCGCGGAGATTGTCCTTGATGACTTTATTGTTTTTGGTGACGGTCGAAGGATGACGGAAACCATTGCAGTCGAAAAGAAAGCTGAAGACACATCGGTAAGTGAAGAAGTAAAGGTTGAAGAAAATAAGTCTGATAACAAAGATGAATTAAGTAAAGAGGAAACGGTCAATCCGGATGATATACCGTTCTAAAAGTTAAAAGTGAAAAGTTAAAAGTTAAAAGTTTTATGAAATGTTTTTTTTGCCAATATAGAAGCAATCCGAGTTTTAAAGATGTTGATAATTTGGAAAAATTTTTATCACCAAGGAAAAAAATTTTTAACCGTGAAAAAACCAGTGTTTGCGCCAAACATCAGCGCACCCTGACTAAAGAATTAAAACATGCCCGTTATTTGGGCCTTGTCCCCTACGTATCTTACCAGGGTTTGCGTTAGGCATTTTTTCTTCATATAATGAATTATCATGCTTATTTCTATTCCCATTTATACAGCTGACCGTTGCTTATTAAAAGAAGGCCAGTCAGTTGATTTTAAAACTCCGTTTCTAGAAAAAAAAGTTGAAGAAGAAGTCAATATATCCATAGCAAAAAGTCTTGGAGTTCCACCGCAAAAAATTTTTCATTATTTAAAAAAGTTCGTCGGCGAGTCTGTCGAAAAAGGTGAAATAATTGCCGTTAATAAAAGTATGTTTTCGACAAAAAAGATTATTTCAAAGTATTCCGGTCAAATTAAAGAAATCAATCATTCTGACGGATCAATTACCATATCAAGCAAAACTAAAATCGATAATGTTGTTAATGCTTTTTTTAAAGGTAATGTCAATAAAATTAAAAAAAACGAAATTTTGATAGAAACTAATAAGGGCGAGCAGTTTCCGGCAAAAAATGTTAGTCATGATTTTGGTGGTAAAACATTTTACTCAATAAATAATTCTGATTTTACATCGGAAAATCTCTTAAATAGTGTTGTTGTCTGCGATAGTATTACTACCTATCTTAAAACAAAGGCCGAAGCTTTAGGATGTCAGGGCTTCTTAAGTTTGACTAAATTAACCGATGAATCCGAAATTCCCCATGCTCAATTTAAAAATATTGATGATTACAAAAAAATTATCAAGCAACAATTTCCCTATTGCACTATCGTCAGTTCATCAAGTATGATTTATTTCTACCAATGAAAAATAATAAATTAACCAATATCCTCTTAGTTTTTTCGTTTATCGTTCTAATATTTGGTAGTGGTTATAAATTAGGCGAATACAAAAGTCGTTTTACTTCACTACAACCTACAACCTATAACCTACAAACTAATGTTAATTTCGATCTTTTTTGGGAAACCTGGAATAAGCTTAAGGAAAGATACGTCGATCAGAAAAAAATTGATCCGAATAAAATGTATTACGGCGCTATCAAAGGGATGGTCGCTTCGGTCGAAGATCCTTATACCTTTTTCCTTACTCCTGAGGAAAATAAACAGACAAAGGACGATTTAGGTGGCAAGTTTGAAGGTATCGGCGCTCAACTGGGTCTCAAAGATAATCGAATTATTATTATTGCTCCGCTAAAAAAATCTCCCGCCGAAACGGCAGGAGTAAAACCGGGGGATTATATTAATAAAGTAAATGATATTGCAACCATTAATTGGACCCTAACTCAAGCTGTTTCGAAAATCCGTGGTCCAAGAAATACTAAAGTAAAATTAACCCTGGAGAGAAATAATAAAGAAATCGAGGTAACGATTGTTCGACAGCAAATTATAGTCGCTTCGGTAGAACTTTCTTATATTAAAAATGTCGCACTCTTTAAAGTTAATCAATTCGGGGACAATACCAATGACGAATGGGATAAGGCTGTTGATGAAATTAATAATAAATGGTCAAAAAAACAAATCAAGGGAATGATATTGGATTTACGTGATAATCCGGGTGGTTATTTGGAAAGTTCTGTCTATCTTGCTTCGGAATTTTTACCTTTAGGGAAGTTGATTGTCAAGCAAGAAGCAACTATATACGGGGATAAGGAATACCGGGTTTCAAAAACTGGCAAACTACAAGATGTTCCTTTGGTCGTATTAATAAATAAAGGATCTGCTTCTGCTTCAGAAATCCTATCTGGAGCGTTACGCGATTATAAAAGAGCTCAATTAGTCGGGGAAAAAAGTTTTGGTAAAGGCTCTGTCCAGGAAGCTTTGGATCTTGGCAAAGGAGCGGGATTACATGTGACGGTTGCCAAATGGGTATTGCCCAATGGTGATTGGATCAACAGTAAAGGAATCGAGCCGAATGTTAAAATAGAAAATGAAATCAAAGAAGGAAATACGATCACTCAAGATGCTGATAAACAACTTGAGAAAGCAATAGAAATTTTACTTCGATAAAAAATTGTATATCATTCGATAATAATTTACTCTTACAATAATCTAAACATATACTTTTGTAGGTTATCCTTCGACTTCGCTCAGGACAGGTAAGCGGTTGACAAGACTATATAGTGTTTTATGATTGAATAATTATTAATTATTTGTTTAAATTAAAACCTATGATCACTTATGAGGATGTGAAAAAATTAGAAAGGAAGTTTGCTACGAAAGACGATTTAATTGATTTTAAAGATAGTATATTAAGTGAGATTATAAAACTTCGCGAAGACATTACTATAATTATTGGTTATCGTGATATGGTTGAAGACTACGATCAACGAATTGAAAAGCTCGAAATCGTTGTTTATCACTGATTTTGTGATAACAAACAACGCATCCGCCAATCGGCGGGATTTTTTTATTATAAATTTTGTATAATCATCAATATGAACAATCAAAAAATTACACCACAGATCTTAAAAGGCTTCAGAGATTTTTTACCAGAAGAAAAAAGAAAGCGCGATTATGTTTTAAAAAAAATAATTGAAGTATTTGAACTGTTCGGTTTTGAACCATTGGAAACACCAACATTAGAATATGCCACTCTTCTATTGGGAAAATATGGAAAAGAAGCTGATAAATTAGTTTATTCATTCAAAGATAGAGGGGATAGAGAAGTTGCCTTAAGATACGATCAAACGGTCCCTTCGGCCCGAGTCCTTTCACAGTATCAAAATGTTCTTCCAAAATATTTTAGGAGATATCAAATCCAAAATGTTTTTAGGGCTGACAAACCTCAACAAGGCCGTTTTCGTGAATTTACCCAGTGTGATATTGACATTTTCAATTCAACTTCATCAATTGCCGATGCAGAAATAATTGCTGCTACTTATTTTGCTTTTAAAAACGTTGGGTATCCTAAAATCAAAATATTAATTAATGATCGTCAAATACTTTTTGAAATATTAAAATCTTTTACAAATTCTGAAATAGATATATTTTCTATAATCCAATCTATTGATAAAATAGATAAAAGCGGAACAGAAAAAGTGCAAAAAGAACTTGTTGATAAAGGTATTGAATCAAAAGAAAAAGCAAGAAATGCTATTAATTCACTTGTAAATACAAAAATTTCTTCATCACTTCAACAAATTATTGATTTTTCTATCAAGCTTGGAGTTCCTAAGGAAGTTATTGAGTTTAAACCAGTATTGGCAAGGGGATTAGATTATTATACGGGAATGATTTTTGAAGTATCGTTACCAGGTTATAATGTTGGTTCTTGTGGTGGAGGTGGTCGTTATGATAAGTTAATCGGTCAACTTAGTGGAAATGAAATTCCTGCGGTTGGAATCGCTTTTGGTTTTGATCGAATGGTTGAAGCTGCCGGATACTTCGGTATTATTTCTAACAAAAACCAATTTAATCAAGTATTAGTGACTGTTTTTAATAAAGATTTATTAGGTAATTCTTTAAATATAGCTTGTGAATTAAGGAAAAATAAAATAACAACGGAGGTTTATCCAGCTGAAGAAAAAATTGACAAACAATTAAAGTATGCCAATAAGAAAAATATTCCCTATGTCATAATTATTGGACCGGAGGAAGTAGCAAGCGGGAAGGTTGTTTTGAAAAATATGAAGACGGGAGAACAGTTTAAATTAAATAAAGAAGAATTATTAAAATTTCTAATTTCTAATTGATCTAATTGACCTAAAAAATACTCAAATCTCAATATTTTAATTGGGATTTATTTAGATCAATTAGAAATTAGGTTAATTAGGTCAATTTAATTTATGCAAATAAATCCCAACATCGCCATCATCGAAGCCCTGCCTGGAGTCGGGGGAGACGAGTCCAAACTCTGGATGGAGGAATTATTATCATCTTACTTACGTTTTGCTCAAAAAAAAGGATTTAAATATTCTAATTTAGACGAAAAAACAATCAAGATTAATGGTCAGGGAGTTTTTGATTTATTCAAAAACGAAACTGGTGTCCATCGGGTCCAAAGAATTCCTGATACGGAAAGAAAGGGCAGAATCCATACTTCGACCTGCATCATCGTTGTCTTACCTCAAATAATCCAATCTGGTATAAGAATAAATCAAAGTGATTTGGATTGGCAGTTTTACAGGTCAGGCGGCCATGGTGGTCAAAATGTTAATAAAGTTTCAACAGCCGTCCGTCTCACTCACCGACCAACCGGTATCGTGGTTACCGCCAGCCAAGAAAGGTATCAGGAGGCCAATCGAAAGATTGCCTTGGATATTTTAAATGCCAAACTTTATCAACTTGAAGAGGAAAAGAAAAAAGGAATGAGACATTCTTATGTCACCAACGTTGGGATAGGGGATAGAGCCGAAAAAATCCGGACTTATAATTTCCCCCAAAACCGTTTGACTGATCATCGTACCCAAAAAAGCTTTCATAATCTTGAGGATATAATTGAGGAAGGCAAATGGGATAAAGTCTTTGCAACGCAATAAATTAAAATTACTTAGGGTCTTGACTATTGACAACTAATAAAGTATATTGTTCACATAAACGCCTCAGCTAGTACGAAAGTCCGCTGAGGTTTTTTTTATGTATAATAAAAGTTAATGAACCAAACAATTCTTTTTATTGACGGTGAAAACTTTTTGCATAAAATTAGAGACATATTAAAAAAGTATCCAGAAGGCAGTAAAGTTGATATTGCATCTCTCGATTTCAATAAAATTTTCAAAGCTCCACTCTACGAATATAAAATAACAAGGAAAATATTTTATGTGGCTAAACTGCATTTCCATCCTGAAACAAAAGAAAAATCAGAAAAGCTTTTAAAATTACAAAGAAAATTAAAAAATACTCTTTTAAATCAAAGGTTTGAGTTCTTAATAGCCGGTAATGTCCGTGGTCAAAAAATAACTATTGATGGCAAAACAAAAATAATATTTAGAGAAAAGGGTGTTGACGTAAAGATAGCTGTTGATCTGGTTGCATTTTCGGCAGATAAAATTATAAAAACTGCTATTCTTTGTAGCTCTGATTCTGATTTACAACCGG
>ERZ1292633.2991-Hain-H41-02um-R1-2991-length-16826-cov-7_pt1 | contig 16826 bp, 8 predicted proteins | sample MGYA00564406_ERZ1292633 | MGnify/ENA primary metagenome ERZ1292633 (study PRJEB36523, sample SAMEA6512639) | groundwater metagenome | collected 2019-01-08 | study: AquaDiva: Metagenomics assemblies of 32 groundwater samples | reverse complement strand
CACGAGATCGGCACGGCTGCAACGGCCGCGTCCCGCGCCGGTACGCTGTCGTAAAACACACACTCACGCGAGGGCGAATTCCCCACTCCTTTTACCGCGATCACATTTCGGATATTGGTGATATGGGGTTTTAGACAGCCTAGACATTTCCCTTACTGTTACGCAATTTCCCTTACCGTTAACGTTAATTTCTTTTTTCCGCTTCTTTTCTTTTGTTGGAAGTTTCGGTTTCGATCTTCTCGAATTGCGGGGAGTAGAGTTCCCCAGAAATCTGTTCGGCCTTCACTTTCCTCTTTTCCTCCCGACCGACGTTTTTCTTTTGCGTCATGGAGTCCGCCCCTCCCTCTCCCCTTCTCTCTTCGCTTTGGGTGAAAAAGGTGACGATGAACGATTCCGGCCGTCAGCTCCTCAGTGGAAATCACGTGTGCCGCCTGGATGATTGCGTGGAGCGTGCTTTTCTCTTTAGCGGAAAACCGCGCAAACCTTTCAGTTTTTTTTAAACCTGTTCCCTTGGATCGATTTTCCCCCTCTGCGCATCATATGGTCGCCGGTCCCAAGCTTCAAGTTGTGAAGATTCTAGCGATCGTCGCTGTCGCCGCGGTCCTCGTGGCCGCGGTCGCCTCGCCCATGCCCTACCGACCAGGCTACGGGATTGGCTCGTGGATGCCGCAAGAAGTCATCAAGGGCATGAAGGCGGAGGCGTTCATGCGCTCTCAGATTCTACTTACGACCAACATGAACTCCGACGCGACCTCGTTGGCTCGCGAACTGCAAATCACGATGAACGGCGTGAAGAACACTCAGAACAAGCAGCAAGAAATTCCTCCGCCGATGTCGCCCGAAGACGCGAAAAAGTTTATGGACCGCATCACGAAGTATCGTACCGACGCCTGGAAGATGAAGATCGATGCCTATGGACAGCTCTTCGATAGCATGGAGCAGCAAATGAAGGACCTCACCGCCGCGGCCAGCGGCGGTCAGGCGGGCATGAAATCAACGGCAAAGGGAGCCTTCTCCACGTTCGCGAATGGAATCGAATCGCCTATCGACTGGGGACTGTCCCAGATTGTCATGAAGGACCGCTCGTTCGACTCCATCAATATCGACTCGCACTACATCCGCATCGATAGCACGTCCCAGAACGCCGACAGCTCGTCGCATTCACAGAACATCGCGGGCTCGATCGAGGCGTCCGGCACGAGCGGCGCCGTCACCGGCTCCCTGAGTGTGGCGGCCGCCGGCGCGTCCGCGAGCAAGGTGACCGCAACCATGACGCAGAAGAACGTCGAGGCCACGCTCGTGCTGACCGCGTTCGCGACGCACCGCCACGTGAAACAGTTCGACACTGTGCATTTAATTCCGCAGAATGTCCGTGAGGCGTGGAACTTTTTTAATTCCGGGAGCGCCATTCCCGACCCGGAAGCGGACATGGTGGCGTTCGAAACCATGTACGCGGAAACCTTGGGGAAGGGCGACGCCGGCAATGAAGCTGAAACGATTTCGCTGCTCACTGAGATTTATCAAGGCTCGGCGCTGGTGGGTATGGTTCATTTCGTCCAGCATGAGGGGACGTCCTCGTCGCAGTCGTCTTCGGGCTCGTCCTTCAGCATCGAAGCGAAGCTCAAGGTGAGCCAATATCTCGATTCGTTCACGGGATCGACGTCCTTCTCGCAAGCGTCTGCCAGTCAAATCGCCAGCATGGCCAGCGAAGCTGGATTGGACATTGAATTTGACCTGGTCGTCATAGGTTACCAACCGAAGGTGAAATCTCAGATCATGAAGTTCGCCGTTTCCAGTTTTGCGGACTTTGACCCATCGAAGTTCGACGCAGGCGCTATCATGCCAGATCCCGCAACATCGGGTGCCCAAGCCCAGGGCAAACAACAGAGCAACATGGGGTCCGTCATTAAGTCCACTGTTCAGTCCCTGAACTCGGTGGAGCAGGACAACCCTGTGCTTGGCATTCAGACCTTCATGGACGCCTTTGACGACTTTTCCGAGGCTTGCCGCACGGACCCGAACATCGGCGCCCCTGTCGGTATGAACGTCCGGCAGTTCAACAAGCTTGACGTCATGAAGTTGTTGGCGCAGAAGTACCTGACGCGCGCACAGGCCAACGGACAGACGGGTTCGGCGTCAAGCGGCACTGGTGGTGGGGAGGACGGGGGCGCGTAATCCTACTCCTCACCAACGTTGAGATCCGTCGCTCTCGGTCACGTCTCACACGGCGCGCGAGACGGGCGGCGCATCCACATAGGTCATCGTTCCAGTCAGGTTCTTCTCTCTCCCGCTCGCGAGGAGTGAACAAGAGTCAAAAGACAGCAACGGCCATAGACTCATACGCGGACGCATTTTCTTGAAGGGAGTAGGGTAACAATTTTTTTTCTTGATGTGTGGACCTTTTGGCGCAAAGGGTCCATCCCTCTTGTACGGTCGTTTTCTTTCGATCTTTTTTTTCGTAAATTTATTTTTGTTACGGACGGGGTTTGGGGCTACTTTCCTCCCCGCTCTTTTCCTCCTCCACTCACTTTCCCCCTTTCCTCGTGTCGTTCGACGTTCCTCCCCCCTCCCCTAACTCGGGCACGTCCCCCCCCCCCCACATAGAGAGACGCGACGCGATCGATCGATGGTCCGTGCATCGGAACGCCCGGGGTGATGAGGTGAACCACTCATCAGCGCGGCAGTCGCCGTTTTCTTCCTTCTTTCCCTGGGTACCGTGCAGTTAGCCCACCCGGGTCGTCCGCGTCGTCCCTTCCTTCCCCTTTTCTGCAGTCGGATGAGCGCCCCGGCGAAGCTTCCGATGAAAAAAATGCCGCCGCTGGCGGGCGTGGCGGGAAAGAAGGCCCCTCCTCTCGCGGGGGTGAAGACTCCCGGCTCGTCACCCGCGTCATCGGCGGCCGGTACCCCGCGACCGTCCGCCGGCGGTAAGGTGCCGCCGCCTCCGCCGGCGAAGGGCCCACCAATGCCTGGCGCCAAGGTGCCGGCGAAGGCGCCAGCGGCCCCGGCGAAGGGCGCGCCACCGATGCCAGCGAAAGGAGCTCCGCCGATGCCCTCGAAAGGCGCCCCGCCGATGCCCTCGAAAGGGCCGTCGGCGCCGCCTTCGGCGAAAGGCCCTGCGGGCACTCCAGTCAAACTGGCGGCGCCGCCTGGAAAGATGCCGTTGAAGGCGCCGGGTCTGAAGGGGCCGCCGGGTGCCAAGCTGCCGATGAAAGCCCCGCCACCGGCGGCCGCGGGGGGGAACGACGCCGGCGACGCCGCCAGTGAGGCATCCGACGGTCCGGCTGCGCCGCCGGCGAAGGCGCCGATGAAGGCACCGCTGAAATTGCCCCTCAAGGCGCCCGGCAAAGCCCCATTGAAGTTACTGATGAAGAAGGTGCCGACGCCCGGTCCCTCAAGCGCGGCCCCGTCGGAACCCGGCGACGACGATCAGCGCGACGCGGCGAGTGAACCGCCGTTGACGGCGCGCACGGACATGGGTGGGACACGGGAGGACGACCCGCTCTCGCCGGTGGCAACGCCGCGCGACATGCCGCAGCCGTCGGCGCAGCCGCTGGACGCGGCCTCTCCAGCAGCGGCGTCTCCCGATGGCGGCTCGATACCGCCACCACCGTCGGTACCGCCCTCCGCTCCAACATCACCGAGACCACCCGACGCCGCGACGTCACCGGCGGCAGCGACCGGCACGTCGGCGGCGCAACCGCCGGGAGGGAACGCCCTCGCGTCCCCTGCGGTGGGGCCACCGCCGGCCGCGCCCGCCACCGTCAGCGTGGTGGAGGCGCTCATGGGCGGGGAGTGGCCTGTCCACACCAGCGCGCCGAGCGGCGGTAGCGGATCGGACGGTGCGGCCTCTCACCGTGTGCAGCTGTCGGAGCAATACGAATCGCAGATCCGCAGCTTGCAGCAGCGCGGCATCGAGAGCGAGCAATACATTGCCTCGCTCACGAACGAAGTGTCACGGCTGCGTGAAACGCTGTACGAACGGGAAGGGGTCAAAGTCGTGCAGCACATCGCTGAGCTGGAGAAGGAGAATCGAAAGCTGCGGCTGCAGCTGGAAAAGGAGCGCGAGTCTCGCCTCTACCACCAGAGTGCCCATCTGTCCATCATGGACGAGCTCATTCTGCTGCGGCAAACATCGGATGCCGGAGACGTCGCCAAAATGCGGATCGACAACGAGCGGCTGCAACTCGAGGTGAGTAAGTTGGTGCAAGCGAACACCATGCTCTCCTTGAAGTTTGCGGACGTGTCGTCGAAGCAGGACTTAGCTGCTGAACAGGCGGACGCCGTGGACCTGGCGTCGTCCACACATTTGTTCGTCAACGTCCGACGCGGGGCGCTGTGCCGTTCGTGTCAGGATCTGATCACACGCATGGAGCACGCGCAGGTCAGGCGGGCCATGGACGGAGGCCCCGCCACCGGGTCATTTTCTCCCGACCAGCCGACGACCATCTCCCTGCTGTCAACGCACAGAGCCGCCGCGAGGCCGTACCCTCCGTCGTCGCCCGCCGGGTTGGAAGGTGAAGCGACGATAAAGTCGCCGGCGCTGGTTGCGGGAGGGTGGTCGGCCCTCGCGGTGCCTGGCTCCGCCAAGGTGGTCTACCACAACGCGGTCACAAACCGGTCGCAGTGGGACATGCCGCCAGAGGTGGCCGCCGCTGCGTCACCCGCGGCGAACCCCCCCGGCGGCGGAGCCGGACGAACGGGACACTTTGCGAGCGTTTATGGGTCGACTGCCCCCTATGGGAGCGGCCAGCATCCATAACATACGCCCCCTAGATCGGGATGGATGGATAGAACCATCACGGCTCCCCCTCCGTCCGTAGCTTGGTTGAACGAGTCGCGGTGTTTCGGCGACGCTTGGCGCGACGCTATGATATTTTCTACGTGTTTTTTGTTGGGGCTTTTGGCATGCGAGTGGTTGAGCTGCAGTCCCTAACCCTTAAACTCTATTCCTTTGCGTCCCTCTGTGAATCAAGGACTTGACGCGATTTGCAAACGACGACGTCACATCATCGAGCACGTGCGTGCTCTACTTAAGTCTATCCTATCGATGCAGTGGTCGCTATCGTCTCAGAGAACGTTCCTGTTGGATCCGAATCTCGGACGCTACACGAATCACGCGGTTACACCCGCGGGCAACGCAGAAGGTCCAGGTCCGGCGTCGTACGAGCCTCGTTGCCCCAAGAAGAGTGGTCAGAGCGATCGCACCGCCGTGACCTACCGCCCGGTGAAAGGTCTCACCGAGCGCGAGAAAACGCTGTCCAACGGCATGGTCGTGACGCGCATCATCGTCGCGGGGCCTGGGTCGTATGCCACGGAGGTGCCGCCTATTGGGCGCGCGACAAGCCCGTCGGTCCGCCAGGCGCCCTTCGGCTCCGCTCACCCGCGATGCCTCAACATGATCGCGCCGTCGTCTGTCACGAGCAAGGAGTACAGCGAGAGAGCCGGCCTCCCCGCACCCGGTCACTACCAGGACAGGCTGCCGGGTATTTCCAGCACCCCGCCGCAATCGGCACGTGAATCCGCGCGCACTAGGTCACCGCCGACAGCGCGGAGAAAAGCCGCTGTCCCGCGGACACCGCGGTCGACCATGCGCCTCCCAACGACGAGCGACGTGACGTCGCCGTCGTCGACGCTTTCGCCACCCTCCGCGTGCCGAACAGCAACGAATCCCCACGGATCGCCGCGGACGGTGCCGCGCCGGGAGCCCAGCCCGGTGGCTCAGCAGGGGGCAGCACCCGGGGGCGGCACCTTCAGCACGCTCCCCAGATACTTCAACCTCACCGACGTCAATTCGCGCGTGTCCTTAGAGCGCGACTCGCAGTTCAGGAATCCCACCTTCGGACAGTATCACCCGAACGACGCAATCGTCTCGAAGTCCGCTCTCTCGCCGTTATGCGGCCGGTTCTCGCGTTCTCCCAGACGAGTAATGATCGGCAGCATGGTGGCCAACAGCGGCTCGCTCCCTGGGCCCGGTAGCTATAACGTGCGTTGACCAGTGCGCCTCCCTCTCAATCTCTCTGTTGCTTTGGTCGCCTTCCGCTCCAGTGTCATAGCGCCCCCCTCATGATCTCATCTCATCACAAATTCTATCGGCTTATTGGGGTTACTGCGGGGCGCCTGTTGTCTTCACGGCACGCCCACCGCATCTCGCCGAACTAAGCCACTGCCAGCCCCTCCCTTTCCCATAACATAGAACGAACCGGTCGAACAGTTCTTTGACGTCCGCCACGCCATGACTCGTCAACCCTGGCTGGCGTGCTGACCCACGCTGAGTATTGGGGATCAATTTGCTTGGAGAGTGACATTGGACGGCATAACAAGCAACAAGAGTGCTTCGGCACACGCCTTCACATCACTCACTCACAACACACACCCAGCATGGCGGCCGCGGCGGGAGCTGCGGCTAAGAAGAAGAAGGGCCTTTCGATGGACGAAAAGGCGGCCCGCGTGGAAGCCTTCATGCTGGAGCAGAACCAACCGTTCACGATGAAGGAGCTGGAGCAACTCCTGCCGAAGATCGGCGTGCCGTACCCGGTCGTTCCAGAATGCATCGAAACCCTGGTGTCCGAGAACCGTGTGCGATCCGAAAAGATGGGTGTCAGCGTCTTTTATTGGAAGTTCGCCAAAGTTGACGCCGCCATCAATCTGCGGCGACGCCGCGCGAAGCACGCCAATATCCAGGCCCTGGAGAAGCAAGTGCGTACCCTACAGCAGCAGCAGGCGTTGGACGCGTGCAGTGCGGCGGGCGCATCGGAGGAGCAACGCGAGAGGGATCAGCTCACGGTAGAAATCATTCAACTCCAACAATCAGTTTCGACGCTGCGGTTAGCGGTCGATGAGGCCTCGGATGACCTGCCCGTGCAGCACGCCGAGCTCCTCCGCGGCATTCGTGACGCCCTCGACGCCGCGAACCGATGGTCGAACAACCTGCTGTTAATCGAACAGCACTGCCGCCATCGGCTCGGCATGTCCCAATCCCAGTTCCGCTCCGCCTTCAAAATGCCTCACGATTTTGACTTTGTGGACGTCCCGCTCACATTCACGCAGCAGTGGAAGCGGTTCAAACCATCGGCAGCGGGGGTCACGAAATGCTGATGACGCCTCCCCCCTCCGATTCTTTCACACATGACGTCCCGCGAGGCCAAGGAAGCATGGCCGCCCCTTCTGGTCCCGCGAATGCGCCCCCCTATTATCACATCCCACATGCCCTCTCCATCCCTCTATCGCGCACGGGTGTGCAGCACGGTTGTAGCCTCCGTGGGTCATGGGCATTTGTGTCGTTGGCCGTTTTTAGCGTCATTCGAAGTGGTGTGCACCACCACACGCACCGCCGCCGCTCCATTTTGTTCCTCTCTCTCACCCTCTCATCGCGTCGTGACGACAAATGACACGCCGCATCATCGGAGGGGTGACGACCTTAACCCTTACGACCGTTCTGTTCTTGGGAACGGTCCTCCTCGCCGCCGCACAGCAACTGCAGTGCAATACGGACGTCGAATTCGCGCCCTACGACCCTCTGTTTGGCAACATCACGTGCACCGGTTTGCTCGACTGCTCCCGCACATTTTGTACTTGCTCCGCGGGGAATTTCAGCAATAGCTCGTGCCGACTGCCTGCGAGCAATGTCGCCACGTGCCCTCTGCGCGGTGGTTGCATCGCTGCGTACATCGACTGCGTGCAAGCGGCCGCCCCTAACTGCGTCAATCCGGTCATTGCATGGCCCGACAGACTATATAACTTTGAAAATGGGGACCGAGACGTTCGGTACGCTGATTCTGACATCGGTCTCGCGTGCTACGCCGGGGTTTGCCGACTGGCCAACAACTGTTCGGTCGACACGAACTCGCTTTGCGACACGTTGTACACCACGGGAACCGGCTTTTACATCTTTTTTGGCGGAACGGTGTGGTCTACCATCGCCCTGAACAAGTCTTCCGTTGCGGTGATGAAAGCTGCCTTTGCGGCCGATCTTAGAGCCGTCTTCCAAGAGCCCACGGAAATAGAGTCGATCGAATTCGACATCCAAACACAACAGGCCAATGCGCGCGTGTTCGTGCAGGACGTCGCCATCTTAGACCTGATCACGTTAGTGCAGCGCAACGGCAGCGCGTGGCTGACCAACACGTCCCTCAACGCGTGGCGAAGCATCGGCCAAGCCGTCAATACGCTCGTCGTCGCCTCCGAAAGCCTCGTCCAACCGCCCATCAGCGACTTCACCCAGGTGAAGTGCGACGCGAGCTGCATCGCCGGTGTCGTCGTTGCCAGCGTCGCGTTCCTGGGCGTGATCGGCGTGATAATCATCTGCTTCGTGCGCATGAAAAGGGACCACGAATTCCAGGAAGAACCCGACAAGTTGCCCACGATGATGTCCAAGTACCTCTACCTTCAACGGAGCAAACTAGCGCAGCAGGGCATCCTCATCGAGAGCATTGTGACCATCATGCAGGCCGGACGAGCGGTGGCCGCGAGGGACGACGGCACGACGTACAAGGTGCTCCGCGCGATGACCTCAGCGGCAGTGACGGACTTCGAGGAGCACCAGCATCGCCACGAAATTATCCGCCCTTCCGACCAGGGTGCCACTCCCATGACCGACATCGTGGCCGAGGAGCTATTGTCGCAGATGAACGAGTGCGAGATCCACTCGGATCGCGTCGAACGGTGCGATGTGCTAGTTCGGAGTTACGTTCGAGCGTGCCGGTCGCTGAAGAATCTCTATCAGGGAGATTTGCTTACCGAAGCACGAAAATGCGTGCGTGACGTAACGGTGGCCACTCCGCTGACGCTATCGGAGGACGTTCTCTTCTGTCTGGCGTGCTCCTTGTACCAGCCTCTTCACGGCCAGCGGTACCACCGACTCTGCTGCCTATCCTTCTCGCATTTGCAGGCCGAGGCGTTTACGAGTAAACTCAATCAGCTGTGGTTCGCGCAGTGTGTGGCCGAAACGCGCGAAATGCACCCCGACGACGACATCCCTGTCGATCGAGCCATGTTCAACAGCGCTTACAAGCAGGCGACTGGCCAAGACACGCCCATGGTGCTGCAGCTAAAGCTCTACCCGCACATCCAAGTCAAAATTCCACTGTCGGTCATCGCCCCCAATCTGTGTAGTGCCGCCCACGAGCGCATGCAGAGTTTTCCCGCGAGCGCCACGATTGAGCTTGTCACCCGGTCGCGCTACATGATGCACGCAATGCGGTTTGTTCCGTTCCTGGCGTTGCTCGTCACGTACATTCTCATCGAGTTCGGCCTGGAAGAGGCCTACTTCACGTCGCGAGCTACGGTGCAGTACGTCGAAGAGGCGCCCTGGCCCGTGCTCGACGACACCTTCCCAAATTGCGATCAATGCGCATTCTATCAGCGGTTCTTCAAAGGTTTTTTCGACATTGCCAATCCCGGTGACATTCAGGACTTCCTCAACGGTGTAGGGGTGCGAACCTTCTTCCCGAAGACGGACACACCCGCCGCCACGCCGTATCGAGGCAACAACTTCCGCGTGGGGGCGCTGAAAATCCGACAGGTGCGGGTGGAAGGCCACGATGACGTGAAGCAATATAACTCGTACTTCGGCAGCGACCGCAATATCACAGCCGATGAGAATGCGACCCTCGAGACGTGGTTCGACCGCCGCCCGGGCGGCTACATGGGCCGCCGCTACCCATCGATGAGCATGGGCCGCATCTCGCGGGATTCATACAGCGTTGGCGCGGACGCGAATTTCACGGATGTCGGTGTCAAGCAAGCCTTCATGTGGCGGTCTGCCCGTGACCTCAACGGCAGCGATACCTTCCGCGGGTTGATCGAAAGCGAATACCCTGCGGATGGCTTCGCGCTCGTGCTCCCGGTGAACTTGACCAACGAAGAGGGTCGACGCAGGATGCGGGCCGTGCTCGACGCCGGCTGGGTCGATGCAGGAACACGCTTCATCCTGCTGGAGTACTTTGTGTTCAACCGCGACACGCGTTCCCTCGTACGCAACCAGTTCGCCATCGAAGTCACGTCGTCGGGTTCCTATCATTCGACGTATCAAACGCTGGTCTTCACCATGTTCGAAACGGGGGCGCTTACGGCCGCGTATTGGGTGTTTTACGTCTGTCTGACGGCGGCCATCTTTTTGTACATGATTCCTTACGCATTGGTGACCTTCGTCTACACCGTCCCGAGGCAGCAGAACAAGCTGCGCAACCACTCCGGCGTCTTTTACCACTTGAGGGGCATCCTGTTCTACTCGTGCACGGATAGCTTCACCTTGCTCTACATGATGAACGCGGTGTGCCTTCTCATCACGTGGATCTACCGATTCTGGTGGTTCGTGAACACGCTGACCGACAATGCCGACGCCCTCATTCAAGTCGAGTACTTCCCGCCGAATTTGGACGCCCTTGCGAGCCGGGCCGCGACGCTCATTTACTTGCACACGGCCTGCATCTGTGCCGCGTTCCTGTTGCTGATTCGCTTCTTGTCGCTTGACTCGTCCTTCTCCGTGATTTCTCGCACGCTGCTCCGAGCCTCCAACACCCTCATCTCGCTTGTCATCATTCTGTTCACGTTCATCGTCGCCTTCGGACTTTGCGCCCACATTGTCTTCGGCTCTGTCATGCGCGAGTACGAAACGATGCCAAAGGCGATGGGCAACACGCTTCTCACCATGGTGGGCAACTATGATTACGACGCGTGGAAGTTGGCGAGGCAGACCTACACGCCCGTCTACTTCACCTTCTTCATGATCGTGGTCGTGCTGTTGATCCTCAACATGGTCATCGCCGTGCTCACGGGCAACTTCGAGGAGGTCATGAATGAGACATTCGATCCGTTGCCGCATTTGACGCTCTTCTTGAATGATCCGACAGTGACGGTCTCGCCGCCATCCTTCGCAGACCACGTCCGCTCCAGCGTGTTCCTCAACGGCGCCTCCCGTCTTCCCAAGTATCTGTTCATCTACACGAAGCACCTGCTCCAGACGTTTGAGCGAAAAGTCCTGAAGCGGACGGATGAAGAAATGTACGTCGCGCCGTGGTTCGATTTGGATCGCGGACTGTCGCGGCTGTACAACTCCGATCGATTCCATTTTTGGAAAGGCATCAACCGTGCCGTCGAGTTCGCCCAGTCGGGGAGTCCCGTGGAAGCCTTGGCCAGCTTTACCCATTTTTGTTATCTCCGGGCGCCCATGTGCGAAGGTGGGTACGACACCCTCATTGCAACCGGCGGCGATCAGCCCGACATTCCCCGCATTGTGGGCTCCGCGCGCAGTAAGACGCTCCGCTCCGCGTTGGAGGCCGAGTACACGCCCCGCCGCCTCCCCTTGGTCATGATGCTCTTCCAAGAGATGCCCTGCTTTCATTTGGATGTGTCGAGCTCCATTCTCGTGCTCCAGCTCTTCGAGCTGCGCCACTCGTGGCGACGGGAGGTCGACTCGGTTCTCATGGAAGTCTCGGATGGCCTGACCCTGTCCGATGCCTACGAACAGCTGCAGGATTTAGACTTGAAACTCCGCAGCAACGCCTTATCCCTTTCCGCGAAGCGCGAGGGGTTGATCCACGTCGAGTTCAAAGAGTTTTCCAACGGTGGGTTCGACCCCCTGATTTCGGACGTCAAGCGGCAGTCCATGATGGAGTGGTGCCGCGTGGAGGCGAAGCGCGTGCAGGCCAATGGCGTGCCCTTGGCGACGTTCGTCCGCCGGTGGAACGAACTTGGCATCGGACGGGAGTTCTGCGAGCAAGAGGAGGAGAGCAGCGTCGAGGAGTCGATGGTCGATGAGTCGGTCTTTCACACGATCGCGGTCCCCGTGACCCTTCCCGGGGGTGGGATCGAATCCTACGTGGCCGTGGAGTCCGTGAGCAAAATGCTCAGCAACGGCGTCGAAGCGTTCGAGTCGCGCCAGCGGCGGTTCATGTCACTCAACTGGTCCACCAAGGACGTACGCCGCTTCTCGAAGGTCGCCGGCCTCCGTTCGTCGAAGTCTCGCAGCGAGCAGCCTTCCGGCACGGGGACCGCCAACTTGAGCGACGTCATTTGCGAGACCGATTTGGCGGAAGATGGCAACTTCACGAAAGGGTGGCGAGCTGTGTACTTCGACATGCACGCCATCCCGGATATTACCGTCCGACGCTCCGTGATCGGCGTCACTTACGACCGATTCCTGTCGACATCCATCAAGAATCCCGGCGCCCACGCGCAGTGCAACGTGTTTTCCCTCTTCGCCATTACGATGTTGCAGCGCAGTGCTGACATGTACCACTTCGGCTGGTACCTGATCTTCCTGGTCCTCTTCGTGTACTTCACCCTCAGCGGCCGTGGCACGATGGAGGGCGCCGAGGCCACGAAAACCATCTACGACATGTTTGTCGGCGAGCAGACGGTGTATCCCGAGGTGAACAAGAACGACAATACTTTTGAAGGCAGCACCAACTTCGCAATGTGGCGCAACGCCCTCATGGACATCACGATTCCGACGATTTTCTCCGCCGTCGACGGGCGCGGCACGCAGCGCATGCTCGACCTTGCCATCACTCCGACCGGCGCCATCAAGGTGCGCCAGGTACGAACCGGAAAGACCGACTGTAACGACTTGCTAGCGGGCCTCACGGGCACGATTGGACGCTACGCTCCCACCGTCAACAGCAGCAGCCTGAGCGCCTTCGACGCCTTCTACTACGACCGCACGCGAACGTACTTCGAGCCGTTGTGCGTCGAAGCGTACTCGTCGATCGCCGTCTCGGGCGGTGCCGTCAACAGCTCAAAATTTCCCGCCAACGTTTCGGATCGCATCAAAGCAGCGTTTGAGACGCGAGGGTGCGACCAGCTGCGGGGCGCAGGTCGCATGACCACTGCCTACAGCGAGATTCTGTGCCGCGGGCATACCATCAAGCTGGGTATCAACACGACCAAGGACGACGCGCTGAACGACCTCAACATCCTGTGGAACAACGGCTGGGTGGACGATCAGACGCAAGCGCTGCTCTTCGAAGCTACATTCTACAACTACAACGTGAATTTGTTTTCCAGGCTGACTGAAGTCGTCGAGACGATGCGCACTGGCGAAACCACCCCGGCGTGGGAGGTTGTGAACTTCGTGCCCTTCCAGGCCTCGGCGTACACGACGGCGTACATCGGCTTCATGTTCATATTCTTTCTGACCATCATCTTGCAGTTGTACCTCTGGGGCGTCAACCTGTGGCGCGCCTTCCGCCGGTTCCGCAACATGCCGACCCACCTCGCGCTCATGAACGCGCTGACGAGTGACATCTGGTGGTTCCTCGGCATCGGGTCGCTGGCTCTGTTCGTCGCCGCGTGGATCTGGCGCGGGATGCTCATGATTCGAGGAACGAGCAAAATTTCGCTGTGGAAGACCGACGACGTGCTGGAGAACATTGAGAACATCGCCGACGACTACAAGACTCTGGATGGGCTGGACGGCCTGTGCGCCGTCGTCACCTTCGCCCGCGCCATGTACTTCTTCCGAGTCATTCCCAGCCTGAACCTCTTTAACCGGACGATCGTCATCGCGGCCAGCAACATCACGTCGCTCCTCGTCGTGTTCTTCGTGTGCTTCTTCTGCTTCACCATCACGGGAAATTTGGTCTTCGGCCCTTCCTTCCGCGACTTTGCCACGTTCGATTTTACCATGTCGACGCTATTCCGCGTCCTCGTCGGAAACGACATTGACTACACCACGCTGTCGCAGTTCCATCCGGTGTTCGGCGGTATCTACTACGCCGCCTTTTTGATCATGTGCCTATTCATTCTCTTTAACCTTATCGTCGGAGTGCTCACGAACGCGTTCGAGGCCGCCAGCGAAGAGCAATTTGACATGCAGCCGCTCGACTCGGCGATGCAGTACGACGCGTCATCCAAGACGAAGCTACAGGGCGCCCGGTCCCCTATTTTTTTGGTTGCGCAAGTGGCCGTCAATGAGGCGAAACTCGTCTTCCACATCGTACTCTTCGTGGTGACGTACCCCATCAGCGACCACGTCGAACGAGAGAAACGCAAGGCCAAGTTCTTGCTGAATCCGAGATATTTCTGGCAAGAGATCGTCGCATGCCACGAGAGCGCGAACCCGATGTTGCGGTGGCATCAGCTGCTCACACGTCTGGACTGTTTGACCATCAGCGTGCCGCTTCTGGAGGACCTGCGTGTTACGACGCCCCTGTTTCCTGTGGAAGGCGCGAATAACGACGTCGCTGAACTCGTTGGTGAGCCGGACATTTTCCAGACTTTTTCAAAAAATCTGCCTCGCGTGAATCGACTCGAAGACGTTTTAGTCCAAACGTTAGGTGCCCTAGCGGAAGACTCCGTGTTCATCGCGGCCGTCGCCTCGAAGGTCACCGGCATCAACATGGCGTTCTTTATCAAGAACCTCATCGAATTCATCAACGACTACGAAAGGCAGTCTAGCGCCTTCGACAACACGAAGTCGTACGATGCGCTGCGGGCGCTGTGGAACGTCGTCGTAGAGAGCGCACAGACGTTTGACGCCGAGTTTTCTTCACGGCCAAACGATCGAACGGCTAGTGGCATCGACGTGGCAGCGTTCGTACCCATGGGTGTGCGCAACGCGGTTTCCGAAGCCGCAGACGACGTGGCGCATTCAGCGGAAGCGGCGGCTACTGCTGCGGCGGCCGCGTTCTCCAACGTGGTGTCACGCCGTCGATAGTCCAAATCTTTTGTTCGTTTTTTATTTCAACGTCCGGAACTGACATGGGCACCACAACGACGCTTAGGATCGCTCCCATGATGTAGTCGATGCACATTGACTGGACGTCGTCAGCAATAGAAACCACCCCCCACCCCGTTCCCCCCGTGCTTCCTTCTGATCGCTCATCGCTATTGTCGGGGGGGTCATTTTCAACGCGTCAGCGCAGCGTGACGGCTCGTCGCCATCGCAAGGGATTGTACTTCAGAGAGAGTGTGTGCGTGTGTGGTGGTGTGTGCGTTTGAGGCCGCTTGCCTTCTGGAAGCATCGTCGCCACGGTTGTGAAGGTGGTCGTTCTTTGCGATGCAAAAATATCACTTACCGGTACCGTTTGGGCAGAAGCCAGAATCTGAGTGCTCATTTTTTTCACTCGATGGCATCCGCGGCGCGTCGGCAAACGCAGTCCAGGAGGAATGCGCCAGTTGGCTACGAAAAGTGTTGGACGAATGGTGACGTGAATGTGATTAAGTAGCGGAATCGGGACGCGTTCAACTGGCCGTCGCTGAGACAACGGATCGCGACCGGTCCGCGGACGTGGAGTTTGCGCGTCTGTTAGCGTCAACCCTGGCGCAAGCTCCACGCCTGGATGACGGTTGTTCGAGCCACGTCGATCAATACCAGCGCGATGCAAGGAGGCGACTGGACGGAGCATCAAGGCAAATGGACCTTGCTTCGCAGGACTTGCGCAAGGCGAAGAAATGTGTAAGCGAGGCGACGAACCGGGCGGCGGCGGCGGCGGCCGCAACGGTGGTCGCGCAGGTGACATTGTTGAACGGGTGGAGTCGCTGTCCGCTTGCGTTTAAGTGGACGTCAGGATGACGGTATGGATCCACAATAGATTCACCGCTGCCGTAATAGACTTGTAATAGATTCGCCGCTGCCGTAATAGACCTGTAATAGATTTGTAATAGATCTGTAATAGAAAAACGCAAAAAACAACAACCTACTTCGGAGCACCACAATGTGATGTGGCACCGTCGGGGGGTTTGTCAAAGAGAGACACAAACCGTGGGTTACTCTATATCTGATCAGTTCGCATTCGGAATTACGTCTTCGGTGTGGGCTTTGCGGTCGCGCTCTTCTTGATGGCTTCGGCTGCAGGGGCACGAAAGAAAGGGAATGTCAATTGTCAGACTCGGTTTCTCCAGCAGCAGACGAAAATTGTTCACGTCGCAAATGAAGGAAAACGTTTTGGCTATCATTGATGGGGACACTCGGGTGTACTTGACATATTGGAAGTTGTTGTGAACAAAAGCAAAGAAGCGTTCGATTCTCGTGCGAGTAATTTGCGCGATCGCATTAAAGTTGCGTTCGCGCTGTGTCAATGGCTTCTCGAACTTGCAAATTACGTGTGGGGTAGCGGAAAAGGCGGTATCTGCCCACATGAAGTCGTGCTGAGCAGCATGGGGAAATTCAGAGAGGTCTTCGTGTAAAATTGTTTTGTCACTTTTCGACCCCATATGCGCCCGACCAACAAACAAAACCAAGTCCTCGTGAGAAATGACTACAAGTAGTTTTACGCACTGCTTACGATGGTAGTGACACCAATGCCGTTGTCGTTCAGCCTGAGTTTTCGGTTTCGGTATTGGAATGGGGAGCGTGTCAGTCATCATCAGCGTCGTCCGTCGCATAAACGCTGGCACGCGTTCGTCGTCCAGCACATTTGCTTGCCGAAACCGCAAATTGCCATCGATGAAGCGTCGCGGGGCGTCCAACGCCTTCTTCACGTGGTAAGCAGCGTTTTGTTTCGTCAAGGACCCCATGCATACCCATGTATGCGGCCCCAAGAGAGCGATTTCTGCCGCGTAGGCGATCGCCAACGGTACTGAGAACGGCACCAGCAGCGCGGCTGTCTCCGGCTCGGTGTCGCACATGAGCTGTAATAGAGCTGTAATAGATCCGTAATAGATCGGTAATAGATCCGTAATAGAACTGTAATAGACGGTGGTTTGGGGGCGGACCATGAAAAATTCCGTAATAGAGCTGTAATAGATTGGTAATAGAACTGTAATAGAAACGCGAATTCCTGACGTCCACAAGTGGACAAATGGACAGGTGGAGTACAACTATGCCACCTTCGTACTCCCAGAAAACTGTTCGCCTTTCTTTTATTCTCGGAACAGGGTGGCGT
>ERZ1292633.2989-Hain-H41-02um-R1-2989-length-16839-cov-6_pt1 | contig 16839 bp, 21 predicted proteins | sample MGYA00564406_ERZ1292633 | MGnify/ENA primary metagenome ERZ1292633 (study PRJEB36523, sample SAMEA6512639) | groundwater metagenome | collected 2019-01-08 | study: AquaDiva: Metagenomics assemblies of 32 groundwater samples | reverse complement strand
CCTATCAATATCATAGTGCATAAGTTGGGATTGATAATCTAAATGACTACTACGATATTTTTCTCAAGAAAGACAGTCTTTCACGCTTAACGACACATTCAAAATTCAGCTTCTATCAAATAGAGATATCGGATCGGTGTCGCATGAGCGAAATTTTCATGCGTGAGAAATCTAAACGAATAATCCATTTGGCGGCTCAAGCAGGTGTAAGATATTTTTTATCGAATCTACATATCTATATTGATTCTAATATATAAGGATTTATTAATATTTTGGAGGACTGCCGTCAGCATCAAGTTGAACACTTGGTGTACGTCAGTAGCGCAAATGTTTATGGCGGTAATACTTCATTACCGTTTAACGAGCATCAAAATATTGATCATCCGATTAGCTTGTATGTGGCAACCAAAAAAGCCAATGAGTTAATGGCGTATACCTACAGCCACTTATTTCGTTTGCCCACAACCGGCTTACGCTTTTTTACCATTTATGGCCCCTGGGGACGACGAGGTATGGCGTTGTTTCTATTTACTCGAGCGATGCTGGAAGGACGAGCAATTGATGTGTTCAATCATGGGCGGATAATACGTGACTTTTCGTATATTGATGACATTGTGGAGGGCGTCCGCGTGTTGGATAAATCAGCCGAATCGGATACTGCTTTTGATGCAAGTCATCTGGATCCTGCCACAAGCCATGCCCCATATCGCATTTTTAACATGGGTAACAGCCAGCCGGTTAGGATATTGGATTGCATTTCTATTTTGGAAAATGTTATAGGCATCGTTGCGAAGAAGAATTTTTTGCCCATGCAGCTAGGTAATAATCTAAAGGCAGCTATGAACTAACCTATTGGTCTCGTTTTTGTACCAGATTTGAATAGGTACGTTTGCGCCGATTGCATTTGGCCCTGATGTTTTATTGGTATTGCCAGCCACATCACTCTATATCAGTCGATCAAACTGATCCGAATCTCACCTAAGAAATCTCTGAATCACTGCTTTTAATTAAAATAAAAATAAGCATTTTGCTTATTTTTATTTTATTTCGAGCCTTCTATACTGGTTTAGCTTACTCAGAGGGGATTCAAATGAAGCAATCTAAAATTCAAGATAATTTTAAGGCAGAAAATTTCTTAAGCGAGTGGAAAGCTAATCATAAATTTATAGAAACAGGTCAAGTAAGACGCGCAAAGCTGCATGCAGCACGCCTGATTGATGTTATTGATGGTAAGAGCGATGGTAAGAAGGGAATATCCCCATTCTCTACACTGCATCAATTATTAGAAGCAAGTCTTTTCCTGAAAACAACAGATTCTGAAATTCTTGCTGCTTACTTAAAACGATCGCCCGCCATTATTAGTACCGAAATTCAAAGTATTCGTACAATTCTCGGTGAATATCAGAGAAATTCCAAAACTCCTATTGATCTAGCCAAGTAGCGTTTGAATTCCTAGATACTTTTTGTCTAAAAACGAAAAAATATATTTCCGGAGCAAACCATGAGCCAAAAAAAGGAAATTAATCGTCGTAAAATGACCGTTGTTTATGATCATTATTTGGAAAAACAGGGGTTTAATGGAGGTAATGCTGCTGGTGTTGCTAAAGACTGGTTCGAGCCTGAAGCGGAAATAAACGGTGAACTGGAATGGTTTGATGTGAATGAAATAGATATTCAATTCCTCATACATAGAAGTGAGTAAGTAAATCCGATTTTCAATGAAAGCAATTTTTAAAATTTTTAAGGAGAAATACCATGGTAAATATTGTTAAACGTTCCCCACGGCTTGGAGATTTAGCTCGGTTTGATCCATTTATCAACATGGAAGATTGGTTTAAAGGTTTTGGACTACGCCCATTTTCCAATGGAATAGAAACCACCCCGCAAATTAAAATTGATCTAACCGAGAATGACAAAACTTATACCATCCACGCTGAAATTCCGGGTGTAAACAAAGAGGATATTAACGTGCAAGTAGATGGAAATCGCATTTCTATCAGCGCCGAGACAAAAAAAGAAAAAGAAGAAAAGGAAGGTGAAAGAGTTATCTGCCGTGAATGTTACCAAGGCTCCAGCTACCGGAGTTTTACGTTGGATAGCGATGTGGATGAAGCCAACACCTCGGCAAAGTATGAGAATGGAATGCTTGAATTGATCCTGCCGAAGAAGAATGGAAAAACCTTTAAGCAGATTGAAGTTAAGTAGTCGAGGAATTTTCTTTATAAAACATAAAGTGTTCTTTATAGAATATCTTTTTTTCATGAGAGACACAGACAATTTAACTTAGGGAGGCTCTAATTAAGTTGATTACATTCATGGTTCGACAAGCGCACCACGAACGTAATCAATATATTACCGTTCGTCCTGAGCCTGTCGAAGGATCTAATCAGAGCTTCCTTAGCAAAGCGGTATTTTTCTCAAGTAATTTTTCTGCAATTAACTGATGGGAGTCAACGAATGCTCAGTTCTATAAAACAAGTAGGAGAAAATATTAGCCGCGAATTAAGCCGCGCTTGGGAAAATCTAAAGGTAGGTTGGCATGAGCTACTGACTCGTAGTAATGATGCATTAACACATTTCAAAAACAATAAAAATGAAAAGGACTACCTACTTTCTTCTTTTCCTAGTTGGAGCTTATTGGCTGGGGAAGTCGAGGAAACAAGTAAAGATATTCTGGTGCGATTAGAAGTTCCTGGTTTGGAAAAGGAGAATCTTCATCTTACTATTGATGGGAATTTACTTTATATAACGGGAGAGAAACACATTGAGCGCGAGTCTTTCGACAGCACCTATCATGTTATGGAACGTGCCTATGGAACTTTCCAACGGGTCATCCCATTACCCCGCAATGTGGACACCGATAAAACCGAAGCAGATTATAAGAATGGGGTATTGAAGATTCGTCTGCCTAAAATTACCAGTGAAGCAATTAAAACAATCTCAGTTTCTTAGCTAAGAGGCAAGATATTGAATCTGAAATGTAAATAGATAATGAATGGTGCTTTTCTAGACTGAAGAAATGTTCCTATTTAAGTCTGTGCCTCATAAAGTACAGACTTATTTTATGTACAGATTACTCAGATTTACGCTACCCGCAAGAAATAAGTTGAAACAGGAGATGCACTCTGTCCTTACGTCCATTATATGACTACGTGCTGGTAAAACAATTAGAGAGTGAGCATGAAACCTTCTCAGTTATCTTGATTCCAGATACTGCAGCAGAAAAACCCAATCAAGGTGAAGGAATCGCCACAGGTAAGGGAAAGATTCTGGAAGATGGCACAATCGGCATCGGTTAGAGGTAAAAGCGGGTGACAAGGTACTATTTGGCAAACACGCGGGTCAAACGAAGAAGGTATTGCACCCGGCGGCGGTGTGGCATTGCTGCGAGCCCGGGCTGCACTCGGCGATTTGAAGGACAAAAATACTGAACAGGATGCCGGTATCCAGATTGTACTGCGCGCTTTGGAAGAGCCTCTGCGGCAAATTGTTGCTAACGCTGGCTGAGAGCCTTCGGTAGTGCTTACTAAGGTTATTGAAAATAAAGGTAACTTTGGCTATAACGCGGCTACCGAGGAATATGGAGACCTGATAGAAATGGGTATCCTTGATCCTCTACTAAAGTGACGCGCTCTGCCTTGCAGAACGCTGCTTCGATAGCCAGTTTGATACTTACTGCCGATGTCATGATTGCGAATTTGCCAGAAAAGAAGCTGGTGGCGCTGAATAAAATAAATGAAATGGATAGGTAGGTGAAAGTTGATCTTCAATATAGGTATCAAGACCCTTTGTTATCACTGATGAGTGATAACAAATTAACCTGAAAGCCACGAAAAATGCTCAGCATATGGGCTAGCCCACCAGCTTCGTGCCTCTTTTATCATCAACGATGGAGAACATTATTATTATGGCCAAACTGACACGCACTTCCGTTAACCAACAAAGCGATTCCAACATGATGTGGCATGGTGCTTTCAGCCATGAACAGTGTGAAGCGATGATTCGTGAGGCTGCCTTCCATTACTACGCGAAGCGTGGCTATACTCACGGACATGATCTTGAAGATTGGTTCCTGGCTGAAGCCGAACTTGAGAACAAAACATCTGCATCCCAGGAATTCCCATCGGATATTGAGATGCAGCAGAGCAGCGTTCAGGGTGCTGGGAAGGATGAAAAACTGAAAAAGATTATCAAACGACATCCGCAAAAAGTCATACCCCAGATCGAAAGCGTGGAACCTCAAAAAGCGCCTTCCAGAGAATGATATCGTGCAAATCGTCTTAGACGATCAGACTATTTTTCTCAACTTGTTCTGACAAGATAGGCACAGAGCGAAAGAAGTTGTTAATAGCAATAAAAGTTTTCCATATTTTTATGGAAATTGAGTAATAAAATTCTTAGAGAGGATGCGAGTGATATGCGATCAATAAAATATTCATGCCATGTTATACCTGTCTTGATATTGTCTGCTTTATGTTTGGTTTTCTCAGGCACTTCGATTGCTCAGGAGAAGCAGATTGAAAGAATTGTGACATTCGGCACCAGTTTAAGTGATTCTGGGAATGCGTTCGTTATACTATCTGATCCTGCTTCATTTGGTTATAGTAAAACGTGTAATTTGGGCGTGCCGGCAAATACACCTCGCTATGATTCCTTAGATGATTTTCTGATACCCGATGGCAGTTACGCAAAGGGTGGCCATCATGTTTCCAATGGCGCTACATGGATAGAGCAGTTGGCTCTCGGAACAGGCTTATCTGGAAATGTTCGGCCTGCATTAAGAAATGCTGGGCTAAAAGCTAGTAATTATGCGGTGGGAGGTGCCCGATCCGCTGATTTTGATTGTCGTTTTAATCTGTCAGACCAACTGAACGCATATCTAAGCGATTTTCCAGTAACATCTGCTAAAGCTCTAGTTGTTTTAGAAATAGGTAGCAATGATGTGAGGGATGCTTTAGCTAAATTAGCCGAGGGGGATATAGAGGGTTCTACGGCAATTATTAATGCAGCTCTCTTAAATATTGGAAATACTATTCAAATTCTTCATGTTCAGGGCGCTAGAAAGTTTCTATTGACGAATGTTCCGGCTGTTGGAGAGACACCTGCTGTAAAGATTCTTGATCGCTTATTTCCAGGTTCCGCGGAAGCAGCTAATCAGTTGACCGCAGTTTTTAATTCGGGCCTAGTGAATCTGCAAACGATGCTCAATCAGACCTTGCCGAATGTTGATGTACGAATGCTAAATCTTTATGCATTACTTAATGACATTATCGAAGATCCTGTTTCGTTTGGAATTATCAATATCGAAGATGCATGTGTGACACCGAATGTTCCTCCTTTTCAATGTAAAAAACCTAGTACTTATTTGTTTTGGGATGGGGTACACCCGACCAAAATTGTTCATGGGCTAATAGCTCAAAAAGCGACCGAAGTTCTTATGCTGCCATAAGAAGAGGGTATCTGCTGTGCATACAAACTATCTATTTGCCACTACATTTATTTTTTGAGGAGGAAAAGTATTTGTTATCCCCATATGCTAATTGTGCCGAATGACTGTTTCGGCGAAGAGTTAATCACCAAGTAATATCAATAAGAATACTTATGAGAATGGAATTCTGAGAGTGTGTATCAGTCTAATTTCGAGCCTTACATTACAAATTTTCAGTGGGATTTCTATGCGAAATAATAAATTGATGTGTCTGGCAATTGCGTTATTTGTAATCCTGACAAGTAGTTCAGTTGGGGCGCATAGCCATCATAGTCGCTTCAGTATTGGTTTTGGCTATTACGGACCGGGATTTTATAGTGGTTACGGGTATGGAGGCTATGGGTTTGGCGGATATGGCTTTGGTTATCCTTATTATTATCCGCCTTCTTACTATTATCCTCCGACGGTGATCGTGCCGGCCACACCGCCGGTCTATATACAGCAGCAACAGGCACAGCCAGCACAACCGGCCCAGCCACAAACCAATTATTGGTACTATTGCCAGAACCCGGATGGTTATTATCCCTATGTCAAGAGTTGTCCGGGAGGCTGGCTGCAGGTAGCACCACAACCCCCTGGACAATAGCGCAATGAGGTCAAGCATGTTTACACCGGGAAGATTATTCATGTTGCTGATGACTGGTATGCTGATTTCTTGTGTCAGTATGCCGACAGGCCCAAGCGTCATGACATTGCCGGGTTCTGGCAAAAGTTTTGAGCAATTTCGTGCTGATGATTATGAATGCAGGGAATATGCCTTTCAACAAATTGGTGGTAGAACGCCACAGCAATCAATTCAAACCAGTGGCGTTGAAAGCGCAGCAGTTGGAACCGGGCTTGGCGCTGCTGCAGGCGCTGCTTTAGCCGGTGGACAAGGGGCTGCGATTGGTGCGGGCACGGGTCTTTTGCTGGGTAGTGCTGTGGGTTCAGGTACTGCGACGACTTCAGGGTATATCGCCCAGCAACGATATGACATCAGCTATATTCAATGCATGTATGCAAAAGGTCATCGTGTTCCTGTTTCAGGGAAAATTACCAGTGATCAGCCTGTGAATAGCGGTACCGGTCCCGGTCCAAAAATTTCTACACCACCGGCAAATTTCACCCCACCTCCGCCACCACCAGGAAATCCGCCGCCTCCGCCAATTAGATGATTAAACGGTATTTTTATTGAGATATGTGATTGAATAATAAAATTATGTACAGTCGATCCACAGTTCCAGGAGATTTTCAAATGATTGAGCCAAAAAAAATAACTGAGCCTGAGAAAGTGGCTTGCGAAGTGTGTCTGAAAGAGATACCGCTGTCCGAAGCTGCGAGTGTCAAGGCGACTGATTACATCGTGTATTACTGCGGTCTTGAGTGTTACGACAAATGGAAGAAGCAGGCAGAGAAGACTGAATCGTCTTCGGATGATTGAATGTCCTGTTCTGGAAGTGCTGAAGTTTGGTGTGTTCTGAGCGAGTATCAAAAAGAATCAATTAGTTGCAGTAATCATTCTCTTTAAACCATTTGACAGCATCTTTAAGTGCTTCGATCGAGGGCCGGTACTGATAGCCTAATTCCCGGTGTGCTTTTTCACTGGAGAAAAACATTAGTTTTTTTGCCATATGAATACTATCCAGGGTTGCCCGTGGCTCAGTGTGTGTGAAAGATGCAAGTTTTTCCATAAGCCACGCCATTGGAAGCATTAAGCCGATCGGTATATTGATGCGATTCTGTTGTGTTCCATTGATTGCATCAATGGTCTGCAGGATTTGCAGCAAAGACATATTATCGCCACCCAGTATGTAACGTTCTCCCGGCTTCCCATGTTGATAAGCCAGTAAATGACCATAGGCAATGTCGTCGACATGCGCAATATTTAATCCTGTATTTACATAAGCCGGCATTCGGCCCATTAATGTATCCAGAACAATACGGCCTGTTGGTGTCGGGCGAATGTCTCCGGGGCCAATCGGGGTTGATGGATTGACGATGATTAACGGCAACTGGTGCTCGTCGGTCAATTGTTTCACCATTTGTTCAGCCAGATATTTAGTGCGTTTGTAATATCCTGTGATGGCGGTGAAATTGGATGGTGTATCTTCATTAGCAGATGACCCATCTTGTTTTAAACCTAACGTTGCTACGCTGCTGGTATAAACAATACGCTTTATGCCTTCCTCAGTCGCTGCCAGGATCAGCGCGCGTGTGCCATTGACGTTGATTTCATGCATGGTTTCAGGATCAGGAACCCAAAGACGATAATCCGCGGCAACATGAAACAGATTATCGCAACCTTTAATGGCACGTCTTAGCGATTGATGCTCCCGTAGGTCACCTTCAGTAATTTCAACAGGGAAGTTTTCCAGGTTTCTCCGGTCACTATCCGGCCTCACCAATACACGAACTTCATGCCCCGCTGTTAGCAAACATCGCATAACGGCAGAGCCAAGAAATCCTGTTGCACCAGTGACCAATGATTTCATAATATATTGTATTTTTATGTTGTTCTTAAGTTAGTTCACTTAATATTATAATAACCCGGTAGAAATAAAAGGCTATTGATTATTTGTTTTGTCTCTCAAATAAGTATCTTCGTGGATAGCTACTTCAGGAAGTTTGCTGGATGTGAGCTTGAACAGTAACTTTAATACCCAATCCTGGCTGGCAAATAAACTGGTTGTTGCAATAGTAGCTCTAACGCTGCGGCGGCTTATTTTAACTTGTGTTCCTTCAGAAAAATCCCGGTGCTCATTAATTTTATTTAAAGTCAGGATTGCCATGCCGATTGCCCATAAACAGAACCGGCGAATTCCTTTTTCTTGGGGGGGAATCAAACTGGTATATAGCAGCGCATCTTGTAAATGACCTTTGGCTACGCCCAATAACTCTGCTAATCCGGCCTGAAATTTTGTATCGGACATACCTGGCTGCAAATCAGTAAGATTAAATCCATTCTTCAGAAAAATATCTTGCGGCAGCCAGCAAGCGCCGCGTTTGCGGTCATCCCAAATATCTTTGAGGATATTTGTCATTTGCAATCCCTGTCCGAAGGATACGGAAAGTTTCATCAAGGTAGGTTTCTGACTATTAATTTCCTCTGAATAATCGCAGAATAATTCGGTTAACATTTCGCCGACTACCCCGGCAACGTAATAACAATATTGATTCATAGCGGACAGATCTTTAAGTCCTTCCAGAGATTCTGTTTCCTGATAGTCGGCCATGCCCTGTGCCATGATTCGAACGCAACGCTCCAGTGCATTGCGCTGCGTAGGATTAAAGCTGTGCGTAATGCGAATAACCGCGGGTGTATTTTTGATCAGATCATGTTCTGCTGGAATTGTATGCCCGGAAAGCAGGGGGTGTAGCTGTTGTGCAAAATCTTCGGCTGATGCAGTGCCACACACCACTTCGGAAAACATATGCGATAGCTGCCTGGTTTGCTCTATAGTTAAAGCGCTATCATCTTCAATCGTGTCGGTGATACGGCATAGAAGATAAGCATTGCCGATAACACGGCGTAAAGATTCGGGTAATTGTGGAATCGTTAATGCAAAAGTGCGGGATACGCCTTGCAAAATATGGTCCTGGTACTGCTCATCATCGAAACTGGAAGAAAGGCTTGTCATTACTGATTTGTCATAAAACGATAAGGCATATTACTACAATTGAGCGCATCTCCAAATCTATGCTATTAAATTAAGACAAGATTCTTTCGGTGGCGATTAATTGATCAATTGTCTCACGTTGCCGGATGAGATGAATTGTGTTTTTATCTACCATAATTTCAGTCGCGCGTGGCCGGGTATTGTAATTTGAGCTCATACTCATGCCATAGGCACCGGCAGACATGATTGCCAATAAATCTCCATTGATCAACCCAAGTTTGCGATCATGACCCAGAAAATCACCCGTTTCACAAACAGGCCCAACAACTTGGTAATTTCTAATTTCTTCTTTGTTTCTGATGACTGGAAGAATCTCATGATAGGCATCATAAAGTGCAGGGCGCATTAAATCGTTCATTGCCGCATCGACAATGGCGAAATTGCGCGCGGGCGTATGCTTCAGGTATTCAATTCGAGTCAGCAAGATCCCTGAGTTCCCTACGAGTGAGCGGCCAGGTTCAATTAATATGCGTTGTTTGACTTGTTGCGTGCAGGCGCACAGTGCGGAAACATAATCCTTAATCGACGGCGGCGTTTCATTGGTATAGCGAATGCCTAATCCACCACCTAAATCCAGATGCGAAATTTCGAGACCTTGAGATTGCAGGGTATCGAGTAGGCTAAGCATTTTGTTACTTGCTTGCATAAACGGTTCAAGCTCCGTCAGTTGCGAGCCAATGTGACAATCTAATCCGGTAAAGCGGATGTGAGCGTATTGGTGAGCAGAGCGATAAATTTTTTCAGCTTCATTGGCCGGAATACCAAATTTATTTTCTTGAAGGCCGGTCGAGATGTAAGGATGGGTTTTTGCATCAACATTCGGGTTTACGCGTAAGCTAACCGGTGCAATTTTCCCCATGTCTTTGGCGATCTGATTTAAAACAATTAATTCCGCTTCAGATTCCACATTAAAACACAGAATATTGGCTTCCAGCGCTAGGCGCATTTCATCGGTATTTTTACCAACCCCGGAGAAAACTATTTTCTTTGGATCTCCGCCTGCTTTAATAACCCGAAGCAGTTCGCCGCCTGATACGATATCGAAGCCGCTGCCAAGCCGTGCCAATAGATTGAGTATGGCAATGTTGGAGTTGGCTTTTACTGCATAACAAATTAAGTGATCCCGGTCAGAAAAAGCAGAATCAAATTCCAGATATGCTTTTGTTAAGGCCGATCGTGAATAGACATAGCATGGCGTGCCGAATTCTTCCGCAATTTGTTTTAACGGTACAGATTCGACATAGAGTTCGTTGCCGTGGTAGATAAATTCAGAAAATCCACTCATTTCTTTTCAATTTCAGTGGATGAGGCAGGATTGGCTTCATCCGTTTTTGGAAGATAAAGTGGCCCTTTAAGACCGCAAGCACTGAGTAGATAGACTGAAAGCAGTATGATAAAAAATGAGCGCATGAGATAGTCCCTGAAGCAATAAATTTACGGGATACTAACATAAGAGAATAATAAATTAATCAAACTCGTGATTAATTTTGGCAGTAGGCGCTAAGGTTTAACGTTGGATAATTCGGCAGTCAGCCAATTAACTAATTCATTAATTAACTGATCGCTTGCTGAACTTAAAGCGGATACGGCGCCTGCTGCATCTGCAGTGGATGTTTTTTCAGTTATGCTGAGATCTTTCTGGGCTAATAATTTGCGTGTGTTGCGCTCAACCAAGCTGATTCGCAAGCCAATGACAATATGGCTCGCATCCGTCGTATCAAATAGCTGAGTAAATTCTTCCAATTCAATATGTAAAACATAGTCGGCTTTTGCTGTGCTGTTGTCTTTTATGACTTGCTCGCTGGTACTTGCAACGATGCGGTTGCGTATTTGCTGGGTAAGCAAGGCAGCGGGGGATGCTAGCCAACGGCTGCTGGCATACATATAGGATTGCGTGGGATTTTGATAAAGCAATCGATAATGGATTGCATTGTTATCCAGCCATGACGGCGCTGTTGCGTCGGCAATCAGCAAGCTCTTTCGATGCTGCAGTGATTGTTGCAATATCGGTTTGGTAGTCTGCGCATGTTGCATGCCAAAATCGTAAATAGAAACTGGGGATTGTGATTTATTGAACGCCACACAACCTGTGAGCAGGTAAGCGATAAAGATTAGTAATAACGCAATTTTTGTCATTGAAGTTTGCCTGCAGGAGGGACAAAATCGGCTTCGCCAGGGCCGGGAAGTGATGGCGGGCGGCCGAATAATAAGCTTTGTGGATTCTCTTCCAATTGATTCAATACTTTATCTAAATTATTTGAATTACGCGCAATACTGTTACTCACTTTACGCAACTCAGGAATCGTGGTTGCCAGTTCCTGTGTGCTATGCGACAAACTGTCAAAAATGCCCTCTTTCTGATTGATTTTTGCTACAGTAATATTAATTTCACCTAATAGTTGATCCAAATGCTTGACCAAGGTGGCGGACTGAGTTGATAGTTCTGTGACAGACTCTAATACAGGCTGTAAACGGCCGGCAATGCCATCAAAGTTTCTGGTGGCTTTTTCGATATTCTGCAGAATTTTTGAGACATGTGTTTGATTCTGATCGTCCAGCAATTGATGCAATTTTAATACCAGTTGATTCACATTGCTGAGCAAGTCTTGGCCCGATCCAGTCACCTCATCGAGTAATGAACGGCGCATTGGGATTTGTGCGTCGCTCGGTAATTGTTCATTACCAATGCCATCATCGTTGAGTTGTATATAAGCCAATCCAGTGACACCTTGATAGCCCAGTTGTGCATAAATAGTGTTCTGAAGCCTAACATTCTCATCGACTGAGATCTGAATCAGAATCTGATGCGGATTATCCGGATCAAATTCGATATTTTCAACCTTGCCAATATTAACGCCGCGATAGTGTACGGCAGATTGCGGGTTGAGTCCGCTAACCGATTCTTTGGTTACCACGAGATAGGAATTGCGTTGGATATTGTTACCACTGAACCACATCGCAACGAAAGTCACTGTGATACTCAAGAAAATAACAAATATGCCAGCTACAAGGGCATGGGCACGGTTTTCCATGTTTGCTCCGGATAATTTTTTTGATCAGTCTTATGTCGCATGCTTTTAAAGAAACTGGTAGTAAACGGGTGCTGAAAGTTGCATACTTCATCTAAGGTGCTCGTCACAATAATCTGTTGATCAGCCAGGACTGCAATCCGATCGGATAATGCTACCAGTGTATCAAGATCATGTGTCACCATGACAACTGTTAAATCCATTTCACTGCGTAATGCAAGCACCAGTTCTACAAAACTTTCACTTAATTCCGGGTCCAATCCGGCAGTGGGCTCGTCGAGAAATAATAGTTCAGGATCCAAAGCCAGGGCTCGTGCTAAAGCGATACGTTTGATCATTCCCCCGGATAGGGCGGCGGGCATTTTATTCGCATGTTCAGGTCCGATGGCCACCATATCTAATTTAATCATAACCAAATCACGAATCATTTCCTCGCTAAGGGTGTGTAATTCACGTAACGGTAAAGCAATATTATCAAACACAGATAATGCACTAAATAATGCGCCTTGCTGAAAAAGCACACCGGAACGGCTGCGTATTTTCTTTCTCTGTCGATTAAAGCCGGGATCTTTCCGGGATCTACCAAAAATTTTAACACTGCCTTGGGATGGTTGTTCCAGGCCAAGCATTTGGCGCAGCAATGTCGTTTTTCCACTACCCGAGCCTCCGATCAACGTCAGTACTTCTCCACGTAAAACGCATAAATTGATATCTTGATGGACAACCAGATTGCCAAAGCGGGTATATAGTGACTCAATTTCAATGATGCATTCCGGGTTTGTCATTTTCTAGGAAAGTCCGACATCAGAAAATATAATTGCAAAAATCGCATCGATAATAATAACTACTGTTATCGCTGTCACAACAGAGGAAGTGGTGCCTTCTCCCAAGCTTTCCGTGTTGGGTTTGATCCTTAAACCAAAATGACATGCAATCAGCGCAATGACCATGCCGCATACAACCCCTTTCCCCAGTCCTAGCCACAGGTTGGCTATGGGTACCGAATCCGGTAATGCGGTCAGAAAATATTGATAGTTTAAACCTAACTGTAATTCTGCCGCGACCATGCCACCCAGCAAGGCGATCGCGCTGGTCCACATAACCAGCAACGGCATTGCAATGCCGAGGCCAAGCACTTTAGGTAATATCAGGCGCTGACTATGCGAGATCCCCATAACCGTCAAAGCATCTAATTCCTGAGTTACGCGCATGACACCGAGCTGTGCTGTCATAGATGAACCGGAGCGGCCGGCTACCAGAATTGCTGCCAGCATTGGACCCAGTTCACGGATGATGCTAATCCCCAATATGTTGATAATGAAGATATCTGCGCCAAATAACTGTAATTGTTTGGAAGAGAGATAGCTGATTACGATGCCAATCAGAAATCCGACCAAGGCTGTGATACCCAACGCCTGTGCGCCGGTACGGTATAAGTTTGCAGAAATTTCACGCCATGGAATATAAATAGGATGCCGGATTAAGTAAACAACATCAATCAGCAACTGGCCAATTAATATAATCAGACCCAGAGTATGTTGCCATAAGAGTAGCGCTAATCTGCCTAAAGTTGTTATGGGCCATAGCAAATCTCTCTGTTTGTCTCCCGGCTGGAGATTGGGAAGGTTTTCCAGCCGTTTAAACATTTTTTCATGCTCAGGACGCAATTGTAAATGTTCGGGTCGTTGTGCTTTCCAGATGCGCCATAACATGGCTGTACCCGCGGTATCCATTTGCTGAATACCTGTTAAATCCCAATAAAGATTCTTATTGTCGGCTTTCTGGGTCAGTTCATTGGCTAATGGTTCCAAAACGCGCTCCAACGCCGTTAAAGTGTAATTGCCCTTCAGGCTAATATGTGGATAGCCCTGTTTAGTGCAAAGTTGATACCACTGGTTCATCGTTTTCTGAGTGTGGCTGGTGCGTGTCGAATTTGGCTTGGGCTGATTCATGGAAACGCTAACTAACTATGTTGATAACCAATAGCGGTCAATTATTCACTATGCCGGGTTCCCGCTAGCCTGATTATGCGGACCGTGATCTGCCGGGACAAGAAGAAACTATTGTATAGGGTTATTGTGAAACAGATTGTGCTGAATAGAAGTCTTCAAGCAAGAAAACGTGTTTATTTTACCTGAGCCACTTCAGAACGTGCTAATGCCGGATTATCCGAAAAGTATTTTTTAATGCCTAAATACATCGCATCGGCCATTTTGTCCTGATAATTTTTGCTGCGTAACTTCTCTTCTTCTTTGGGATTGCTGAGAAAAGCTGTTTCAACCAGAATAGAAGGGATATCAGGAGATTTGAGTACGGCAAAACCGGCTTGTTCGACATTTCTTTTATGTAAATGATTAATACCACCCAGTTGCTTCAGAACATATTCAGCCAGTTTGACGCTGTCATTGATGGTCGCACTGAGAGACAGATCCAGCAGTAACTCTCGAATAGCTTTTGACTTTGATGTGATGTCAATGCCGCTCATCAAATCGTTATCAACGCTGTTCTCCTTGTTGGCAAGCCAACTGGCCGTGGTTGATGTGGCGCCATGTTCGGATAATGTAAATACTGAGGACCCGTGTGCATGTGACTTGGGATTGGCGTCTGCATGTATCGATATAAACAGATCTGCATTGGCGCGCCGGGCGTTAATACGCCGTTGCGGGAGTGAAATATAGTAATCGCCGGTACGAGTCAGAACAGCACGCATATTCGGTTCTTTGTCGATGCGTTCTTTAAGCTTTCTGGCAATTGCCAGCGTAACATCTTTTTCGTGGGTGCCTTGGTAACCCACTGCGCCGGGGTCTTTGCCACCATGGCCGGGATCAATCGCCACGATAATAATCCGCGGAGCCAAGCTTTTCTGTGGCGTCATGCTGGGTTTGCGGTTTTGTGCTGCTGGAAAGCTGTCAGGTTGCTTGATTTGATTAAGCTGTGGTTTGGGTGAGTGCGGGCGTATCAGTGGTGTCGGATTTGTCTTTTGTATATTACCGTCTTGTACCAGTGTGGCAACCAACTCATCCAGAACATCGGTTTCAAAATCAGCGATGGCAGCGGGATCGATACGGGCATTCAAATCGGCTTTGCCAGCTTTATCCGGATGATAAATGTCCAATACCAATCGATGCGCAAGATTCTCCTTCGGCGCTATAACAAATGCGCGCGGTACGACATTTGACTTAAGATCAAATACCAATCGGATAACATGGGGAGTGAACTGACCCACGCGAATTTTCTGCACTAAAGGGTCGATGGCATCGATTTTCTGCGGTAGCGAGGTAAGTGCCTGAGAAAGCTTAGTGTGACTTAGATCGACGACAACGCGGTGTGGATTCTCCAGCATACTCAATTCATACTCAAGCGGCTGATCGGATTCCAATGTGATGCGTGTGTAGTCGGGTGTTAATCCAACACGCACCGATTGAACGGTGGTGTCTGCAGCCAGAACGGGCTGACATAGAAATAGAAAGATCAGAATAAAGCATGTCAAAAAGACATATTCTACGGAAGCAAGCCTGCTGCCATTAAAATACGCAATCACACTATTTTCTGATTTTTTAACTGTATCAAGCATTGTGTTCCTGTTTCTGTGCCAGCCTGGATTTCAATATTGCGCCCGGTTTCAAGAATGCTGAAAAAGACTTGTAGATCAGCTTTTGGTAATAAATCACCGGCTTTTTCAGGCCATTCCACCACACAGATTGAGTCTGAATTAAAATATTCTCGGAAGCCCGCTTCTTCCCATTCGAGGTAATCATTGAAACGATAAAAATCAAAGTGATAGAAGTATAACCTAGAAATTTTATAGATTTCAACTAAATTGTATGTAGGACTTTTGACTACATGATGATAGCCAAGGCCGTGTAAAATGCCGCGCGTGAGCGTTGTTTTGCCTGCCCCGAGATTGCCAAACAGATAAATAGTCATTCCGGCATGCAAGGCGGCAGCCATTTTTTTACCCAGAGCCAGCGTCGCTGCTTCGTCAGCAAGATCAAATGTCAAGCTCTGTACGGTTTCAGAATCTGTAGAATGCGTGTTATGCAAGAGAATATCTCAACAAATAAATTACCGGATTATGCCGCCTTAGCGGTTGCCATCAAAACATGGAGTAAAGAACTTGGATTCCAAGATATCCGCATTGCCGATGCCTATGCAGATATGTCAGCGGTGGAATCCGGTCTCTTTAACTGGTTGGAGCAAGGATATCACGGTGACATGGATTATATGGCGAAACATGGTACCAAGCGCACTCGGCCTGCCGAACTTGAGTCCGGAACGCAGCGAATCATTTCCGTATGCATGAATTATGCGCCACCTTCTGCCAAAAATAGCTGGGATGTGATTAATACGGGTGAGCAGGCATTTATTTCGCGCTATGCGTTGGGGCGCGATTACCATAAGGTTTTACGCGCACGTTTACAAAAACTGGCCGACAAAATGACAGCGGAAGCGGGGATGTTCAACTACCGGGTTTTTTCCGACAGCGCGCCGGTGATGGAAGTGGCCTGGGCGCAAAAATCCGGGCTGGGCTGGCGCGGCAAACATACTTTATTGCTGTCGCGCCAAGCGGGCTCGATGTTTTTCCTCGGTGAGATGTATGTGGATTTGCCGCTACCCGTGGATGAGGAAACTGGAAATTATTGCGGCAGTTGTTCCAAATGTATCG
>ERZ1292633.2987-Hain-H41-02um-R1-2987-length-16841-cov-21_pt1 | contig 16841 bp, 14 predicted proteins | sample MGYA00564406_ERZ1292633 | MGnify/ENA primary metagenome ERZ1292633 (study PRJEB36523, sample SAMEA6512639) | groundwater metagenome | collected 2019-01-08 | study: AquaDiva: Metagenomics assemblies of 32 groundwater samples | reverse complement strand
AAGTATTTTATTACCGGGCAGGCATTAAAGATTGGATACAGCAAGGTTATTTAATTCAGCCTATCAATCAATAGTGTTTTCTTACCCAATTAATTAAAGATTGTTTTATTAAATTTTTATTTAATAAAACAGCCTACTCATAACATGATACTGTATGTTTTTCCGAATAGAATTTGGATTTTTTGTTAAAATAATTAATTTACTAATTTATTGGAGTATTTAATGGCGATTGAAAGAACACTATCCATTATTAAACCGGATGCTGTTGCAAAGAATATAATTGGAGAGATTTATTCACGCTTTGAATCAAATGGTTTAAAGATTGTTGCTGCTCGTATGATGCATTTATCTCAATTTGAAGCAGAGCAATTTTACGCAGTGCATCGCGAACGCCCGTTTTTCCGGGATTTAGTTAAATTCATGACATCCGGTCCAGTGATGGTACAAGTTTTGGAAGGAGATGACGCGATTAAAAAGAATCGAGATTTAATGGGTGCAACCGATCCAAAGAAAGCGGAAAAAGGAACTATTCGAGGCGATTTTGCAGATAATATTGACGCCAATGCAGTGCATGGTTCAGATGCTCCTGAAACTGCCGCAATTGAAATTGCTTGCTTCTTTCCTGCATTGAACATTTACTCTCGTTAAAGCTGATTAGCATCCAGATAGTGACTACCAATCTGTTGAATTATGATGTTAAAGGCCTAGCAGATTTTTGCACGGAAATTGGTGAAAAGCCTTTTCGTGCAAAGCAATTGCTACGCTGGATTCATCAATTTGGGATTACTGATTTTGTCAATATGACTGATTTGGCAAAGGGCTTGCGCGAGAAACTTACTGCACTGGCAGTGATTGAATCACCACAGATTATCTCTGATTATGTAGCAGCAGATGGAACACGCAAATGGTTGTTATCGGTCGGGGCTGATAATGGAATAGAAACAGTTTTTATACCTGAAGCAAATCGTGGCACTTTATGTGTTTCAAGCCAGGTTGGATGTGCTCTGGCTTGTACTTTCTGTTCTACAGGCAAACAGGGGTTTAATCGTAATTTAACGGTTGCAGAAATTATTGGACAGTTATGGATTGCAAACAAGACACTCAGAATTGATCCGAAAGATAACACTCCCGATATAAACCGGGTTGTCAGTAACGTAGTAATGATGGGTATGGGTGAGCCATTGGCCAATTTCGATAATGTTGTTATGGCATTGGATTTAATGCTAGATGATCACGCTTATGGTCTTTCACGACGACGTGTTACGGTGAGTACTTCAGGACTGGTGCCTGCAATAGATAGATTGCGTGAGCGTTGCCCGGTTGCTTTAGCTGTTTCTCTACATGCTCCCAATGATAGCTTGCGCGATCAATTGGTGCCGATTAATAAAAAATACCCTATTAAAGAACTACTGGCGGCTTGCCAAAGATATTTGTTAGCTGCGCCTCGAGATTTTATAACTTTTGAGTATGTAATGCTTGATGGTGTCAATGATAGTGTTTCACATGCAAATGAGCTGATTAAATTGGTACGGGACACACCGTGTAAATTTAATTTGATTCCCTTTAATTCATTTCCCGGATCGGATTTCAGACGTTCCACATCTGAAGCGGTATGTATTTTTCGCGATGTATTAATGCAGGCGGGGATTGTTACGACTGTTAGAAAAACTCGTGGGGATGATATTGCAGCAGCCTGTGGTCAGTTGGCTGGCCAGGTAAAAGATAAAACACGCCGCTCAGCCTATATAAAGGCAGAAACAGCAGAATGAAAAAAAGTCTGTTGGGTTTTTTCATATTACTGCATGTTCTATGGTTAAGTGGTTGTGTACAACAACCGATTGAAGATGGAATGTCGTCTCAAGCCAATTCGGATCGAGCTTATCAGAGTGCTAAAATCCACACCGAACTGGCTGCTGAATATTTCAACCGAGGGCAATTGGATGTCGCAATAGAGGAAGTTACCGTGGCACTAAAAGCACAATCCAATTATGCCCCTGCATACAATGTAATGGGTTTGATTAATATGACATTAAATGAAGATAGTAAAGCACTGGATAACTTTGAACGGGCAATCCGGTTGGCACCCAGAAATTCCGAGATACATAATAATTATGGGTGGTTTTTATGTCAGCGCTTTTCACAGCGCATGGACCAAGCAATCAATCACTTTATGGTAGCAGCAAGAGATCCACTATATTCAACACCAGAAATGTCGTTCACCAACGCGGGAATTTGTGAGCTTAAGCGGCAAAAGTATAATGATGCAAAAATATTTTTTCAAAGAGCGTTATCAATCCAATCAAATTACTCGCCTGCACTAATTGGGTTGATTAATTTAGATTTTCAGCGTGGTCATTTAACCGATGCAGAATTAAAACTGGCTCTTTTCTTACAAAAAAATACACCAACTCCTGAGAGTCTATTTCTGGCGATACAAATTAAACATGCCATGGGCGATCAGCTCGCTGTTGAAAGCTATAGCTTTCAGTTGCAAAAACATTTCCCAGACTCTAAAGAAGCAGCAGCAGTTCGAGAAGGAAAGGCTAAATGATGAATAACTTGGATCAGGAAAACAACAACGGCAATGAACTTTCTGAAGATATTGAAGGATCAATCAACATCAAGTTAAATACAGCAATAGCGAAAGGCGATACGCTACAAACTGAACATGAAAATTATATAGAGAATACTCAAAAGAATTTTGTGCTTAATGAAAACACACTGGCGCTAGAAAAGAGCGATATTGGATCTTTAGCTAAAGGAGAGATCACAGATCCTGGTTTATCTCCTATCGGAAATCAGGATAAGAATAACATGGGGCAGACTGCGGTTAATAGCAATAAAAATATGCATACAAAAGATGATAGCAACAAGCCAACTAGCAATGAATTAAACGATATTGATTCGGTGAGTGTCGTGCAAAGTGTTGGGCATTTATTACGTAATGCACGAATGGCAAAAGGTATGAGTATAGAAGATATATCCCGGCAATTGCGCCTTTCAGTCCAGCAAATAGAGGCAATTGAGAAGGAAGATTTTGAGAAATTGCCAGGGCGCACATTCTTAAGAGGTTTTATTCGCAATTATGCTAATCTTGTACAGTTGGATCCGATTCCGCTTTTGCAACTCCTCCCCGAATCAACTCCAGTTATATCAACTTATGAACGAACACCACTTAAAAACAAGCAAATATCATTTTCTTCAAATCGGGAAAGCTCCGGCAGCAATCAATTTGTGATTGCTGCCGTTCTGTTTATTATTATTCTAGGAGCTTATTTTATTTTTGAGAACGGTAATTGGATTAAGAAATCGAATGATATTGTTGAAGGTAGTGAAGCAAAAGTTGATTCTGAAAAAACTTCTGTAGAAATACAATTAACTTTACCGGCAGCTGTGAAAAGCGCAATAAATTCTCCAGTAGCTGAGATATCAGAAACAAGTAATCAAATTAATGATAAGAAAACCCCTGAAGTAGAAGCTAATACGAAAACTGAAATCATTCAGAAAGAGAATAAATCCAGAGATAAGGAAATCGAGAACGCAGTCACATCACCAAGTGATTCAGACCATTTGCATTTTAAACTAACGGCTGATTCATGGATCAAAGTAGTCGATGTCACAGGAGCTACTCTGTTTGAGCAAATTAAAACAAGAGGCACGGAACAAATTGTTACCGGTAAAAAACCTTTATCGATTGTTTTAGGCAATGCATCGGGCGTTAATCTCACCTATAATGGCACCGAGGTTGATATTCCTTCCTATAGAAGGCAGGATGGGACTGCACGTTTCACACTTGAATAAATGTACTTGTAATCTTTAGACCTTAATTGACTTAAATTATGTCCCAAAACAGTTTCTCCATGAATCGCCGATCAAGTGTTGGTGTTCGAGTTGGCACAATCATGCTTGGTGGCGGTGCGCCTATAGTCGTACAGTCAATGACCAATACTGATACGGTTGACGAGATTGCTACCGCCGAGCAGGTTGCACAGTTAGCACGTGCAGGATCTGAATTAGTTCGTATCACAGTAAATTCAATGGAAGCAGCCAGTGCTGTACCGGGAATTCGTGCTCGCTTGGATGAAATAGGATGCCATGTGCCACTTGTGGGTGATTTTCATTTCAACGGTCATAAATTACTAACCAGTTATCCTGAGTGCGCCAAAGCTTTGGCAAAATTTCGTATCAACCCAGGCAATGTCGGTCATGGGAAGAAACGGGATGAGCAATTTGCGATGTTAATTGAAACAGCTTGTAAGTACGATAAACCTGTACGTATCGGTGTCAACTGGGGGAGTCTGGATCCGGAAATGTTGGCTCGCATCATGGATGAAAATGCAACTTCCAGCAACCCCCAAGATGCAAAATATGTGATGCGAGAAGCGTTAATCACATCAGCGCTAGAAAGTGCTTCCAAAGCAGAGGAAATCGGCCTTAACCGGAACAGAATTATTCTATCTTGCAAAGTAAGTGGTGTTCAGGATTTGATTATGGTTTATCGTGAACTGGCTGCACGTTGTAACTATGCACTGCACTTGGGATTAACAGAAGCCGGCATGGGCTCCAAAGGTATTGTAGCGTCGACAGCTGCATTGTCAGTGCTCCTTCAAGAAGGAATTGGAGACACAATCCGTATTTCGTTGACACCAGAGCCGGGTGGAAGCCGCTCACGGGAAGTGATTGTTGCTCAAGAAATTTTGCAAACTATGGGATTGCGTGCATTTGTGCCACTGGTAGCAGCCTGTCCAGGATGCGGACGTACAACCAGTACCTATTTCCAGGAATTGGCCGAGAGCATTCAGGCTTATGTGCGTGATGAAATGATCGTGTGGCGTGAACAATATGAAGGTGTGGAAAACATGACATTGGCCGTTATGGGTTGTGTAGTCAATGGCCCGGGTGAAAGTAAGCATGCCAATATAGGCATCAGCCTGCCGGGTTCTGGTGAGACTCCGGTTGCTCCCGTATTTGTAGATGGTCAAAAAACTGTGACATTAAAAGGCGATAATATTGCCAACGAATTTCGCCAAATCGTAGATCGCTATGTTAGCGAAAAGTATCCGAGAAAAACTGTCTGATGGCTACCGGAGTTAAAGCAATTCGCGGGATGAATGACATCCTGCCGGATCAATCTTATCGGTGGGAATATTTTGAACAAACAGTACATAAATGGCTTGCCGCCTATGGCTATCGGAACATTCGAACACCCATAGTCGAACAAACTGATCTGTTTATCCGTTCCATTGGCGAAGTAACTGATATTGTTGAGAAAGAGATGTATACCTTTATTGATCATCTCAACAATGACAGTTTAACTTTGCGCCCTGAAGGCACGGCATCGTGTGTGCGGGCAGTTATAGAACATAACCTTTTGTATGCGGGACCACAAAGATTATATTATGCTGGCCCGATGTTTAGACATGAGCGACCCCAAAAAGGACGATATCGGCAATTTCACCAAGTGGGTGTTGAAGCACTAGGGTATGTGGGACCCGATATTGATGCTGAGTTGATTGTCATGTGTTCCCGCTTATGGGATTTATTGGGAATCTCTGGGTTGCGTCTGGAGATCGGCACATTGGGTAATGCTGAATCACGCGCCCTGCATCGTACTCGCCTGATTAAATATTTTGAGCAGCATCGCGATAATCTAGATGAAGATTCATTAAGACGATTGCATACCAATCCATTGCGCATATTGGATAGCAAAAATCCCAGGATGCAGGGGTTGATTGACAATGCACCTAAGTTAATTGATGACCTGGATGAGGAGTCATGTATTCATTTTGAATCCTTGCAACATATATTGCGTGAACAGGGAATTAATTTTGAGATTAATTTGCGCTTGGTCAGAGGGCTTGATTATTACAATCGATCGGTATTTGAATGGATCACTGACAAGTTGGGTGCACAAGGCACCGTTTGTGCAGGCGGACGATATGATGGTTTGATGGAACAAGTTGGAGGAAAATCCGCTCCAGCTTGTGGCTTTGCGATGGGTATCGAACGATTACTGGCTTTAATGCAGGAATGTGGCGAAAATATAACACCCCCGGCGCCTGATATTTATATTGCTCATCAAGGTGAAGAAGGGGCGGATTATGCCTGGAAGTGTGCTGAATTTCTCCGCGATGAAGGGCTGAATATCATATTGCATTGTGGGGGTGGTAGCTTTAAATCTCAGATGAAGAAAGCGGATGCCACCGGCGCCAGTTATGCCTTGATTATTGGTGATGATGAAGTTAAAGCACAAGAAGTAACTCTTAAACCGCTACGTGAATCCATCGAACAAGCCAGTATGAAATTAAGTGCAGTAACTGAATTAATCAAAAAGTAATCCTTATGTCATCAATGTATTGATGTTCAATATGACAAATAACTCACTTAATTAATTGAATCCAACTTACTCAGGAAGACACGATGGCAACTTATAATCACGAAGACCAAGACAGCATAGACGGGATCAAAACTTGGTGGGATAAGTTTGGTACCGCGATAACTGTTGTATTAACAGCACTTCTGGTTACTATTGGCGGCACACAAGCCTGGAAATATTATCAACAGCAACAGGCACAGCAGGCAGCCGATTTATATGTTTTGTTGCAGCAGGTTCAATTATCCAATGATCCCGCGAGAATCAATGATGCAGCTCATTTACTTACTGAAGGATTTCCATCCAGTGGCTATGCTCCGCGCGCAGCGTTCGTTGCTGCAGAGGCTGATGTCCAAGCAGGTAATAATAAGCGAGCCATACAGAATCTGCAATGGATCATCGATAATGCAAAAGAGACAGCAATGCACGATCTGGCACGGTTAAGAATTGCCGGTATTTTACTGGATGAAGAAAAATATGATGAAGCCCTGCGACTGATGAGTACACCGCATGACGCAACTTTTGCGGGATTATATTTAGATCGTAAAGGTGACATATTGGCAGCTTCAAAGAAAATTGCTGAGGCGCGGCTCAGCTATCAAGCAGCCATCGATAAGCTCAGTAAAAATAATAATTACTATAATATTGTTCAGATGAAACTGGATGCATTAGGTAATTCTGATTAACCCTTAAAGTGATTGTTTCTTCAAATTTCACCCGGTCTTGGCGACGATTTCTATTTTCAGTATGGATTATTTTGCTACTGACTGGATGTAGTAGCATGAATCCATTCGACATGCGTATCATTGAATCAATGGGCGCCCAGCTGTCAGATCTTTTTGTTAAAGAAGAAGTGATCGTATTTGAAAAAGAAGAACTGGATGCTCTAAAAGCAGCCGATCGTATTCCTTTGAAATGGAAAGACAAGGTCAGTGAGAATAAGATCGCGTCTTTTTATGTCGTCTACGACCAAGGAGCACTATATGCTGCGGATGAAGATGGAAAACTCACAAAGTATGATGCTGCCACCGGCAAACAATTATGGCAAATTAAAACGAAAAATAAATTTTCGGCTGGGGTCGGTATCGGTGAAGGATTAATCCTAATTGGAACATTTAAGGGGGAAATCCTTGCATATAATGAGTCTGGCCATATGCTATGGCAATCGCCTGTCACCAGTGAGATCCTGAGTCCGCCTCAAGTACAAAATGATATCGTTGTTGTGCGCACTGTCGATGGGCGTATTTTTGGACTCGATGCTATTGATGGAAAACGTAAATGGATTTATCAAGGGGCAACTCCTTCGCTGACTGTACGCAGTACCGCTGGGATAACGCTCGCACACGGTGCTGTATTTGCTGGCTTTCCTGGCGGGAAATTGATAGCAATGAGCCAGTTTAATGGAAATGTGGGTTGGGAAGTGGCCGTTTCACAGCCACGTGGCGTAACAGAACTTGAACGGATGACAGATATTACAAGCTCGCCGGTGATCAATAACCAATTTGTTTGTGCAGTGGCTTACCAAGGCCGTGTGGCATGCTTCGCAATTAATGATGGCGCGAGTATATGGGCACGCGAATCTTCCAGTAGTGCAGGGTTGGCTATGGATAATGATTATGTCTATGTAACTGAGGATAAGGGTATCGTTGCCGCTTATGACATGCGCAGCGGTGCCAGCATGTGGAAACAGAGCCGATTGGGGAGTAAAAAATTAACACAACCTGTCTTAAAAGGACAATATATTGTTGTGGGAGATGATCAAGGCTATGTCAATTTATTACGGAATTATGATGGTGCATTGGTAGCCCGCTCAGCTACGGATGGCAGTAGCATTCAGACTGTGCCCAGCCTATTGCCTGATGGATTTGCAGTACAAACATCCAAAGGTGGTATCTACGCTTTTAGTACACAATTTTAGAAATTCTTGAAGTCTTTCTGGATCTTAAAGATTCGCCTATACTCTAACCCTGGCATTCACGTTCTTTCCACTTAATGACACCCATCGTGTATGGCACCGGTAGCATAAAATGATGAAACCCACACTTGTCTTGGTTGGTCGTCCCAATGTGGGCAAATCAACCTTATTTAACCGCCTTACCCGTACCCGTGATGCCATTGTCGCTGATATTCCTGGTTTGACACGGGATCGCCATTATGGTCAAGGCAGGGTGGGTGATAAGCCTTATTTGGTGATGGATACCGGAGGCTTTGAACCGGTCATTAAAGAAGGCATTTTACATGCCATGGCGAAGCAGACATTGCAAGCAATTGATGAGGCAGACAAAGTACTGTTTATTGTCGATGGCCGTCAAGGGGTAACTGCCCATGACAAAATTATTGCCGAGCAATTGCGGAAATCCGGGCAAAATATTCTGCTGGTTGTGAATAAAACGGAAGGCATGGCGATTGCCGTTGTTACAGCAGAATTTTATGAATTAGGTTTAGGCGAGCCCTGTGCAGTGTCGGCCATGCATGGCGATCATATTAAAGAGCTTGCAGACTGGGCTTTGGCAGATTTCCCGGATGCTGAAGAAGAATCGCCAGAAAGCAAACATCCGAAAATCGCTATTGTAGGACGCCCCAACGTTGGCAAATCCACACTCATCAACACTTTACTGGGTGAAGAGCGTGTGATTGCATTTGATCAGCCTGGCACAACGCGCGATAGTATTTATATTGATTTTGAGCATAAAGAAAAACACTATACGTTGATTGATACGGCTGGCCTACGGCGCCGTGGCCAGGTGCATGAAACCATTGAAAAATTTTCAGTCATCAAGACCCTGCAGACCATTGAAGATGCCAATGTTGTCGTGCTGGTACTGGATGCAAGAAATGAGATTTCTGATCAGGATGCACATATTGCAGGATTTATATTGGAAGCAGGACGTGCCTTAGTTATTGTGGTTAACAAATGGGATGGTCTGGATGAATATCAGCGAGACACCATCAAACTTGAGTTGACCCGCAAACTGGCATTTCTGAATTTTGCACAACTGCACTATATCTCTGCATTGCACGGCACGGGTTTAAACAATCTGTTGCCGTCGATTGATGCGGCCTATGCCGCTGCCATGGCGGATTTATCGACACCCAAGTTGACCCGTGCTTTGATAGCGGCGGTCGAGAAACACCCACCACCACGTGGCGGCATGTCGCGTCCTAAAATGCGCTATGCCCATCAGGGGGGATCCAATCCACCTTTGATTATCGTGCATGGCAGTATGCTTAATCATGTGCCAGAAAGCTATCGACGCTATCTGGAAAATACTTTTCGTGACGTTTTTAAACTGAAAGGCACTCCGCTACGGGTTGATTTTAAAGTCGGACACAATCCTTATGCCGACAAAAAACCTGCCCCGCTGACTGAAACCGAAGCCCGGCGTGCGCATAGCCGACGTCGACGCAACCGGAAGAAATATGGTTAATCAAAAATATAAAATGCCGGTTTGCTGGTTTCAATAGTTATCGGTCAGAGACATGACAGGCCAAATCTGCACTATAGCCATTTATTGTGATCTTCACTAATGGCTGGTAATGTTGTTACAACAAAAGAATGCGCTATTCTGGATCTAATGGATTGCAAGCAATGCTCACGCTTATCCCAATTCCTGGAATCAGTAAAAGCCAAACATCCTGACTATCATGCGCGGCCCGTCAGCGCTTTCGGTGATATTAATCCTAAACTTTTAATTGTCGGGTTGGCACCCGGTATGCATGGCGCCAACCGCACTGGCCGGCCATTTACCGGTGATTATGCAGGAATTCTGCTGTACCAGACATTGCATAAATTCGGTTTTGCCACTCAAAGCGAAGCTCTTGCAATGAACGACGGACTGCAATTATCAGGATGCCGCATCACCAATGCGGTGAAATGCCTACCACCGGAAAACAAACCCATTCCTCAGGAAATTAAGCAATGTAATCACTATCTCACGGCAGAAATGGACGCATTCATTCAGCATGATGGGATGGCATTGCTCGCACTTGGAACAGTCGCACATCAAGCGGTATTGATGAGTTTGCGTCTTAAATTAAAGGATTATCCGTTTGGGCATGGCGCAATTCATCATTTACCATTGGGGAATAGCCTGAAACTCTATGACAGCTATCACTGCAGCCGCTACAATACGCAAACCAAACGCCTCACAACGGAAATGTTTGAGCAGGTATTTGATAAAATCGTTGCAGATATTCGATCATAATCACATCAGTAAGAAGGAGAGAACTTATATGCCCTATGTCAATATCCGCGTTGCCGGAACGTTAACGCGCGAACAAAAAAAGCAAATTGCTGCAGAATTGACCGATACGCTTGAGCGCGTCGCCAAGAAACCAAAGTCCTATACTTATATCAGTTTTGATGAAATTCCCGATGAAAATTGGGCAATTGGAGGAAAACTGCTCGGCAGCGAGGATTAAGCAGTTTGTCAAACACCGGTTTTAATGCCAAGGAAATTTGTGTAAATCTACCGCTTCAGCCGGGTGTTTATCGCATGATAAATGCCAAAGGCGAAGTGATCTATGTTGGGAAAGCGGTTAGTCTCAGAAAACGCGTCTCTTCCTATTTTCAGAAAACCAATCTGGGGCCCAGAACACAACTCATGATTTCGCAAGTAACCGGGATTGAAACAACGGTTACTCGCTCTGAAGCCGAAGCGCTGCTACTTGAAAACAATCTGATCAAAAGCCTGAAGCCGCGCTATAACATCATATTCCGGGATGATAAATCCTATCCTTATGTCATTCTCAGCGGTCATCAATTTCCCCGCTTAGGCTTTTATCGCGGCGTGCTGGATAAGACGCATCAGTATTTTGGGCCCTATCCCAATGCGGGCATTGTCAGAGAAAGTATACAATTATTACAAAAAGTATTCCGGCTGCGTACCTGCGAAGACAGTGTTTTCAGCAATCGCACACGCCCTTGTTTGCTGTTCCAGATTAAAAGATGCAGCGGACCTTGTATCAATCAGATCTCCCAACAAGCCTATCAGAATGATGTCAGAAACGCTGAATTGTTTCTACAAGGCAAGCAAACTGAAGTCATGGAAGTCATTGCAGTCAAGATGCAACAAGCTGCAGATCGTACGGAATATGAGCAGGCTGCTTTATTGCGGGATCAAATTCAGGTTTTACGAAAAATTCGGGAAAAACAATTTGTCGATAGCGGGAAAGCACTGGATGCGGATGTCATTGCTTGTGTGCTGATGAAAGATGGTTCTGGAAAGGTCTGTGTCAATCTTGCCATGATTAGAGGCGGACGACACTTGGGCGACAAGAGTTTTTTTCCTCAGAATGCAGATGACTGTACGCCGGTCAGTGTTGTTGAAGCATTTCTGGCGCAACATTATCTGAACAGAAGCACGCCGCCGTTGATTATCCTCGGAGAGAAGATCAAACGTGAAACGCTACAAGAATTATTAACCGGGCAATGCGGGCATAAAATTACGATTAATTCAAATCCTGTGGGTGAGAAGCGGGTATGGCTCGAAATGGCGATCGAGAATGCACAGCTGGCGCTCCAACAAATGATGAGCCGACAGGCTAGCCAGGAAAAACGCTTGTCGGCGCTACAGCAGGAATTGCAAATGCCTGGTTTAAATCGTATTGAATGCTTTGATATCAGTCATACACTGGGTGAAGCGACGGTTGCATCATGTGTTGTGTACGATAATTATTCAATGCGGAATAATGAATATCGCCGTTATAACATTGAAGGAATCACTCCCGGCGATGATTATGCCGCCATGCGGGAAGCGCTTTCCCGGCGCTATCAAAAGATTGTAAGTGGTGAAGGGCGATTACCTGATCTGATTCTGATTGATGGTGGGAAAGGGCAGATCACAGCAGCACAGGAAGCTTTACAGGAGCTGGGTATCAATGAGGCGAATTTATTAGGTGTAGCCAAAGGTGAAGAGCGTAAACCTGGTTTGGAACAATTGATTTTCCCCTCGCCTAAAAAGCCGTTACAATTACCTAGTGAGCATGCTGCGTTACACCTGATCCAGCAAATTCGCGATGAAGCGCATCGTTTTGCGATTCAAGGTCATCGCGGCCGGCGTGGCAAAGCCAGAACCAGTTCAAGTCTGGAGAATATCGGCGGCGTTGGCGCTAAGCGCAGGCAACGTTTATTGGGTCGATTTGGTGGCTTGAAAGGGGTTTTAACCGCAAGTATCGAAGAACTACAGCAAACAGAAGGAATCAGCCGGAAGCTGGCAGAAAAAATATACAAAGAATTGCATTAATTTTGGGCTCTGAATATCAATTCAGACCGCTATCCTTATAATCAATCCGTTTTGGCCACAATCATGCCTTGTAATCTACCCAATCTACTCACATGGCTAAGAATACTTGCCATCCCGTTATTTGTCGGCATTTTCTATTTACCGCATTCCTGGTTATCTCCCGTTAACCAGAATCTGGTGGCTACTCTGATTTTCGCCGGCGCAGCCATTACTGATTGGCTGGATGGTTATCTGGCGCGCGTTTTAAATCAAACTTCCGCTTTTGGCGCATTTCTTGATCCGGTTGCCGACAAATTGATGGTTTCTGCTGCATTGATCGTATTGGTATACCTGGGACGGCTGGATGCGCCGATTGCCTTAATCATCATCGGACGCGAGATTACCGTGTCAGCATTACGTGAATGGATGGCGCAAATCGGTCAATCGAAGAACGTCGCGGTATCTTTTCTGGGTAAAATCAAAACCACGTCACAAATGATCGCAATCCCTCTGCTGCTTTATCATGAGAGTATTGGCGAAAACTTTAATTCTCAGGTAATAGGCACATGGCTTATATATATAGCAGCCATTCTAACCCTATGGTCTATGTTCTATTATTTAAAAGCTTCCATACCGCAGGCGCTCAAAAGTGAAAAAAAGAACTTTTAATCGTTACGCACTTAACATGCGCTAAATAATGAAAATCTGGATTGATGCAGATGCCTGTCCCGCAGTGATTAAAGAAATCTTGTTTAGAGCTGCTGAAAGAACAAAGCGGCATTTGATGCTGATCGCTAATCATCCTGTATATATACCGCCATCACCGTTTATCCGGATGTATCAAGTGGAATCCGGGTTTGATGTGGCTGACAATGAAATTATCAAAAGACTGGATAAAGGCGATCTCGTTATTACCAGTGATATCCCCTTGGCAGCAGAAGTTATAAAAAAAGAGGGCGTTGTGCTGAGCCCCCGAGGCGAGTTGTATACCAAGGAAAATATAGACTCACGATTAAGCATGAGAAATTTTATGGAAAATCTGCGCGCCAGTGGAGTTGATACCGGCGGCTTATCTGCTTTAAATCAGAATGATCGCAAATCTTTCGCTGATCAACTGGATAAATTATTAGCACAATAAATTCAGTCAATGAATGTAGTTGGAGCTTACTGACTGACTCAATTAATAGATCATTAATTTGTTTCCTGGTACTGATATTCAAGGAAATTTTCATACTTTTCCCATATTGGATAACACGCAGTGTTGTCTAAATACTATCAAAAGATTCTAAATCAATAAAAGATTGCAACGGCATAGTAATTTGTGCAATACTATCTGTACGGTATTATTTTGTATCATATACTAGATATAGTGGTTTTAAGAGAAAAGTATTATTTCATTGAATCAATGGAAATTTTTATTCTTTCTCATGAATAATGAATCAGGAGGGATCATCTATGCAGCTTGCAACAGAACATACTAACCTCAAACCTATTTCTGGAAGTCAAAGTTTTACAGATTCTAACAGTCAAAATTCCCGCTTTTCCCAATATAGAGTTATCCGGCGCAATGGCGCGGTGGTTGCATTTGAGCCTGGCAAGATATCGGTCGCCATGACCAAAGCCTTTATAGCCGTCGATGGCGGTCAAGGAGCAGCATCGGTAAGAGTACGTGAGGTGGTTGCAAGTTTAACGAACGATGTGGTTAACGCATTACTCCGTCGTCAGCCCGATAGCGGTACTTTCCATATTGAAGATATTCAGGATCAAGTCGAACTTGCCTTAATGCGCTCAGGCGAACATGATGTGGCGCGGGCTTATGTGCTGTATCGCGAAGAGCGTGCGCGTGAAAGGGCCAGGCTGAAACAGAAATCCGCTGGCGAAACTGCGGCGGAAACGCTCTATGTGGTGGATAACGGGCAAAGGGCGCCCCTGGATATGGCGAAGTTATCCGCATTGATCGAGTCTTCGTGTGCCGGATTGGGAAAGGCCGTGGATCCTGCATTGATTCTGAAAGGCACCTTAAAGGATTTGTATGACGGCGTACCGCTGGATGAGGTCAGAAAATCCGTGATTCTGTCCGCGCGGGTACTGATTGAAAAGGATCCTGACTACAGCCATGTCACGGCGCGATTATTGTTGCATAACATGCGCCATGAAGTGCTGGGCGAGGAGGTCTCGCAGCAGGCGATGCAGTCGCGGTATCAAGACTATTTCCCGGTCTTCATTAAACGCGGTATTGAAGCCGAATTGCTCGATCAGCGCCTGGCGCAGTTCGATTTGGCGCGCCTGGCTGAGGCGCTGGACGCCGAGCGGGATCTGCAATTTGATTATCTGGGGCTGCAAACCCTGTATGACCGGTATTTCCTGCATATCAAAGAACAACGCATCGAATTGCCGCAGGCTTTCTTTATGCGTGTGGCGATGGGCCTGGCGCTGAATGAAATCGACCGGGAAGCGCGCGCCGTGGAGTTTTATCAGGTGTTATCCAGCTTTGATTTCATGAGCTCGACACCGACCTTGTTCAATTCCGGCACTTGCCGCTCGCAATTGTCATCGTGTTATCTCACTACGGTGCCGGACGATCTGGACGGTATCTATGAGGCCATCAAGGAGAACGCCTTGCTGGCCAAATACGCGGGAGGACTGGGCAACGACTGGACATCGGTGCGCGCCATGGGTGCGCGCATCAAGGGCACCAACGGCAAATCGCAGGGGGTCGTGCCGTTTCTCAAAGTGGTATCCGACACGGCGGTGGCCGTCAACCAGGGCGGCAAGCGCAAAGGCGCGGTATGCGCTTATCTGGAATGCTGGCATCTGGATATCGAGGAATTTCTGGAATTGCGCAAAAATACCGGCGACGACCGGCGCCGCACGCACGATATGAATACCGCCACCTGGATTCCCGATTTGTTTATGAAGCGGGTCATGGACGGCGGTGACTGGACATTGTTTTCGCCTTCGGATGTACCCGATTTGCACGATAAATTCGGGCAGCAATTTGAACAGGCGTATCTGGCTTATGAAGCCAAGGTTGAGCGCGGCGAGCTGCCGCTGTACAAAAAAATCCCGGCGGTGCAGTTGTGGCGCAAGATGCTGAGCATGCTGTTTGAGACAGGGCATCCGTGGATCACTTTTAAAGATCCGTGCAATATCCGCTCGCCGCAAAATCATATCGGCGTGGTGCACAGTTCGAATTTATGCACGGAAATCACGTTGAATACCAATGATAAAGAGATTGCCGTGTGCAATCTGGGGTCGGTCAATCTGGTGGCGCATCTGAAGGATGGCGCGCTGGATGTGGATAAATTGAAGCGCACGATCCGTGTTGCCATGCGCATGCTGGATAACGTCATCGATATCAATTTCTATGCCGTGGCCAAAGCCAGAAACGCCAATCTCAAGCACCGCCCGGTCGGATTGGGGATCATGGGATTCCAGGATTGCCTGCACCAACTGGGTATTCCGTATGGCTCGAACGAAGCGGTGGAATTTGCCGACCGTTCGATGGAAGCGGTGGCTTATCAGGCTTACTGGGCTTCGACCGAATTGGCCGAGGAACGCGGTCACTACAGCACCTACAAGGGCAGTTTGTGGGATCGCGGCATTCTGCCGCTCGATACGCTGGAAATTCTGCGCCAGGAGCGCGGCGGCTTTGTCGAAGCGGATTTATCCGCCACGCTGGATTGGGATGCATTGCGTCAACGGATTCAACAACACGGCATGCGTAATTCCAACTGCCTGGCGATCGCGCCGACCGCGACGATCTCCAATATCGTCGGTGTTTCAGCCAGCATTGAACCGACTTATCAGAATCTGTACGTCAAGTCCAATTTGTCCGGTGAATTCACGATTGCCAATAAATCCCTGGTGAATGATCTGAAAAAGCTCAATCTTTGGGATGAAGTCATGATTGCGGATCTGAAATATTTTGACGGCGCGATCAGCAAAATCGACCGCATCCCGGAAAATATCCGCACGCTGTATGCCACCGCGTTTGAAATGGACCCGGGCTGGTTGATTGAAGCTGGCGCGCGGCGGCAGAAATGGATCGACCAGTCGCAATCGTTGAATATTTACATGGCGGGAGTTTCCGGCAAAAAACTGGATGACACGTACAAGCTGGCCTGGATTCGCGGCCTGAAAACCACGTATTACCTGCGTTCGATGGGTGCAACCGCAGCGGAAAAATCGACCGTGCGCGCCGGTTCGCTCAACGCGGTGCCATCCGATGGCGGTATGGCAAT
>ERZ1292633.2982-Hain-H41-02um-R1-2982-length-16855-cov-14_pt1 | contig 16855 bp, 17 predicted proteins | sample MGYA00564406_ERZ1292633 | MGnify/ENA primary metagenome ERZ1292633 (study PRJEB36523, sample SAMEA6512639) | groundwater metagenome | collected 2019-01-08 | study: AquaDiva: Metagenomics assemblies of 32 groundwater samples | reverse complement strand
AGCATTAATCCTTGCGCTATATCTGTTTTATTTTTGACTATTACTTTTTTATTTAGTCTTGGAAAAAATAGAAAATTTGTTTTAATCTCCGGGGGTGTCTATATTTTAGCTATTGCTATTGTTTATACCTTAATAGGATTAGGAACTTTACAAGTTCTCGATTTTTTTAATATTCCAAACATTATGGCAAAAGTAGGGGCGTCCATTTTATTACTTTATAGTGTGATTGGTTTACTAAATGAGTTTTTCCCAAGTTTTCCAATCAAATTAAAAATACCAGAAAGTACACACAAAATTTTGGCAAAAGTGATAGAGAAAAGTTCTATTCCAGCCTTCTTTTTACTGGGTGCTTTGGTGGCTATGTTTGAATTTCCATGCACCGGCGGGCCTTATCTTTTTGTCTTAACCTTGCTTCACGATTACGCTAGTTTCTGGAAAGGTTTTTGGTATTTAATTGTATATAATATAGTTTTTGTTTTGCCGTTAATTTTGATACTTGCATTTGCCACAAACAAGATTATGATAGAAAAGATAGATAGATTACGTAAACTGGAGACGAAAAAGGCACGGGTAATATTGCTTCTGGTTCTTATCGCTTTTGGTATTTTGATATTTACATTATAAAATTAACACAGGCACTAGGTCGTTAGGCACTAGGCACTAGCATTCAAAAAGCTAAAGCCTAAAGCCTAAATTTCCTAAAGCCTATAAAAGATGACTGATCCAAAATTAATGAGTTTTGAAGAATTACAAAAGAAAATAGCTTCTCTAAAAGAAAATAGAGGAGTTGATTTATCGACAGAAGAAGATTTGAGTATTGCTGTGATGAATTTGATAAGTTTAGAAGAACATTTCTTTTTTTCGGGAGCTAAAACAGGCAAAGATGAATATTATAATATGTTAAATGAAGTAAGAGAGATGCGAAAAGTACTTCTTGCTCGGATGATAGATAAAACCGAAGCTGAAAGTTGGTGTATCTCTAAACATTTACTTGGCACTACTATGCGACTAATGGAAGTTGGTACCAAATTACAAGGAGATGGCAAAACAGAAGAGGCGAAACAAATGTTTAGTTTTGCTTATAAAGCTTTTAATTTATTCTTTGGACTTAGATTAAAAATTATTAGCGCATCAGATGTTAAAGGTACTTTAGAAAATGAAAAACCCATGACCTTTGATGATATTATGGCAAAGTTAGTTGATTGTTGCAAAGAATAATTTAGTTATGAATTATTAATTATGAATTACAAATTAGAAAAACTATGAATAATAAAAATATTTTTATTTTAATAATTAGTCTTTTAGTTTTAGGAACATTGGCGACAATAATATTACGATCTGGAGGAGAGGCTGTTCCTCCTACAAAATATGACACTTTCGCGCAGTGCTTAGCTTCAAAAAAATTGACGATGTATGGCACTTCTTGGTGCTCTTTTTGTAAAAAAGAAAAAGCGAATTTTGGAAAATCTTTCCAGTATGTTCCATATGTTGAATGTACAGAAAATCCAAATTTGTGTCTTGAAAAAGGTATAGAAAAATATCCAACCTGGATAGATGAAAGGGGACAGAAATATGTAGGTTTACAGGGTTTAGAAAAATTATCAGAGATAAGTGGTTGTCAATTGCCAACCAATTAAGATATAATTGTATTTATATGAAACAAGCACGATTAGATCAATTAGCCGACAGTATTTTTGCTATCGTTATGACCATTCTGGTCTTTGACATACGCATTCCTAGTCTTATTGGAACGGTAAATGACCAAACTCTTTTTCAAGCATTACTAGACCTTTTCCCGATTTTTTTGAGCTATCTATTAAGTTTTTCACTTCTTTTTACCTATTGGCGATCGCATCATTTTATTGAATCAGTATTGGCAAAAAATATTGATACCAGATTTTCTAATATCAATGCGATTTTCTTTTTCTTTGTGGCTTTGGTGCCATTCTCTTCTCATTTTCTTGGGAATTATGGTTATTCAAAAACAGCTATAATCTTTTTCGCCTTTAATATTATTTTTATCGGACTTTCTTTGTTTGAAATGCGCCGTTATGTTATTAATTCTAAAACTATAGAAAATGCGACATTTACTAAAACAGAAAATGAACATGCCAATATGCATATCTTATTTCCAGTCGGTGCCGCAGTTATTGCTATTTTTGTATCGTTTTTTAGCAGTGGTTTTGCGATTGTATTATTTACGATTGCGATTTTGTTTAATTTATTAGAAAAGAGCGCTAAACATACTTTCACCTTTATTGACCTTTTTCGAAAGAAAAATTAAATAACAATATGGAAGATTCTAAAGAAGAAATAGAAGCTTGGCATAAAGTTAAAATTAGTGATAGGTTTTTGAATGCATTTAGGGGTATGCATGTTTTTTATAAAACTTCAAAACATTTTTATATACTTGTGTTGAGCACGTTAGCGGTGGTAGTTTTAGGATTTTATTTAAAAGTTTCCAATCTTGAATGGATTGCTTTAGTTTTTTCTATTGGCTTTGTGATAATTACAGAAGTATTTAATACGGCCATAGAAATAGATATAGATCTGACTTCTCCTGAATATCATCCTTTTGCTCGTGATACTAAAGATGTGGCTGCTGCTGCAGTAGTATTGTCTATATTTACTGCAATGATTGTTGGATTTATTGTTTTTTTGCCTAAAATCTTTTAATGAATGATTAAAGCGATTTTAAAAGAAATATATTCTCATAGAGATAAAAATAGGGCAAAAGCTAGTGTCTGGTATTTTAAAACTGGTAAAGGTCAATATGGAGAAGGAGATAAATTCTTGGGTTTGACGGTGCCGATGGCGAGAAAAATTGCTAGTAAATACAAGAATGTTTCGCTTAAAGAAATCGGTGTTCTGATAAAAAATGAAATTCACGAGGTCAGACTTATATCCTTATTTATTTTAATGTATAAATATAAAAATGGATTGCAAGATGGAAAAGAGAAAGTCGTGAAATTTTATTTGAAAAATACTAAATATATAAACAATTGGGATTTAGTAGATTTGCCTTGTTGTCACATTCTGGGAGAATATTTGTGGCAAAAAAAGGATAAAAAAATCCTAATGAAATTAGCCAATTCAAAAAATTTATGGGAACAAAGAATAGCCATCGTGTCTACTCTTGTCTTTGTAAAAAATGGAGACATGAAACCTACGATAAAATTAGCAAAAATGTTTTTAGATCACAACCATGATTTAATTCATAAAGCGACAGGTTGGGCATTAAGAGAAGTAGGGAAGCGGGATCTTTCGGAGCTTCATAAATTTTTAGAAAAAAATATTTCAAAAATGCCTCGCACTATGCTCCGCTATGCCATAGAAAAGTTTCCAGAAAATTTGCGCAAAGAATATTTAAGAAAATAAAACCTTTTATTTATGGATTTTAAAAACTCTAATTCGCACGAATAAGAGAATAGTGGTATTATAAAATTTTTGATATAATGTAGGTTATGAAAGAAAAAGAACTTATAAAAATTTTAAAAGCGCTTGCCAATCATCGTCGTGTTGCGATATTAAAGTATTTAAAACGTATTGGTAAAGCATCAGTGGGTGAAATATCCCAAGCAATAAAATTATCTTTTAAAGCAACCTCAAAACATTTAATAATTCTTTCTAATGCTGATATAGTTGAAAAAGAACAAATTAGCCTTACAATGTTGTATTTTTTACCAAAAGATAAGCATCCTATAGTTTTTAAATTATTATCAATTATTTAATCTCTAATTCGCGCGAATAAACGAATAATAAATTTATGGGAAAATATAAAAAAGAAGATGTGAATAGAATGTCTTGGGAGGAATTTGAAAATTTAATAAATAATTTAGTTAAACAAATTCAAGGTTATTCCCTCGTGAAGGACTGTCCTTTACGAGATTATAAAAATAGAAACGTATGTTAGCATTTACCAAAAAAGAAATAGCATTAATCAAAAAATTAAACACCCCAGCCAAGGTACAAGATTTTTTGAATAAACTGAAATTTAATTTTGAAAAACCTGCCCGCCGTGGCGGGGATGGAGAAACTTTAAAATCACCGATTATGGTTTTAAGAACAGGAAATGCTCATTGTTTAGAAGGAGCTATCTTAGGAGCTTATATACTTTCTCTGCACGGTTTTTTGCCACTTATTTTACATCTTCAAGCCACTAAAGATGATTTTGACCATGTTATCACTCCATTTAAACAAAATAGTTTATGGGGAGCTTTATCTAAAACTAATCACGCGGTATTACGATATCGTGAGCCGATTTATAAAGATATACATGAATTGGTAATGTCGTATTTTCATGAATATTTTTTAGATACTGGCAAAAAAACTTTGCGAAAGTATTCTGAACCTCTTAATTTAAATATATTTGGTAAAAACTGGGCAGTGGAAGAAAAAGATCTTTGGAAAATAGATAAAAAATTAGACAAAATAAAGCATTATAATCTTGCACCTAAAATTGTTTTTAAAAATCTTAGAAAAGCGGATAAAATGGAAATGAAAGCAGGCAAAATTGTGGAATTTAAAAGATACTAAAAATTTTATCTAAAAGAATTCTGAACCAGCTCTTTTTTGTTGGTTCTATTTTTTGTGCAGAAGAATCCGTGACAGCATTTATAACTGTTGCCGTATTTTGGAATGATAATTCTTCTGTTTTTTGTATTTCTTTTTTTGGTTTTGATATTTTCACTATTCGTACAGTCTTTTTCGCAGTATTTTTTGCAATTATTTTTTCAGGCAATTTCTCTTCTATTTTTTTAGGGATTATAATTTCTTCACTTATTGGATTAACAGGTTTTGGTTTCTCGAATTTTTGCATTATTTGATTCCAAGTTTTGCCGGATAAAGCAGATACCACATAAGCGGTTTCCCAAATTTTACTTTTTTTATCATCATTTTTTGTTCCACCATCAATATCTTGATTTATTCCCAGATAATCTAGTGGAGAATTATCATTTTTTATCCAATTCTCTGGTTTTTCGGATAAAGCTAAAATACCTTCTATCGCCCAAGCAGTGGAAGAAACATTCCCAAAACCCCCATCGTTCTTTTGATTTTGTTTTAAGAACTCTTTTGCTTTTGTTAACGCATTTTTGACTTGTTCATCTGCATTTAAAAAAGAGAGAGCTTCCATTCCCGCCCCCGTCATATCTATACTTTCATCCCAAGAGCCATCTTTTTTTTGATTGTTTAAAATAAAGGTTACATCGTCTTTTATCATTTTTTCTTCTTTGGTAAATTCTAAATTTTGTAAAACAATCAAGGCAAAAATGTCATCATTGTCTTTGTCTTTATCACCAAATTGTTTTCCGTCAAAACTATCAATTATTTTTTTAATATAATTTTCTCCATTGATATCATATGGATTTAATCCCGCAGCCATTAAGGCCATTGCATGTCTTTCATAGTCCGTCAGTTGATAATTATTAGTTTTTAGCTCTTTCAAATATTGTATAAGTTTTTCTTTTTGACTTTGAAAATCTGTTGCTTCTGTCAAAGCAACAGCAGTCCAATCAGTATATAAATCTTCTCCAAAAGATCCATTTTCTTTTTGCTGTGAAATTAAAAATTCAAGAGCTTTTTGCAAGTCAAATTTTGCTTTTACTGGAGTAGGCGGGTTAAATATTATTCCTCCACCCGCTGGTATCGGAGGAGTTGTTACAGTCAAAACTTCCGTGGGAAAATAATCCGGCTGTATGCCGACATTATAAGAACCGGCTGGTATGGATGAAAATATCGCTTGTCCGTTTCCATCAACTGCGTTAGTTTGTACTTCAATGGGGGTCCAAGAATTAGGATCAGGATTAGGCTGAGTGAGGCCTAAAGTAACTCCGATTTTTATTACCCAAGCATTATTTTGGTAATTATATTTTTCTGCCGTGACAGTCAGAATGTCGGTTGTTTTTATATTATTTGAACTCAGATTTACTCTATTTTGCGGTCCGAAATATAAATAAATGAAATCATTAGCAGATACAATATTTTGGTCGACACTAGCAAGAGGATAAAAGCCATTTACCGTATATTGCCAATTATCGCAATGGTTTCCGGCAGGGCTTGTTATACACTTAATATAGTCTCCGAAAGAATAATGCTGCAAATCTGATATATTCCAGCTTGAGTCTGCCTGGTCCGCGTTATTTAGCACGGTTAATACAGTATCTCCTGGCTGTATAGGAACATTTGCAGTTTGGAAGACAAAAGTATTTCCGTCGCGAATCGTTAAACTGACATCCACGGCAAATACAGAAAAGCTGGTGAATAAAATTGTTAGAACAAATAAAACTTTAATAATCTTTTTCATATTTCCAAGAGACTATGTCTCCTTTGTTAATCTTATAATTCGACACGCCGATATTGGCTTTTTTACCATTTACATAATAAATCCAATATCTGTCTCCATTTTTTATTCCGTTTATTTCTTCAATCAATTTTCCCATTCCAGAGTAAGTTTTATCTTTAAAATTTACTTTTCCTTCTTTTTTTAATTTTGTCATGAAATTGTAGATATTTTCTCCTTCTATTATGTCTGTGCTAATTTTTTCTCCATTGATTTCTAGAAATGCTTTATTTGTTTTAATTAAAACAGGCAAGGCCTGTTTTAACAGGCCTTGCCTGTTTGGAGGGCTCTGCCCTAGATCTTTGGTGAAAATAAAGATGGAAAAGAAAAAAAGTGAGATTATAAAACCGAGAATTATTATTTTTTTATTATTTTTATACATAAATAGGTAAAACAAAAAAAATTCTGCTGAGCAGAATTTTGAGGCCTTCAAACCCTCCTTCGCGTAAAGCTACGAATGGGCGAGGAAAGAAGAAGACATATCCTGCTCGGGAAAATAAAAATGATTGATAATCGGACTTGTCCCCGACTTTATGTCGGAGCTTACCGTAGCGGCACTGTACTGGAATCCCCGCCTGCAGCGCTTTGCGCAGCATTTCGGGCAGGTCACCAGTTTCCTCAATCACTTCTTACGATTTTTAAATGAACTTATTTAGTATATACTTATCTTATATTATGTCAAAAAAAACTGTGGATAAAAAAACAATCCCCCACAAACGGACAAGAATAATGGTTTTTGGGACTTTTGATGGATTACACAAAGGACATCTTAACTTTTTTCAGCAGGCGAGGAACCTCATGAAGAATTCATTTTTAATTGTTTCAATAGCAAGAGATAAAAATGTAATTAAAATAAAAGGGAAAATACCGTTTTTAAATGAAAAAAGAAGGATGATTTTGGTAAAAAAAAGTAAATTAGCCAACAAAATAGTTCTTTCTGGGATTAAAAATCATATCCCTCATATTGTAAAAGAAAATCCTGATATTATTGCTCTTGGTTATGATCAGAAAGTTTATATTAAAAATCTTAGAAAAGACTTAAAAAATAAAGGCATTTTGGTAAAAATTATACGTCTAAAACCTTATAAAGAAAAAATATACAAAAACCACTTGCTTTATAAAAAAAGATGAATATAATTCTATATTATTAGTCCCGACGTTTGCTTTGCAAGGTCGGGATCCCGACTCAAAAGGCGTCGGGATAATTTTCCAAAAAGTATATGCAAGACATAGATATTGTAAAAATCATAAAAAAAATATTTTCTAATAAAAACTTTATTAATACATTTTTGATTAGTTTAGTTTCCATAATTATTATCTTAGCTATTGGCTTAGGATTTATTTGGAATTACCGTGCAAATATTTTTGATTATTTTGCCAAAGAATATTTGCAAGAAATACAAAATCCAACTATTCCCATAGAAAGTAACGAAAAACTAATTACTGAAAAAATTATAGAAAAACAAGCTATCTTTACACAAGAAACTTTTGTGGTTGATGCTGTTAAAAAGACCAATCCGGCTGTTGTTTCCATAATGATTAGCAAAAATGTTCCTAAATATGAAGCTTATATTGATCCCAATCAACAGCAAGATCCACTTAGTGAATTATTTCCCGGTTTTTCTTTTAATATTCCACAGTATCGTCAAAATGGTACGGAGAAAAAAGAAATTGGTGGTGGTTCAGGATTTTTAGTATCAAATGATGGATTAATAGTTACTAATAAACATGTTGTTAATCAAAAAGATGTTGAATATACTGTTTTCACAAATGATGGGAAAAAACATACAGCTACAGTTGTTGCTCGTGATCCAGTACTTGATATTGCTCTTTTAAAAATTGTTGGTTCTAATTTTCCTTATCTTACATTGGGTAATTCTGATTCTTTGCAAGTCGGACAAAGTGTTGTTGCTATTGGTAATGCTCTGGCTGAATTTAGAAATACAGTTTCTGTTGGAGTAATTTCAGGACTTGCTCGTTCCGTGGTGGCCGGTGATTCTTCTGGCAATACGGAATTATTAGATCATGTTATTCAAACCGACGCAGCCATTAATCCTGGAAATTCTGGTGGACCACTACTTAATCTTTCTGGACAAGTAATAGGGGTAAATGTTGCAGTAGCCCAAGGATCTCAGAATATTGGTTTTGCTCTTCCGATAAATAGCGTTAAAAGCGCAATTGAATCAGTCAAAAATACTGGTAAAATAGTAAGACCGTATCTGGGTGTTAGGTATGTTGCTATTAATACTGAAATGAAAGAAAAAAATAATTTAACAGTTGATTATGGAGTGCTTGTGAAAGCGGGAGCTAATCAAAATGAATTAGCGGTTATTCCAGGCAGTCCAGCGGATAAAGCGGGTATAGTAGAAAATGATATAATTCTTGAAGTTGATGGTGTAAAATTGGATGAAAAAAATACTTTAGCTTCTATTGTTAGACAAAAAAAGATTGGTAATGCAATTACTCTAAAAATTCTTCATAAGGGCGCGGAAAAAACCGTTCGAGTAATGCTGGAAGCCGCCAAGGATAATTAACCCCCTAAATCCTCCTTGTCAGGGGGACTTCCGTTATGGTTCCTCCCCTGACAAGGGGAGGTTAGGTGGGGTTGTATTTATTTTATTTTACATCTTGAAGCCGTAGGGTAATGAAAAACCCGACGAGTAGTATTGCGCCTAGAACAAAGAAAAGATATTCAAAAGAAGGAATAAAAAAAAGAATAGGAACAGCTATAAGTGGAGCGATGACGTAAGAAAGAGGAAAAGTGTTTCGAAAGAAACTTATTTCATCAGCATTTTTTTCATTTATAACTTTAAAAAAATAACTCTCACTCATTACTTCAATGGTAGCAGCACCGACACGCGTGGCAAAAAGTATAACAGCCCAAAGCCATAGTATTGGTTCATTCATTAAAGGAATTATTAGAACTGAAGGTATTATTATCAAAAAACCGGCAATAAGCATTTTTTTCTCGCCTATTTTATCTGAAAGTTTTCCTAGAGGAAAATCTAAAAGAATAAAAGGAAGAAGCATTATTGAAAAAATAATACCAATTTCATTCCAATTAAAATTAAGATATTCATGTAAATATATAGGTGTATAAATAACCATCCATGAATAAAAGAATTTTAAAATTAAATTAATAAGGTAAATTTTTGAAATATGTTTATTTTGGATGAAAAACTTAATTGTTTTTAAAATAGAAACTTTTTTATATTCTGGATCTTTAAAATTACGCAGAAATAAAATAAAAACAAGTAATACTAAAATCATGAAAATGCTGCTAAAAAGATAAATACCTTGAAAAGAGCTTTTAGCGATAATTGAGCCGGAAATCATTTGAGCGATAACCCAAGCAAAGTTTATAATCATTAAATAAAATCCTCGCAGACTTCCTATGGCGGAATTTTTTGAAAAATCTTCAATAAAAATATCTAAAGAAGCGATAACAAAATTAATTGATATAAAATAAAGGATAAAAGCAAATACTACAATAAAACTATTGCTCCCAAGGGCAAGCAAGATAAGTGATAAAAATATTAATAAACAAAATAAAAAAATTGTTAAAGTATTGCCAAAACGAGTCAAAATTTTAGGCATTTTTAACAATCCCCAAACGGTTATAATTGAAGCTATTACGTAAATAATACCTACATAATTTTTACCAACAAAAATTTCTAAAAAACTTGAGTTTATATAAGAAGTAAGGGCCACTGGAACAGAGAAAAGAAAACCAGCTAAATATATTATTTTTCTGTTGTGTTGCATCTCCATATTTTTAAATACTTAACACCACAGGAATGACTAAAGGTCTTTTAGCTGTTTTCTGATACAAGAATTTTGAAACTGTCTCACCTAAATTAGCTTTAATATAATCAAGATCAACCAAATTCCCGCCTGAATGACTTTCTAGTCGGGCAGGATTTTTTATTACCACATCTTCTACTGCCTTTTTAATAATAATCCGCACTTGACGCAAAAGTTCTTGGTTTTCTTTTAGATAAACAAAGCCTCGTGATATTAAATCTGGGGATTTTTTTAATTTTCCGGTTTTTTGGTCCACCAAAGCGATGATCACGAACATTCCGTCCTGAGCGAGCATTTGTCTGTCTCTGATGACGACATCTTGTACATCGCTAATAGCCAGACCATCTACCATCATAGGGGCTGAAGGAGCTTTCTCTTTTCGTAAAGTCATTTTTTGCCCATCGGCAGAAATTTCAATAATAGAACCGTTGTCTGGGACAATTATATTTTCTTCTGACATGCCGATTTCCAGAGCGAGTTCTTTATGAAGTTCCAACATAAAATGATTGCCATGGATTGGAATGAAGAATTTTGGATGGGTTTTTTTATGGAGCCATCTTATATCCTCTTTGTTGCCGTGTCCTGTGGCATGAACGAAATCTTCTCCAGGAGTACGAAAGCTTATAATTTTGACACCCTGTCTTGACAAATTGTCTTTTATTTTTTGGACAGCCCTTTCATTTCCTGGGACAATAGAGGAAGAAAGAATTATTGTGTCTCCTCTTTTAATGGCAAATTTTTTATGAGATTTATTCGCAGCCCGACTTAAGGCGGCAAATTCCTCACCTTGAGCTCCAGTCATAAGAATTACCATTTTGTTTGGAGGATAATTATTTACTTCTTCTATTGGTACGATTGTTCCTTTTTTAGGCTTAAAAAAGTTAGCTTCTATGGCTACATCTATATTTGTTTTCATAGAACGTCCATCAATTGCTATTTTTTTACCTAAGGATTCTGCAACTTTAATAACATAAGTTAAACGAGTAATAGATGAAGAAAAAGCTGCAATAATTATTCTGCCATTTATTTTTTTTATAAGGTTTTCAAGTCCTTGGTGTACTTTTGTTTCTGACAAGGAAAATCCTTCATTTTCAATATTAGTAGAGTCTGTCATTAACAAAAGAACTTTGGCTTTATCAAAAATTGAATATTCCTTTTCTTCTTCAGGAATAACAATTCCATCTATTTGATCTAATTTATAATCTCCAGGATTTACAATCCATCCATGCTTCGTTTCTATAATAATACCTAGCGCATCTGGAATTGTATGAGTAACACCAAAAAATCGTACCTTGATTTTTCCACACATTATCATTCCATCTTTTTCAACAATGTGTTCTTTCATAACTGGTAGTTGCGGAAATTCTGCTTGACGTTTTCTCATTAAAAGCACAGAAATATTACGAGAATAGACTGGTGGATTACCTATGCGTGAAAGGACGAGCGGTACACCCCCAATATGATCTAAATGCCCATGAGTTATAATTAATGCGCGTATTTTTTCTTTGTGTTCTTCAAGATAAGTTGTATTTGGAATGACATAATCAACCCCGGGTGTTTCTTCATTCGAGAAATGCATTCCTGCATCTATGATAATAATGTCGTTATCAATTTCTATGGCTGTCATGTTTTTTCCTATTTCTTCTACTCCACCGAGTGGAATAATACGGATTACACCTTCAGCCGGGGGGAAAATTTTATTTTCATTACTTTTATAACTACTTTTACTATTATTGAACGGACGATTACTATTTCTAGATTGTCCGTAATTCTTTTTAGAATACTGATAAGTAGAACTTTTTGTAAGTTTTTTAGTAGACGTCGGACGTCTAAAATTTTGACGTCCGACGTCTGGGGACGCATGCTTAGATTCCAGACGTTCTGGCTCTGGTTTTTTTTCGTCAATACTGATAGCGCTAAAAGGCAGTCTATTTTTTCTCATTTTTCTTTTTGTTATTTATTAATTTAATTAAGATAGAATTTATTCGGAAAATATTTTCCAAACGTTATCTGTTTTAGTATACCATAGATAAGAATTTAGAAACCTATTTCCGGATGTAATAATGTGATCCAAAGAAAATCCTTGGATATTTTTTGATACAATATATATAAAATCAGGGCTATATAAAAATACCGCTGGCATATCTTTTTTTATTTCGTTTTCAAATTGAACATATTTTTTTATTCTTGCTTTTTCATCAATTGTGATGGACGCATCTGCTAATATTTTATCTACATTAGCATTAGTATACATTGCTACATTTAATCCGGGGTCTTTTCTTTGAGAAGAGTGCCAGAAAGCAAGTAAATCAGATTCGTGATTTATAATTTGTCCAAAAAGCAGGGCGTCATATTTACGTGGACGGATAACTCCTTGATTTAAATTACCGATTTCGAAAGTTTTTATGGTAATTTTCATGCCAATATTTTCTAGATCTTGTTTTATCAGTTCAGCAGATTTTACAAGTTCTGGAGCATTACTAGTAGAAATGGAAAACTCTAAATATGATGTAGTTTTTTTCTTATTTTTTCCAATTATTATTTTTTGCAAGAACCCATCTGTGCCTTTTTTCCAACCATCCTTATTTAAGATATCTTCTGCTTTTTTTATATTTTCTTCATATGAAACACCATCTCCTTTGTTTAATTTTTGATAATTAATCATATTAGGAGGTATTGGACTATCAATAACCACTCCATATCCTAAAAGTACATCACGTACGATACTGTTTTTATCAATTGCAAGGTCTATGGCATTTATGATTTTTTTATCGGTAAAAATTTGATTTTGATTTTGATTAAAAAAGAGTCCAAATACTCGAGGGAGAGTTAAAGACTCTATGCGAAAATTTTGTTCTTTTAATATTTGTGCATTTAAAGGAGTGATGGAACTTATCTGATCTACTTCTCCTTTTTCCAAGGCTGCGATTTGGTCATTTTCGTTTGGATAAAAACGCAAGGTCATTTTGTCGAGGTATGGCTCGCCCAAATTAAATTTTTTGAAAGGAACTAAATCGTAATAATCTATTAATCCCGTAGATTGTTTGCTAACTGTTCCAACTTTATAAGGTCCTGATCCAATTGGTTGTGTATTTGCGTCATTCAGTTCAATAGGAGAATTGTTCCACAAATAAGATGGCATTATTCCCAATGTTGTGTTTTCTAAAAAAGAAGCATAAGGCTGTTTCAGCGTAAATTTGATTGTTTTTTCATCTATTTTTTCAACTCTAACTATATCCCAATTTCCTTTTTTAGGACTTTTAATAACCGGATCCTTTATTTCATTTATGGTAAAAATTATATCATCAACAGTAACGGGTCTTTCATCATGAAAATAAATTTTATCTCTTAAAGTAAAAGTATATGTCAAACCATCTTTTGATACTTCGTATTTCTCGGCTAAATCTGGGATGAGAGAACCATCAGAATTTTTTCTCATTAATCCAGAATAAATAAGTGAAACCAAGTCTTGGTCGGCGTCAGAAAATGCCAGTACTGGATTTATAAAACGAGGAGTACCGACGATACCTTCAGAGATAGATCCTCCCCTCATAGCTACATTTACCATAAAAGATTTATTAATATTTTGCAGTATTATCAAAGTACTTATAAATAAAATAATTACAAAACCTAAGAAAACGAAATACTCTCTTTTTGAAAAATGAGAGATAGCTTTTTTTATTTCGCTTTTTGAGGGCAATAGATTACGTATACGATTATAAAAATTTTCCATAAAACTAAAATTTAATGCAAGATAGTTTCTATTAGCTTTTTGCTTTTATTAGTATAGCTAGAAAAGCAGATAAAGTAAAAAGAATTCCACAAACAATAGATAGATAAAAAAGAAATCTTTCAAAACCTCGGCGAGTGTGATGGAAAGAATCACTATCACTTCCACCAAGCGCTCCACCTAATCCCGCGCCAGATTGCTGGAGCAGTATGGCTGTCACTAAAACGACAGAAAGTATTATCTGCGCGTAAGGCAGTATGGTAGCTACTAATTGCATGGGTCTATTATTGCATATTGCGCACTAAAAAACAAGATAGTATAATCAACTTATGTCAAAAAATAATGTTTCTATGTTAGGTTTGTTTCAAAAATTATTCTTTAATTTTAACTCTCGTCAGATGAAAGATGCTACTTTGGCTTTTAAAAAACATCTGGACGATGGAGGCAAAATGCTAGTGGCTATGGGCGGAGCCATGTCTTCTGCTCAGCTAGGTATTACCCTAGCTCCAATGATAAAACAGGAAAAAATTCATGCTATTTCCTGCACCGGGGCAAATCTGGAAGAATCTGTTTTTCGTTTAGTGGCGCACAATAGTTATAAAGATTACCCAGATTATAGATATTTTACCAAAGAAGATGATGAAGCGATTTTAAATAGAGGAGAACGAAGAGTAACTGATACATCTATCCCGGAGGAAGAAGCCTTTCGGGTAGTGGAGCCGATTATTTTAAAGAGATGGAAAGAAGCGGAAAAAAACGGCCAGCGTTTTTTTCCGCATGAATATTTTTATCAAATTTTATTGTCTGATGAATTGAAAGATAAATATGAAGGCAATCCAGAACATTGTTGGTTATTAGAAGCAGCCAAAAAAAATTTGCCGATAGTGGTGCCAGGTTGGGAAGATTCAACTCTCGGAAATATTTTTGCTGGATATTGCAAAGCAGGTGAAGTAAAACCATCTGTCATGAAAACAGGGGTGGAATATATGGTGCAACTTTATGACTGGTATCAAGAACTTTCCAAAGGCGCCACGCCAGAGGACGGGCAGGGTCCAGGTTTAGGATTTTATCAAATCGGCGGGGGAATCTCCGGAGACTTTCCGATTTGCGTAGTGCCTTCCATTAAATATGATTTGAAACAAAAAGTTCGACCTTGGGGGTATTTTTGTCAGATTTCAGATTCAACCACTTCTTATGGTTCATACTCAGGTGCCACTCCAAATGAAAAAATAACTTGGGACAAATTAACCAAACATACTCCAATGTTTGTCATTGAATCTGATGCGACCATCGTGGTGCCTTTGATGTTCGAAGCTATTCTTGACAGATATATATTAAATGAAAATGAGGTATAATTAGACCATGAGAAAATACATATTTATTTTTCCTATTTTTATTCTAAGTTTATTTATCATAAGCGCAAATTCTGTTTATGCGTTAAGACCTGTTGGTTGTTCTGAAACTTCAAACTATAGTATTACGACAGGTCAATCTTGTAGTGCAGGAGAGGGATCATATTCATCCACCTATCTTCCAAGTTGTTCCTCTTTATCTGGATATAGTTTAATTAAAGGTCAATCTTGTAGTGTCTTAGCTAAAACTAACACTGCATTTAATTTTAAAGCTAAAGATCCAGATGGTGGCAATTTAAGTTGGTCCATAAATTGGGGAGATAATCAAGGTTTATCAAAAGCATGTCCATCATTTTATCCCAATACCACTTTTAGTAGTAGTCATGCTTGGACTACTGCTGGAACATATAATGTTAAATTAGGTGTTTCAAATTGTAAAGAAGGTGGTGATACCAGTGCTTCATTTAATGTGGTGGTAAAAAATCCTATTGTTACTCCACCTCCACCTCCACCTCCACCTCCTGTTTCTTCAACTTATGATTTTGATATGATAGTTGAAAAAGTTGGTACTTGGCCGACAACTACCATTCAGGGGAAATCGGTGTCATTAAATGCAAAACTTCGCAACTTAGGTACCCAAGAAGATCCAAAATTTGGTTGGTTATATTCCGGTTACAATAAAGACCCCAAACAACCAGGCCACGGGCCTGTCTGTCTATACAGGACAGATTCAACTGGAACTCACGAAACGCAATGTCCAGCGGGTCCCTCCATCTTTCCTTTAACGGATCAGCCCATTTGTGGCAATAATCATTATGTTTTAAAAGTCGATGCGTTTAATGATGTGCTTGAAACTAATGAAAATAATAATGAAGTAGCTGGCGATGTTTTTGTTGACTGTGGTAAAAAACCAGATTTTGTGATTGAAAAAGTTGGCACTTGGCCAACAACTGTTAAAAGTGGAACAAAACCTTTGATGTATTTTGTGGAAAAAAATATTGGGCAAGTGATAGCCGGTAGGGCAGGGACTGTCAGAATGATGGCTAATAATGATTATAGAGGTAGTGCTTGGTCTTTTCAAAGTTTACCACCAGGGTCTTCTACAAGTTCAATGCAATTTGGATATTGGTATTCTGGTTCTCAAAATCCAACTACTGATTATTGGAATCCTATTTGTCAATCAGGAGAAAAACTTACATTAAAAATATGCGCAGATAACGCTTGTGGTTGGGGAGGTTCTGAAATAGATGAAGCTGATGAAAATAACAATATATTAACTCACGAAGTAACTTGTCAGGAATAAAAGGACATTGCCTTGACACAAGATGTTGCTTAATATATACTTCCTAAAGCGTCTATCTTTTTAGGTATGGCGTTTTTGTTTCCCGCCTGCATCAGCTATGCTGAAAGCATTGCGGGCAGGCAATGTATATTGATAATTAAATAAATTGAGAACCCTCCGACCTAGGTCGGAGGAGCAAGTCTCATAATAAATTTGAGTAAGTATAAATAATTTTTAGAGCAATGATTTAACTCTAACGAACAACAAGAATATCACAAAGTGCAAACATTAAAGTGCTGTTTTTTGTTTTGTTTCGTTCCCCGCCTGCAACGCTATGCGTAGCATTG
>ERZ1292633.2979-Hain-H41-02um-R1-2979-length-16861-cov-7_pt1 | contig 16861 bp, 7 predicted proteins | sample MGYA00564406_ERZ1292633 | MGnify/ENA primary metagenome ERZ1292633 (study PRJEB36523, sample SAMEA6512639) | groundwater metagenome | collected 2019-01-08 | study: AquaDiva: Metagenomics assemblies of 32 groundwater samples | reverse complement strand
TTGGATGGATGAGCCCTCCCGGGGGCTCATCCAGCGATCCAACCGCCAAGTATGTCGAAATAGAATTTTCGGCATTAAAGGTACACAAATTAAAGTGCTATCTGTGCAGTGCGCTACCCACCCTGTGTTCACCCACCAAAGATCCGTTGTTCCATGGCAAAGGCCGCCGAAACCTGTGCGGTTACTGTCGCCGTCCGTAGCCGACCTCCAAATGAGAGAGAACGGGGTACTCGTAGTTGTCTGGAGTTCAACGGTGATCGAAAAACTGTTCGAATTTCAACGAAGCAAGGGCCACAATGTAGTGCCCACACATTTACGTTCGATTTCGCGTATGATGATGCAGCGCCGCAACGTTTGTTGTTCGACGACATCGGCAAACCGGTCGTGAAAGCAGCGTTTGACGGTTTCAACGCGTGCATTTTTGCGTATGGTCAAACGGGAAGCGGTAAGTCGTTCGCCATGATGGGTCCTCCATCGGTTTCTGCTTCCTCTCTGGGCAGTGTCGACGTCACGAGCATGAACGATGCTGTCGGACTCATTCCTCGCATCATCAGTGCGATATTTGTGCAGGCAAAAACGTTTTTGGACGAAAACGAGTGTGACGCTCGAAATTCCGCTTCCTCCGTCAGTTGTGCACGTTTGGCAATTGAAGTTGAAGTCAGCTACCTCGAGATTTATCAAGAGCGCGTCTACTGTTTGCTTGATGCAACCAAGCAAAATTTGAAAGTTCGGCAACATCCAACACATGGCGTCTTCGTGGAATTGTTGACAAAGGATAAAGTACTGTCACCGACGCAAGCGCTACTCCGCGTGGAACGTGGTAACGCCAACCGGCAAACCGCTGCCACGGCCATGAACGAAAGATCATCCCGTTCGCACGCAGTGTTTTCGATCATCGTCACTCAAACCCGGACGTCGCAATCAACGGATGGAAAAGAAACGACGTCTGTACGTCGATCACATGTGAATCTCGTGGACTTGGCAGGAAGCGAAAGAGCGAAGTCGACTGGCGCTGAAGGTGATACCCTGCGGGAAGGTGCATTGATCAATCAAAGTCTCACAACTTTGGGCCTCGTCATCAGCGGTTTAGCAGAGCTCAGTTCGGCGAAGGCCGGTGCCCCTGCACCTTTCATTCCATACAGAAATTCGCAACTGACGTTCATTCTCAAGGAAAATCTTGGGGGGAGCAGCAAAACCTTCATGCTGAGCACCTTGTCACCGTCCGAAATGAATGCGGAGGAAACATTAGGTACTCTGCGATACGCCGATCGAGCAAAGTCCATCAAAACGAAGGCATTTGTCAACGAGGACACCAAAGACAAAATGATTCGCGAATTGCAGTCAGAGATTCAAAAGTATAAGAAAATGATCGAGGAATTCCAACAACGAGCAGGTCGTTCCCGCATGCCAGACCTGGCACTTGGCGATCTCTCGAATCTGCAAGAAGGCGGCGAAAGAGACAGTTACTGGGTCGACGAGATTCCCCGTGATGCTGATGAGGCTGAAATGCTGAAGCACCAAGTGGACCTCGCGGAAGAACTCATGGTGGAAGACGCTCAAATTGCTGTCGATGATGCTTCGTCAACAGCGTCGAAGTACGGAGGGCCTTACATTTTAAACGTGGACGGCGCCGGCGCCTGGACAAAAGAGCCATGTCTGACGATTGATAGCACCGGAAGTATGGGACGGAAAGATATCGTGTTTGGAACTGCGCCAACTGACATTCAACGGATGCTTTGGAGCAAGTGGTTTCACCTGCGGTTCCCACGTCAACGTGAAGCATCGGTCAAGTGTTTTCAAATCAGCCACGAGGATAGCCCATCTGGATTCCCGCTACTCGCACCAATTCATTGCGTCATTTCCACGGAACCAACAGAAGGGGGCTGGCGCAGTCAAATTGTTCATCTGGGGGGCCAAGACATGGCTACATTTATCGACGAGTTGATCGAAGTTCCTTGCGAATCAGATCTCGTCATCCAATTATTGATGAAGCTTTTCAACCACGACGAAGTTGATGGCGACGCGGCTGTTGAGGGTCCAATTCCTTCGTCAGAGTTTCAGGCTGGACATGCACTTCAAATCGGATCAGAGTTCGTTACTGTCAAGTTGAAGGACGACAAACGGCCCCCAGCGGGAACATCGACGGTCCCTCCAGCTACTCCTCGGACATCTAGATTGATGACAGCCCGACGTGGTTCTGTCATGATCACTCCCCGTTCATCTGCATCCAGTCCTCCTCAGCAGCCGCCTCAACGTCCACCCTTGCCGCTGGTGCCCTCACTGGCCCTGGGTAAACAATCGCTGGTACCTTCCCGCCCTTTGAATCTCAGTGCTCGACCGTCCGTGCAACGCGCAGCAACTCCCCGCGAAAGCGGAACACCACGGGTCACCGCAAGCGGTCGCAACGAAAGTTTAATGCTCTCCGCCTCGCAGGCTGTTCACATGTCGCGCGTTGAAGATCTAGTGAATCACCATTCGCACACCTTCGTGCTTCTTGGCGATGCCGGAAGCGGAAAATCCGCGTTTTTGTACGCGCTAAACAAAGGAGATCTCGGTTTTTTCGGTCGAAAGGTCGATCCACCAACAAGCGCGACGGTTGGCTGCACCATATCACTAATGACCCTCGAAGGGGCAACTGAAAGTCTCAAAGCCGAGGCGACGTTCGTCGATATTTCCGGGCACTTAGCTTTTGCACCGATTTGCGATTTCGCGATACCGGAAACCAGAACAACCTTTTTGTTGACCTTTCCGCTTGACGGTCGTGGAGGTTCAGATGCACCTTCTCCAAAGGCGATTGATTTGCACTATTACAAAAAGCTTGTGGAGGCAATTCAACTGCGGTGCCCGACACGTGCAGCGAAGGTGATTTTACTTGGAACCTTTCGCGACCGAGTTTCGGTTGAAACTCCGTTTCTTAGCCAAAGTACTCATACAGTGCCTTCTGACATTGACGAGGCTCTGGGACGCGCTGTAGTCTCGTTTCAAAGGGACGTTGAAATGTTCTGGCAACAATTAACGACCGACTCTGCATCGCGGCCGGAAATTTCAGCGATCGTCGCGTTTAGTGCGCGTGACCGAACCGCTTCTCTGTGGAAGGTTCGCGCCGCCGCGAAGGACTCCCAAGTGGCGAAGGTTTCGCATCTCCTCAGATTTTTGGCCGACCACGCCATCAATTGCAGCAAGCGCGACGAACATTTCTCACAGGGACTAGTCCCCTCTACCTTACTCACATTAGCTCGGCGACTGGAAGTCATGAGAAAAAGTGTTTCCCACACGAACAGTTCTCGCCTGCTAGCCGCAGCCGATTTCAAGAAGCAAGCGGCCGAGTTGGATTCAAAGTATGACAAACCGGCAGAGTTGCACAAACACACGCAGCTCATCACGGCCTCCATGCATGCCCTGCACTTTCATCGCAACCCGAAGCTTCAACGCTTCATCATCGTGGATCCTTACTGGTTTCTGGACTCCATATCTCGCATACTCCTTTTGTGTGCCATCGTTCAGAAGCAGTTACTTTTGGATAGCCGGGCGGCGCGCACCAAGATTGCCCTCCGCAGCTTCGGGGACCCCACCGCGTCTTGGGATGATCCAGTCTCATTCGCCGCACGGTACGCAGGTGCATTGCAGTTTCCACTTTCGGCTATCAACGTATTTGATGGTGATGTCAATCTTTACCCTGATGCCGTTTGGCGATCCGTGAACCGAGGATTCTTGACCGTACCAATGGCTCACCTCATTTTAATGCCGTGTGTGACCGACTCTAGGCCTCCACCGAACGCGGACAGCGTCGTTGCTGACGTGGCGACGTACATCTTGGATGAACAATTTTACGACGCGCGCAACAAGGCAGTATTGATCGCGCTGGATGCATTGGAACGGAGCGAAATGATCATCAGCGCTGGTCGCGTTGTTTGTCTGAGTTACGCAGCACGTCGAGGCGAAGGGGACTTCGACGCTAGAATTCTCGCTATATCTCATTCCACGCTTCAAATCGCACTGGCAAGTCCAAGTGTGACGTCATCAAAGGCGCAGATTTCAATCCCGAAGGCCGACCGCGTTCCATCGACTCCTCGGGGAGTTCTGAATTTCTTTAAACGGTCGGATGCAGCGCCCCCTCGAGAGTCCGTGTCAGTCCCTACTATGTCGCACGAGCAACAAATGTTGTTTTTGCTTCCAACATTATTTGAATTGGAGGCACCGAACATCCTGGTCAAACCTCCGGCAGTAGGTGATTGCACGTCCTTCGGAAGCTTTCTCATCGATAATTTGCTAAGTGGCCCATCCGTTAGGATCAAAATGCACAGTCAGCCACCAATGACTTTCTTCCGACGTTTAGTCGGTCGGCTCTCTGGCATGGGGAAGGGAATCTACATCGGGCACTGTGGCAAGCAAGACCGCACTCTGTCCGCGGAATTTGAAACCGCCCCCATTGCTTTTCCTTTCTGGGCCTCTCATCCGCCATCTGGAGCGAAGACGTCTTGTCCATTCTGGTGTAGCGCCGTTTGGGTTTTGATCAGCGATACCTGTCGCGTTCTCGTGCGTATGACAGGGACCCGCACTCTGTCCATCACCCTGCACGAGTGGAGCGACCCTCTCGTCGACTGGATGCGGGAGGAACTTGCCAGCGCAGATGCGGATGACGACGAGGAGGATGACGACGAGTTTTGCACCACCGCCGATGCAACTGATGTTTCTGCCTCACAAGCCGAGCCTGGATTTTGGTGTGACAAGCCACCACCAGTTGGAGATGCCCTATCGTGCCTTTACGAGGAAAAAACTGGTTCTGAAGCGTTCTCTGCAGTCCTTTTGGCAGCGAAGCGATTGATGCAAGAAATCCCTGGATTGCACTGGGACGTTGAACGACTGATCTCGCGAAGGACATCTGGGGCGACACCGCAACTATCATCGTGCGGTTTTGGACTTTCGGACAACGTTCATCCGCTGATCGATCTTTCCTCACCGTCAAATTCAAGGGCGGTGATCGATGAGGCAAACGACGGTGACGAAGAAGGTCGGTGGCTGCCATTGTCCGAAGAGGAGGAGCCTATCGATACGTTTTCTTGGCCGTTACCGTTATCCGGCAGTACGAACGACGTCGATTGGGAGGAGCTGGTGATGGAAAACGTGTCGAAGTCGTTTTTCTTGTCGTCTGACGAACGGAACGGACTTCGGCTTGCGGTGCGACGAATCGCTTGGTGCCGCGAACGACTGGTAATTCACACAAAGGAACGAGGGCAAGCCGCTGTGGCCCAACTCCGCGTTGGACGCGCGCGACGCCGCGGTTTAGAACGGACGTTGACGCGAGGACACGAACTGGCGCAACGGTTGCTTGTGGAAGAAGTCACTGCCCTCGACGTTTTCGTGGATGTGTGCGCCACCCAACAGGCATTCATGCCCTAGGTGGATTCCAGAACGTCGCCGACAGTCCCTCCGCTAATTGACAAGCCAAATGGTGGCCGTGCAAAATCGTTGGTGTTGCCTACAATTTTCTTCTTCACTGACCGCAGTTAGCATGAACCTACCTTCCCCTCCCAAGAGCGTGGGATGTCACTGGAGCGCGAGTTTTAACGAATCTACTGATTCACCATGGGATGAACCGACCGTTCCGTCACTGCGTAGCGGTCACATCATCGTGTCTCTGCCTTGCGATGACCAGTTGGTTCAGATCATGTACGGCGGACTCGGCAATGCTCCAGACCCATCGAATGATATTCATGTCAGCACTCCCAATATCCGCGGCGGCAAACGATCGTGGAGGCGCCTCCGCATCCGCGACGACCGAGATCGCTGGGTGCCTCCCGGCACGTTCGGCGGAGTGGCCGATGTCGTTACAGACGTTCTGTTTGGAAGCGAGGTGTGTCGATTGTTCGTGCATGGAGGACAAGGTCAAGTTAGTATCGAAGATCACTTCGGAATCGCGACATTACCCAACCGGGACTGTTTGCGTGGATTTACAACAACCGAATCGGACGAGACCGCCGTTGTCACTTGGAGTCAGGTTACGTTGCAGTCGTCGACGGTCCCGCGGCCACTGCGTCGGCGGTGGGGGCACTCACTCGTGTCGCTGAAATCAATTCATGGCCGAAGCAATGGTGAACGTGGCACGGCCATGAACAATTCTGCTAAGGTGGCGATCCGCGAGGCGGTCCTGCAGGCGTTCCAACTTCCGTCGCATTGCTCCGTTCACCAGCAACTGTTTGACGAACAAGGCACGCCCACAACCTCGAGTTTGACGCCAGACGATGCCTACATCCTGGAATGTATCGAACGAGAACTTCTGCCCGCGATTTGTTGCCGTGACGCATTTTTGATTTTTGGAGGCATGATGAGCCCACGCGAAGCCCACAACGACGTACTGCTCTTGTTTCGACACCTTCCTGATCCGAACTACGGTCCACCAAGTGACCTGAGTCACAGTCCTCATCGGCAGGTTTGGCTTGAACGTTGCCGGGCGGCAAATTTTCATCTGTACGCCGATGTGGATGCGCCCTGTGATGCAACCAGCTTCATTAGCCAGTGGGAGACGTGGCATATTGAGACGCTGCACAGCGGAAGTAGCGGATTTCGCGGAGTCCGAGACGAGGTAGCTGAATCGATGATGGACGAACTGGACTGGGAAACTGACGACGACATCGACGACAACGAACTAGAAGCGCATGTGGAGGGACCGCAGAGTTGGGTGCATGTGGCAACCTCGCATTCTCCAGTGCTTCGACACGGCCGCCCCACGATGTATCGGCCGCCAATGTCTGCATCCGCACAAGTTTCGTTGCAGGACGAGTTGTGTGCCGTGCTCGGCAAGCGACCGGTCCGCTCGGGCGTTCCCCCCTCTCCGCTTCATTTTGTGCCCACTGAAACGGGACGTGGCGCGGCCATGTATTGCCCTCCAACACGAAGGAGGCATTCCGCGCTGTTATGGGGAGACGACATCATGGTAGTTTTCGGGGGGCGCAACGTTCAAGTGTTCTTCGGCCGCAACCTTTGGATGTACTCGATTAGCTTGAACGCTTGGATGGTGGTGAACGAATGCACGCCCAGGGCGTGGCTTCACATGGTGTTACATCATCGAATGTTTCCATACTCGCCAGTCCCATCGACGACCACAAGCTTGGTGAAACCTTTCAGTGGCATCGGACTTGTGGTTCGCAATACCTTGCTCGACTTCCTTGGGTGTACGAGCACACAATCGGTGCTACCCGTGGAAATGTTGAGCCAGCCACGCCAAATCGCCCGGTTACTTCGTGTGCAAGCCACCAGGCGGCGATGTATGAATGCCGCGTGTGTCGTCGCGGAGCCGTGGAGGAAGTACGTTGCGGCTGTCGTCGATCGAGCGGATTTGGATGTGCCTTTACCAAAGGACCTTTCTCTTCCGGACCGTCGAATCTTGAAGGAACTCGTGAATGGACAGTTGTTAGACAGCGAATCCGTTCAAGCCGATGTTCATCCAGCGTTGCTGCTTCCTTGTGGTGCACCACGTGAACGAACGGGGCAATCCATGTGCGTGACAGGGCCTTGCCTGGTTCACGATGGGACTGGGCCGAAGGCACACGCATCGACCGGACTGCAGTGGGGGGATGTTGTTGTCACCGCCGGGTTCATGATCCTACCGGGCACTACGTCTACGGGTATTGACGGAAACGATTCGCTTATGTTCAATGACGTTCACGTCTTCGACATGTGGTCGTTGCGATGGAGCTGTTTGAAGCCGCACAGCGATGACTGCACCGTCGACGAAGTACCGTTGCGTCCTACTGTCCTGCGTCGACCCGTGTGGCCTCGTGTTGCATCTCATCGAAACGAATCCAACTTGCGCAGAACGGATGATACCAGCGAGACCTCTGCCCGGGCGGCGGAAATGATCCTTCGCTGTCGCCCGGATGATCTGCGCCTCGCCTTGCAAGACGGAGCCGTGGCGTTCGATCTGCCCGGCGTGCCCCATTCCACGCTTGTTGCGATCACCGCAGGTTTGTGCGCACCGTTGACTTGGAGTACCGAGTTCGTCAGCCGATACAGCCACCGCAATGGTCCTCAAGGAAGAAGTATGGCCACCATGACCGCCCTGGACGTCGCCACGGCAAACAGCCCATACAGGTCGGCATCGACAACCGCTTTCGAACTCTTCGGCGGCAGAGATGAAGCCGTGGCTCGCCACTCGTTGTACATCATGACCATGCGCCATCGACCGGCAATGTGCTCCGCGTCGACAGTCGAGCGGCCGTGCGGCCCACCGGGCTGCTCACTCCGCGACTTGTGCGCAACGTGGCTGGTGTACGATGCTGCCTGTGAAAGCGTCCTGGAAACCAACAACACCTCCCAGTTTGGCCTCATGCGAAGCCACCGGCCGTGCTTTTGGACGGCAACCCCCACCGCGACGCAGGACTCGCGCGTGGCCACGAACTTGAGCGCCGCCGCGGATGGTTACCTACTTGGCCTTGTGGAAAGCACCCGCAAGGCTTCCACCAGAAAGCAACTCGTGGAGTCGCACTGTCGCGTGCCGTTTGTCGCCGATGATCCTCCTGCTTCGGAGAAAGGCGATTCGCATCGGCGTCGCGGCGTTGCGCGGGCTATCCATCGCATGCGGCAGTTGGCAGGCGCGGGAACTCCAGCCAACGTCCATTCGCAACTCGTGGGCCTCGTCCAAGATGCGCCAAGAAACATTGTAGGAGGCGTGGGTCGCTCTGACCGTAATGGCGCTTCCATATTTACTTGGCTGCAAATGAGAGGTGAGCAAGTTGTTTCTGGCCCTCGCGGCAGCACACTCACAGCTCTTTGCGGAAGCGCGTTGTCTACGACGGACTCGTCTGTGGTCAACATTGCACCGGGGCACAAGTGGAAGCGGCTTCAAGGTTCCGTCGTGGCGGGGGGCGCCCCTGCGTGGATCTGGCGCGCTGCGTCATCGATTAACACGGCACTGGCGATAATTCAATTGCATCGCGGTACGGAGGAAGGCGTCGTCGCGGCTCAGGAACGCCGTTCTGCGGTACGAATTTCACGACTGATGACCGCCTCCAAGACCTCGATGCCACCGAGTTTTGTTGACGAGATCATCGGTGTGTTCTGTGACCAACTACCAGGATTCACAGCCGAAAACGAGTTGGCGCGAGAAGCTACCGACTGGCAACTGATTTTGGACGCTTATTCCACATTGCCTGCACGCTGACACGGTGTATCCGGACTTCTTTTTGGAGTTCACCGTTCAACTGAACGTTCAACTGACTTGTATGTTCACTGTTGCCAAACGTGACAGTGATTTGATCCTCCGCTCTCACAATGCCGAAGGGGGGCCGCAGTTTTGGCGCCATCGACACCACCGAGGCGGACAAGCGCACACCGAAGTCGATCATCATCTGCCGAGGAGACGTAACCAGGAACATTCGTTGTCTCATGCACGAATGGCGGGCGGTATTCTCGCCGTGGTCGTCGCGACGACTTCATACCGGAAAAAATACTATCAAAGACTTCCTTCACATCGCGTCGACATTCGGCGTGAGCCACTTGCAGGTCTTCGCGGCACCTCCAAGCGGTACGACGTTACGGGTGTCGCGATTTTCCAACGGGCCAACCCTGACGTTTCGCCTTGAAACATTCATGATTCGTGAGGACGTCGTCAGTAAGCAACGGAAGCCAGCGCCGCTAAATGCGTCAGTCTACGAAACGGCGCCCGTCGTCATCCTCAACAACTTTCGAAACAGCATGCATTTGCCGCACGTTGCCCTCATGGAATCAACGTTTCAATCCATGTTTCCTGCAGTTCAAGTGCACACATTCCAACCAAGTGCTCTGCAGCGCGTCGTTCTGTTTCAGTACGACTCGGCGAACGACGTGCTCGAAGCACGACATTATTGGGTGTCCGCGAAGGCAGTGGGTCTGAGCAAGACAGTGAAGAAACTTTACGAAGGTCGCTTGCCCACAAAATTAGGATCAGCCGCCGCCATGGACGAGGTTCTGGATTGCGAGGGTGCTTGGTCGGATACCGACGGAGAGGGAGAAGAAGTGTCGCTCGCGCAACCCTTTCGCAATTTACGGGGTCAGTGCCGAGTCAAGCTAGTTGAAATTGGCCCAAGAATGACGTTGCGTCTTCTGAAGATAGAAGCGGGATTCGGTGAAGGTGAAGTTCTCTATCATGCACACCACGACAAAACCCCGGCCGAAACTGCCGAACTCGCGTTTCGGGTTCGGCGCAAGTCATCCGTTAAAGCGAAAAGGCGCGCAGAGCAGCAGGAAAATGTTGCGAAGAAGCAGCAAGATTCCGGAGACAAGGGCCGCGGCAGTGCGCGCCGCCGGCTGGATTCAAGCAACGGAACGGCGTCGTTCGAGGAGGCTCGTCCCGGAGAATGATCAACTACCCTTCCCTTCGCTCCCCTTTCACCCAACCGGTTAACAAATGGGACTCGTTTGAACGTCTGGCAGGAAACTGACTGTTTGAGATGTCGCGAGTCATTCGTCGTGTCATTTCCACGCTTTATTTTTGGCGGAAGCACAAGCGATACAGACAGCTTGCACATTTCCGACGTCGCAGATGATTACGGACTTCGACGTGTCTGGCGTGTACGAGCCGTTGACCACAGAACAACAGGTCAAAGTTCAGGAGCTGTCGCAGCTCGCCGCCGCTCTGGAGTTCCCTCCTACGTACGAAGTGGGGCGCCGAGCTAATGCCGCGTTGTTCTTTTCTCGTTGGCTTTACGCACGTAAGTGGGATGTGGATGCCGCGTTTACGATGCTGAAGGACGCATGCGCGTGGCGAATCGCCCAGGGCTCGGACACGACTCCTCGCTTTCCGTCGGCCGTCAACATTCGCGGATACGACATTGACGAGATTCGACGATTTCATGGTACAGATCCGCGACCCACAAATCAACGGGTCGACGAAGTTGTAAAACAGCTGCCTTGCGTCGCCGCTTGGCACAAACACGATGCTCAGGGCCGCCCCGTTTACATCGAGCGGTTGGGTCGTATCCCTGTCCGCAATCTCGTGGCGAAGTGCAAACAATTGGTACCTCCCGGGGAACCGATCGATGTTCCCATTGTAGATGTGCATTTGCACTCCAACGAAGTGGGCGGAACACTGACGCGATACCGCTCCCAACTTCCTGGCGCGATGAAAAACCTTTGTCAGGTCACGGTCATCATGGACTGCGACGGCGTCACCATGGGTCATTTTTATGGTCCCGCGCTCGACCTTCTCAAAGCCGAGTCGACGTTGGATCAGAAGTACTACCCAGAGGGGCTCTTCATGCTGTACGTCGCCAATGCGCCCAGAATCATCACGATCGGTTGGGCCATCGTCAAAATGTGGCTGGATCAGCGAGTCCAGAACAAAGTTATTTTTCTTCCACCGAAGGACACCAAGGAGCGACTGTGCGCCGCCATCGGAGAGGACAATTTACCAGAATTCCTCGGCGGACGATGCCGCTGTGAGGGGGAGTGTTGTCCGGTGAGCGACGGCGGCGAGGACGACGACACCCTCACGCAGGTTCTTCAGATCAACCGGGGCGCGAAATTGGCGAAGACATACGATATTATCGCTGGACACAGCTTTGTGTGGGAAATGAGCGTCGAAAAACGTGATGTCACCGTTGTTCTCGCGTTTCAAGCCACTGGCGACGCGAGTCCGGTGACTCCTGTTGCCCAGTTTCAACGTTCGGCTCGAGCGTCGGGATCTTACACCGCTCCCGCAAATGGTCAAATGTGTATGACGTTTGACAACTCCTTCGCGTGGATTCACGGAAAAAAGTTGCTCTTGCGAGCCACCACGATTGCGGCGCGGGCCGAAACGACGGGAGAAACGGAGTCGGCCGATCCCAGTTCTCCCGAGTGATTCGTGCGATTGGCTGACCATTTTCCTTTGTTGAATCACTCATCTGTGTGTCTGCGCTTCCAAGATGCGCTCATCGAATGCCTTCAGTACGTGCCCGAAACCGTTGCCCAACGACATGCGCCTGCGGTATATACCCTCTCTCTTTCTCTCTCGTTACCCTTAGGAAACGTCGTCGACATGGCGGATCCTGCCGGTCCCACGGACATCGTTGAAACCGTTGCGCAGTCTCTTGCGACTTGTTTCCGTGGCCTCGACATCCCTCAGCCGAAGTTGCAGAGCGAAGCGATGCAGTACATCGTGGGAGGCATCGTATTTTTGCATCAAATTGCGATTGTCGACCCTGTTTTCAAAATGGTCTTCCGGGACGTGAAAGACACAGTGGAAACGACGAGGACACCTGAGCAATTCGTGAAAAATTGGCACGCCCTCAATGCCGTGCTGTTCGATCACGGCCTCGAAATCAGCGCGGATGTGACATTTTCCATTCTCGCAGGTCAATGGCACATCGCGGCACAACTCGCATTGGAACTACAGCGCCTGAACGACAAGTCGTTTCTTGGCAGTCGCATAGTTTTGCACAAGGTCGGACCGGAAATTGGTGTGCGGCTCAGACTTCACCCCTTTCTCGGGCAGGCACTGTCTGGGCCGAACGCGACGTCGCCCTCCGCGCCGCAAGGTCGTGGTCGCGGTCAAGGTATCGCGGCCTCCCTCATCGCCCGGGAACCAACTAGGCTGCTGATTCACGACGCGCAACGTTTTGCCAAGAAGCGGGCATTAGTTGTGGAGCAACTCGAGCGTCTCAAGCTGCAGGAAATCAAGGCACAGCGTTTGAAGGAGCGGCGTGACCGGGAGGCCGCGAAGGCAGCGGCAGAGGCCGCCAAGTCATCGGAAATGGCCGAACAGGTGGCCGCTCAAGAACAGTACCTCAAGGAAAGCCTGCTGCTGTATCGAAACGACCCCGCAAAGGTGGCCGAGAAGAAAAGACGCACGGAGTTGCTGAAAGAACTCGAGGCACTCGAAGCGCAGGCCATCCAAGACCAACGAAGGATGGCGAAAATGAAGCGACAATCGTCGCCTCGCGGTCGAGTGGCCATTTCACCCCAAGGTCCGTCCAGTGCACCGCCTGGTGCTCGGCTGTCTCCCGTGCGTCTCAAAGAAGCAGGGGCCATTCCTTTCAGCCACTACACCCCCTCGTCACTGCCCCCACGCGGATCCGCACCTCGCAAATCGTAGTTTTCAGCTGCACGATGAGTCGTGCTTCTTTAGTTGTCCATATGACATGTTCCTACTCACGTGTGACCCTCTGTTGCGCTGCCGTGAAGGGCCTTGGATACCTTGTTGTGATGTCATGCGATCAGATCCCCTCATGCTTGTCGGGGACGGACTTGAGGATATGTCCAGTGGCGAGACGAGTCCGAGGGAGCCGTCAAGCTCTGCCAGAGATGGAAATGTCGAGTTGGTGCATGCCGGATTCTTGCCCATGGCCCGGCGAGGCTATCGGCACCGCACCACGCCTCTTAACAGGCCCAGCCCATTACCTGTCGCTCCGCCATCGGATTTGCAGCGGGGGGAGTCCGCCGCCGGTGTGAGCGACTTGCCGGTAGAATCGTCGTTCGTCCCGCGGTACTGCTACGAGATGGTCGTCGAACGCCTGCGTATCGCGGAGTTGGGGTTAGGCGCGTCCAATCGCGAGGCCAGAAACAGCGAGGAAGCACGGCGGCAAGCCGCATCCGATTTGGAGGCGTCGCTCAGGGAACACGACAGACTACGGGCCGTGCTCGACATGAGGGATGCTACTGTGCGCCAACTTCAACGACGGTTGCAGTTCGACGCTGATCGCGAAGCGGAGCTTGCATCTCGCGAGCTTGCGGTCGAAGACATGCTTCGAAATCGATTTTGGTCGAAAGCGTCACTCTGCAGTCGATGTGGCGCACCCAGCGTCAATGGAGGAGGCGGGGCTGACCGGCGCGTGTCAGAAGCCGAGTTCCCAGCGGCGGCGCGCGACGCGCTCCCCCCTTTGGTGCCATCTCACAGGTTACGCACCGAGCGGCGCTCGTCGCCGGGTCGCAGTGCATCTTCGCTTCGCTAGTATGTAAGTTAACGAAGTCAAAAGGTTCCCACCCGTGTGAGAAATCGTCGATGTCGTAGTGCCATGGGTCCGTTTATGATGATTTAAGAAGCAATTGAAGAAATAAGTCTTTTAATGCCGCAGGAATGGCGTCGCTCAAATCGGCCCGAAACGGATCAGTAAGAAGTCAAAAATGAGCGAAAATCTTTCGCTTACGCAAAAGCGCGGCCCCCTAACAGCCCCTGACCAAACGCAAGGGAATCTTTGGCAACACACCTCTCTCGAAGATCCTGTCTGACCATCAGGCATCCGGAAACCGGACGAAGATCGAGCCGGTGTCCACGGGCTCAAAAACAACATTAAATACAGGGGTTCTCAACGCGCACATTGTGACGCTACCTCCCCAACGTCGTGATTACAAACTGACAGATACAGTCGGAGAGGTATACGGGCAATGACGCGATCTGTTAATCCATTCTCTGAACAACCATGTCGTCGCGAGTTTGCGTGAACGCGTTCTTTTCGATGCATTTCCCGACTTTGATAGCAGCATGCTTAGCAATGTTTCTGAATTCAACACAAAAGGTTTCTGACTGCCTCCCGAACGATGGAAGCGACCACCGGGCACGACGAGCGGTCTTTCTCCATGTTGGAAGTCGCGACCGCCGCGCTCGAATGCGATCTCACCGACCTTCTTGTTTCGTGCCCTGCTTTGTCCGAAGCGATCGCGCTTCCTCCGTCCCGGCCGGGCATGCTACTAATTTTTTCAAAAGGCATCGTTTTTTTGGGCCCTCCGATCGTAACATGGTCACTGGGCATGGGTCTCTCGATTCGTTGCGAAGCACCGAATCGCTTGGTCGTGGGTGCGCAGGGTCTGATACCGACGGTGTTGACGATCCTGCGCGACTTCGCGGTGGCCTCCCGTGCCGTGGAACTGCTGATCTCGCGCTGCATGTTCAGCGGCGTCGACCGCAAGCGCCTTGCCGCCATTCTATTTCCCGGTTTACAGAACCAGCTGGATCTTCACGGCGCGAGAAATGCCGACACAAGAGTTAAGGGGACATGCCTGGCGGACGAAGAGGCCATCGGTGACGAAGTGGTGTTCTTTCCTGTTGATGGCGCACTGATCACATCACGTCGCGTCATTTTGGCAACAAACGCCGTTCATTGGCATGATGTCGACTGTGTTGGCCTGGCCTCCGCGTGCGACGACGCGGGTTGCGATCTTCCATCCGCTCCGGACCCCTCTCACCCGCCGTCTTGGTTTTTGATCGTTTGGTATCGGCAGCAAACTTTCGAGATCCCTGATGACTCGATATTGGTGCGGCTGACTCTGCGAACCGACTGTGTCCAGGCCGAGTGGCTGCTGAGTCACTGGCTAGACATGGTGGCCACGACGGTCATGTTGCCGCACAACCCCCTCTTCAACAGCGCTGCGCTGCGGCGTATTCACCACCGATTCTGCCTCGCCACCGCGAGGCACTTTGCCATCGGAAGCATTGATGAGCTTGCGGCGGTCCTGGCCCCGCTGCCCATGGAAGTGGTTCGGTTGGTGGGGAGGAGGCTCTGCGGAACGTCATCTCATTCTCTAGACGGGATGGCGATATTTTTTCGCGACCTTGTCGACATTGTAGGGCGACTTGTTTCCGATACTAGTGCCAAACGCTTTCTGGCGGCATTGAACCTTGTGGACGAGAACGATGATGGTATGATCGGGATGGACGAATGGGTGGCCGCGCTGCGGCTGTTGCAGGTCACCAACGATGTGATCCCAGATGCGGCGGCCGACTCACTCGTGATGGAAAGTTTGTTTCATGAGATGCAAAGTGGCACTTCCAGGGCGACGAGGCAGGGAGAGGTGTTGATTTTGGAAATATTCCCATTCGCCAACGGTTCACCCTCCGTCAGTGGGGAGCTCTTGCAACTTGGCGCCGCTGCGGAGAAGGCGCTTTCCAGCGTCATCGTCCCACCGACAACATTTCTTTCGAATCGGGGCATCGGTGCGTTCCAAAGGGATCCTGGTCTGCCTCCACAGGCCGTTCGGGCCCTCATCGCGTTTCGCAACATGTGGTCGGGGCTCGAGTCCGCCCAAGGCTCCGGACAAACGGCACCAACGGCCGCGCCGGTCGATATCTTAGAACGGTTCGATGTCTCTCGCACAGAGAAAGTTCTCCTTCACGAGTCGCACACGTTGCTGGATGCGGCGAGTGTGTATGACGTGTGCCCCGAGGAATTCAACGCGGCCTTGGGCATTGGAGGGTTGACGCTCAACTCACTGCTTGGTGAGACACCGACGGTGGCATCCATCGCGTCCCTACCAGGCGGGTATCACACAAGTATCTTCGCAAGCGTCACGAACGATCCCGACGGTGAAGCCAAGAGGCGAACGCCGCTCGGCCGAGTGTTCGCCTCTCGAACAACCCCGTCGACCTTCGTCAGCATGGACCAAACGTTTCTTTTTGACATCGTTAGCGACTCGCGCATTGCTTCCAAAACGGTGGAGGCGTGCACGACAAAGGTTCTGCAGCTTATCTCGATGCTGTCTGCGTTAGCACCTTTCCGCAGGGATGAGCCGAACTCGTTTGCGCCAAACATTCTGGCTGTTGTCGAGTCGATCACCAAGGAGGCAGGGGCGGTGGTTGAGCGCATCTGGATCGTCATCACCGTCACCGCAGTTAAAAAATTTCACCGACGATGGAACTTTCCCTTTGCTGTGTCGCTGACGGCATCGTTCCTCCCCGATCGATGGTTGGTGACGCCCCGGGGAGCGTCATCCGTGCAAGCAGAGAAGGTGGGCAACGGCCACGCGGCAATGGGCAAAGTCGTTTCAACTCCGCAAATGCTCCTCGATCGCGGCTGGCTCACGTTTCTGCTTTCTCAGTGTGAGCGCGACGCCGCCTTTCTCCTTCTGTTTCGCTGGGATATGTCTTTCGTCATCACACGGGTGCCACTGGATTCCAGCCGCCTTGGTGACA
>ERZ1292633.273-Hain-H41-02um-R1-273-length-64798-cov-6_pt2 | contig 16862 bp, 10 predicted proteins | sample MGYA00564406_ERZ1292633 | MGnify/ENA primary metagenome ERZ1292633 (study PRJEB36523, sample SAMEA6512639) | groundwater metagenome | collected 2019-01-08 | study: AquaDiva: Metagenomics assemblies of 32 groundwater samples | reverse complement strand
AGGGAATGAATTCATTCATTCCCTCCTACCCCCTCCGGCCTTCGGCCACCTCCCCGCGAAGCGAGCTTCGTATGCAAGGGGGAGGACGGACGCAGCGCAGCGGCGTCAGGTGGGGGTTGCTGCTGCTGAGGCGGTGGCGGCTGTTGCTGAGGCGGTGGCGGCTGCTGCTGTTGCGGCGGCGGTGCTTGTTGCTGCTGCGGCGGCGGCGGGGGAGGCTGCTGTGGTTGGGCTGCCTGACTATTCTGTGCCGGCGGCGGCGGTGCTTGGCTCTGGTTCGTCGGCGTGGCAGCTTGCTTCTTCATCATCGGTATCTTCGGGGGACCTTTGCTTGCCGGAGGGGCACTGCCGTCCGCTGCGTTGGGTGGCCGCGGAGGAGGCGCACGAGGGGCCGTCGACATGAGAGGGTCGGAAAATACCCGCAACCCTAATCACCCACCGCGCTACGAATTCAGTTTAGAAAGGGGAAAGAAAGAAGGATGATGAGAGCCCCAAAAAGTTCAGTCCGCCTCACCCAGGCAACCCTATGCCGCGGCTTGTCAGTGGGCACAGCGTCGAAAGTACAAAACAAAAACGTCGACCCTCCGGGTCCCCACTCGACGTGACGAAAGGGAACAGCGTAGGGACCAACGCGCGGTGGCTCTCCTTTCCCTGCCGGCCCAGGTGATTCGTCGTTCTAAAAACCTCCTTCGGGCCGCGATATGAAACTCCCCGTACTGCGCTACTTACCAAAGCTCGACCCGAGACGACGTCGGTGCTGCGCGCGCCGATGGCCGGAGGCGGGGCGAATTGGAGTACGGGGACATCCCGCTACGATGCGCCCCTCCTTCGCTGCCAAGAGCGGCGCGATGCGGACTTTGACGAGCTGCCGTGGTGCGATGGGATGCGGCATCGACAGCCTCCGATGGTCGAGCGCGTGGCGACGGCTTCCTAGCGTCCGAGGATCCACTTGATGTCGAGGGGTGTGGATAGTCCCCTCGCGTCACGTAAGAGCGGTGTCCATCATCCGCTGCTTGCTGCCGTCCTCGAGGAGACGACCTCCGTTCGTACCGATCGGTCGGCGGGTAGTGCCCACCGCCGCCATAGTGAGACGATGGGTGCAGCGGAAGCGGCGCCGACCTCGCCGCCGCCGACGGGTGGTGAGGTCCTCCCCCCCCGCGATAATACCCAGCGGACCGGTGTCTCGCGGATTCCTCATGCACGGGATCGACTCCCTGGTAGTCACGGTAGTGCAAGGGAGCTCGCAAGGGGGACCGAGACATTGGGGGTGGTGGAGGGGGTGCCGACGATGGCATCAGGGCTTGCCGACGAACCCACATTTCATATTCTCGCTCCTCCTCGGAATTTCCACGGCGACTCGTCGCCGGCAGGCTTCCGAGGATCAAATCCGACGGCTTGTAGCCATGCGCAGGACGCTCCTTCCAGTCGTGCTGCGCGTAGAGTTGCCAGTCTCGGTCCTGAATCCGCTGGTAGCACATTTCCTTCGGAGGCGACGTCATCAGTGATCGCTCCGGCGCTTTCGTATGATCCACCGCCGGCTCTACCTTCACGGGCGGGGTGACCCCGTCAAACTCCACCAGGACAGAGCCCGCCTGCACACGAAACGCTGGACTGCCAGCGGCAATGGACTGCGCCGTGGACAACAAACTGCGGAATGACAGCGGCTCACCGCCGTACAGCTCGAGCTGCCCCTTGCAGGTGTCCGCCTGACTCAAAGGCGCTACGACGGAGCCCGCGAACCGGAGGGTGCCAGTGCCAGGACCACCGACTTCGCACACGCTCGTCACATCCTTGACCTCCACCATGCGTGAGATGCAAGACCACAGGTCGCAGCGGCATGTGGTTTCTAGTTCCGTTCGCTGCGTCGGGTTGCTCGTGATGGAAGTCAGATCAGGCGGGATAGACGTCCCGATGGTCTCAATGATAAACGAATATTTGACACGCCGTGAGTTCATTGGCGCAGATTGGTTTGGGTCATTTGTGGGTGCCATTTGACGGAAAAGGAAAGTTCGCCGATATGAATGCAGATCTCTCGCGCCGGACGCGGGATGGCGAGAAAAGAAGGACGGGGTGTGAGTGTAAGACGGGCCTTTCTTTTTCTTCCTCAAACGAGCAAGCAGACCTTCTGGAGTCTGAGGCTGCCGAAAATTTCACCAATTGTTGCCTTCTCCCGAGGGTTACTCTCGACACAAACATCGCGGAGCGCGTTGTGAATTGGGTCGTACAACTGGCAGTGGAGAAAGGACCCACCCATGTCATGGCATGAAACAGAAACAAATGTCTTTTCTCTCCCAGCCCACAGGGAGCGGGCCGCCCTCTGTCTCCCAGAAGCTGCGATGCCCTTCCGGCCAGCGAGGCGCCCGCGCGCGAAAAGAGAGGTCGAAATGGGGGGAAAAAGCGATCACATAACGTATGCGGCGTACAAAAAATAAAAGAAGGAAAAGGGAGGAGGAAAGGGAGTGGAGCGAATACCAACCCCCCAAAAAAGAGAGACGTCAATTTTGTCGCGAGTCGATCGTTTTGCGACGAGTGGTCTTCCTGAACGAACGAGCCAGTATCAACGACATAGACCACAGCGGCCTACGACCGCCACCCCGAGCTAGTAGCGGCCCCTCCGGACCTCGGTCATCGTGAGATCATCTCCATCGCCGCTGCCGTCGTCGTACCTGCGACGTGAAGGTCGACCTCCGCGGTAGTAACCCGCCCCGGACGCAGACGATGTCGTTGATGACGCACCTGACATGGAACGCTGCCGAGACGATGCGCGGGGATCATCCCAGTAAGGGCCATCGTCTCCTCCGGTGTCGTACCGGCGGTCGTAGTACCGGTCGTCATTGGGTTCGCGGTCGTCCACGAGGCCGTCATCGTAGTAGCGCCGCGGTCGTTCATCTGGCACATCATCGGTCCAGGGCGGGGGCCGCCGGTGTTCGTGGTAGTAGTGGTGATATGGATCGTCCACGTCATCTCGCGGGGGCCGTCCGGGGGGGTCCTCGACGCCACGTCGGCCTCCTCGGTAGTAGGGCTCGTCGTAGCCGTCATCGAAGTCATCACCTTCGTATCTACTGCCGCCCGTCCGCACCGTCTCGTGGACGACGCGACCGTCCTCATCGATCACGCGGCGAGTCACGGTCACGTCCTCGCGTCGGTTGCGAGGCTTCGAGCGGTACGCACCATCGGAACGCGCGTCATAATCGTCATCGTCGAAGTCCTCTTCGCGGCGCGACGGTCCACGCGGAGGGAGGCGACGACTAGGGCGGTCCTGCAGGCGGAGCTTGGTGTCCTCGTCCTGTAACACGCCACGGGGAACACCTTTGCCAAAGCCCCAGCGGATTCTAAGAGGCGCCTCGCCGCCGAAGTACCGCGTATACACTTGCAGCACGCTGGTAGCGGTCTGGGTGGTCATGATGGACCGCTCCAGGTCGCGGCGGACGCCGTCTTCGTCCACGCGCGCGCATTTCACGAAGAGGTACACCTTCATGCTCCACTCTGCATCCATGAGCGCCGGCGAGCCATGATCGGCAAACTTGAGCAGCATTTGGCTCACGACGCCGGGGCAGATGGCGAGCCACAGATCCTGAGGAGCCAATGTATCGGATAGGCGGGTAAATAGGACCGCGTGCAGGTCGTTGTCAAACGCCTTTTTGCGAGCGGGATCGATCTCACGAAGTCGCTCGTAGTTGGCGTAGTTGATGCCTTCGATTTCCAGCACGCACTCGGCGTAGTGGCCAACGTTGGAAAACGGAAAGTCCGGCCAGTTGCTTGGGTGCACCTCGGCAACGGTCCGCTTCGCGGGAAGTTGAACTTGGTTGACGGAGGTCGTGCCGGGTGTGTACGTCGCGGGACTAGACGGTGGGGGGATGGGAGTCGCAGGGGGGGGCGGCGGCGGCGCCCCGGGCGGCGACGCTCTTGGAGGAGGCGATCCTGCTTGAGGTGTTGGCGCCGCTGGTCGAGGTGGCGGCGCGGCCGCAGGAGGCGGCGCCGGTCCTCGGTTCGTAGGCGTGCCCGTTCCTGTTCCGGGCGCCGCCGGCCTGGGGGGTGGAGGGGCGGCTGCTGGTGGGGGTGCCGCTGGCCGAGCACCTGGAGCACCTGGTCCCGCCGTACGTGGGGGTGGCGCGGCGGCTGGGAGCGGGGCACCGGGCCCGGCGGAGCCTGGGGGTCGAGCGGCCATCGATTCAGAACCGGACGAACCAAAAAACCTAATGTCATGTCACAGACCAACAACACCAGCAAAGCCAAGACAGTGCTGTCGTCGCCATTGGAGAAAAAAGGTACAACGTGAACATCGGGGGGGCTGCAGGGTCATAGCGAGGGACAAGAGGGGGGTCAACCGCCGCGATAGAGGTGAGCGAGAGAGCGAGAAGTACAGAGCTGAGGGGGAATCTCTCGGGTTAAACCTGGGCGAGTTCGTTTTCCGTTTTTTTTTGGATGCCCCTACCCCCCCCTTTTAGTCGACAAGACGGGAGCCTGCCACCATCGACAGCTCTCTGTCGATTCCGTAGACGAACGGGGTTCCCGCGACCTCGCCAACTAAGTAGAGTTTCGCGCGGGTCATCGCACGATCCGTGACGAGAAACTCGCGAAGCCGGCGCTGCACCGTGTGAAAGTGCCGACTGTGACACCGAATCACCGCGTCCACGGCCATGTACGTCGTCGCCACCGAACTTCGGTCCGCCGCCGTCTGCGAAGGTGGCGCCTGCCTCACCTGAAGCTTGATGCCGATATCGTGCAAGCCGACGCCGTAGGAGGCGCCGCCAGACCCCTCCACCAGGTCTGCACAGGCCGCGTCCTGAATACCCGCCAAAAAATCCGGATTGCGCGATCGACGGGCGAGGAACGCACCGATGGCGACTTCAGGGAAGGCAATGACGACGTTGAAAGCGACATCTTCTCCGAACTCACTTGCGACCTCCACGAAGGAACCGCTGTCCGAACGGGGCGGCGGCGGCCCGGAGGGCGGCCATGATGACGTGGGGGCTGCGGCGGGGGCGTGATGCACAGATCGATGCACCGCGGGCGCGGCGGCCACCAAAGCGCCTCCCTGGTTCGAGGCGGCTACACTCGTGCGGCTGGATAGCGTGGAAGTCGGCCCCTCTTGGGAACGTCGCTGTGGTGACGGGTGCTGTTCGCCTCCGTGAGCTGCGAGGAAGGCATCATCGATCTTCCAGTGCTCGATCAACGTCGAGGCCGTCGTGTCGATGTGCAAGATCTGTTTGAAGCGAGGGAACGACTTGGCAGATGACTGGTTCAACATCGTCTCGCGCAGCGCGGAGCGCACATCGTGAATGAAACGCGGCTGCCGTTCCACGGCGTCGGCGGACGCGTAAAACGATACGCGCACGACCAGCCAGTCAGCGGGGCACCTCGTATCAAAGGCCGACCCGCTCAGCCACTCCAGTCGAACGTTGCGGGCGGGAATTGCGGCGTTGACCGCGAGGCACATGTCCGTGCGCAGCGACTCCTCAAGGAGAGTGGGTCTCGTTTGGACGAATCGCTGAAAACTAAACTGCGGCAACGCCAGCAAAAGGAGCACGGGAAGGGGTTGAAGCGGGGCGGCCGCCGCGGAGGACGATGACTGCGACGGCATCGCGGCGGCGGGCGGCGCCGTAGGATCCCAATCGTCTCCGGACGTTGTTGCAGCCGCGGGCTTCGGTACGGCGACCGCACTTGGGGGTGCGGCGTTAGCGACCCCTAGGGGTGAGTTTAACGGTGGGGAGACGAGTGCCGCTTGGAGCGGGGCCGCAGGCGTGGCTTGGCCGCTGCGCGTCGTCGCGGTAGCGTGATCGAGGCGATGCGTGGGCGGCGCCTCATCGGCTTGTGGCCGTTCGTCAGCCCCGCTCGTAGGGGCCGCCCCTTCCACCCCGCGAGCCGTGAGGGCTCCCGCCGCGGCTGGAGACACCGGGGGAGTCGGTGGCGGCGACGGCTGAGGTTGCTTGTCGTTCCTGCTGCTGGCCGCTGCCGCTACCCCGCCCCCCGACGGATGAGCCCCGACGGCGGTAGGTGCATCGCCGCAAATTTCGACGAGTCGTTGCGCTGCGATGGTTTGCACCACAGGCGAATGAAACGATGACGGCGACTCCCCGGTAGCGCTGCGGCGGCCGTGTTGCTGGGGTAAGGACGCAAAGAGGGTCACAGCGCCTCCTCCTCCTCCTTCTTGATGGGGATGCGCGAGGGGTTGAGCACGTTGGGCACGGCGCACGATGGTGCTGAGCGGCTGACCATCGACAACGCTCCTACGCATGTCGACCATGACGGCGGCAGGCGGCGCGGATCCCCCTGTCGCGCCAAGCAAGTGAAACATAGATGCGTAGAGATCCCGCGAATGGGACAAGAACGAGGGGGCAAACGCCGCGGTCGAACAATAGTTGGCCACTTGGTTGGCGACGGCATCCACCGCGTCCGTCGCATCCGACGTCAAAACGGCCATCTGCAGGCTGACGATGATGCCAAGCCCGACGGTCGGCGCGGAGACGTCCACCTCCACGATGCGAGCGAGGGGTGGGACGATCCCACCAGACGAGGAAAAGTCCTCAAAGAGCGCTTCTCGGAATCGCTCGCGCGACCCGGGCACGTGCAGGAAGCGAGACGATGAGAAGCTCGTCAGGAAGATGTCCGCTCGCACCGGAATCTCGACCGGTTGCGCCACCGTTGTGGCAGCCATTTGCGCCGCCGTTGGAGTGGCAGATGCTCTGCCTGTCGGAGTGGCAGACGCTGGAGACTGGCGCTTGAGACCCTCCGGACTAGGATGATTAGGATTCGTCTTTTCAGTGGCGTGCATCGGCGTGGGGGGCTTGCTGGTGTTCGTCGCAGCGTGGGTCACAAAAATGCGAACGGACCGATGGGGGTGCCGCTGGGGAGTCGCCGCGGCAGGGCGGCGGATTTCCGCGGATGGAGCGGCGGAGGCGTTCACGTCGTCGTCATCGTGATCCGGCGGCGAGTCGGGAGGCGACGATGACGTTGCGGGCGAGGTCGGCGCCGCTCCGCCGGGTTGAGGTGGCAACGAATTCTCCAGTTGGCGCGACGGAGGTGGTGGTGGTGGCTGAGAAGCGGTGGCGCCGCGGTGATCGGAAGGGGGCCGTGGGAGAGGCGTGGATGCCAGTGATGTCTGAGCGGCAACGGTGGTGCCCCCTACGACGTCATGATCAACCGCCGTTTCGGCGTCGGCCTGGGTGGGCGCCCTGACCGCGCGCTTCACGGTGACGCTGACGTCTTCGATTGTCAGAGCTGTCTGTTCCCCGGCGACTTGTTTGCTCGAAGGACTTCCCACTGAGGTCGAGTCGATGTCGGTGTCCCGAGTCATCGGTGACGAGCTCGACGATGGGACTGACGCCGGCCGAAACTGCCGGAATAGGTGCGGCAAACGAACCTCGGCAAATGTTACGGCCGTCACGAGCGCGTTCGGTCCCGTCAGATACGCCGTGAGGAGGGTCGCGGCGGCCGACAAGGCGGATTCCGGCTGCCACGCCCCATACCCTGCCGCGACCGGAGCCCGGAGATCCGGCCGTCGGAGGACAATCGTGGCGCGAACGTGCAACTCCCACGACGCATGGACGAGCCGCAGCCGTGAGGGCCCTTCACCGTCTGGCTCGACGAGCATGTCTGTGACGGATCCGGGGAAGATTTTCACCGTGACATCCTCGGGATTCATGACGAAGCCTTGCACGCTGGTCCAAAGATCGCGATGAAGCAATTCCACGAACTTTGTCGCGTTGGCATCGCGGCCGTCCGATACGTAGTACTCAAACGCCGCCGCGTTGAAACCACACAGCGTGAGGCGCACGCAGACACATCCGCCAATGTTGTTATTGTCCATGATAGACCCTGCCGCACGGTTCTTGCCGACGCCATCGCCCCCACTGATGAGGAGGCCAGTGGAGCTCGAAGCGCTCGTCGCGGAGACCACGTCCTCGGAGTCGGACCTCGAGTGGTGGCTGCGCGGAGGGTGCGCCGTGACGGATGTCGATCCGCCACCGTAGCGGTGCTCGCGGAGCGACACTCGTTCCGTCCGTCGGTTGGGCGAGGTGTGTGACTTAGCCGGGCTCGGCCTCGGGGTCGTTGGCTGCGGCTGGGGCGGTTCCGCTTCCGGAGGAGTTGGCGGTGGCGGCGGAACCGTACGGCGTGGTGGTTGTGCCGCCGTTGGTGGGACGTCCACTGCCTGCGGCGGCGGGATCGGTGTAGGAGAGGTCTGGGCAGCCGCAGGAGAATTGGTGTTCGTCACTCTCCCGTCGGTCGAAACCCTCGCCACCGGCGGAGGCGGCGGCGGCTGCTTCGCACTCGCGGCGGATGCGGCGGCAGGGGCGATTCGCTGTGGGAAGGGATCTTGAGACGTGGTCGCAGCACTGGAATGTGATTCGGTCGGCGTGAGCATTGGAGGGGCCTCGCCGGCACCCATCTGCGTGCGTCCCCTCGGCCTAGAAGAAGGAAGCTTGGTTCCAACGATTTCGAGTGGCGCCGACGGCGTGGGGGCGGCTGATACCCCCGGCGTGGGCGGCGGAGGAATGAACCTCGAGGAGGCCGGCTGCGACGGCGGGGCTTGAACCGGGGGCGGCGAGGCGGGCCTCGATGTGCCAACAGCAACGTGCTGGTGCTCGAACGGTGTAGCGCGGCGAGACACCCCAGACGCGACGTCGTGTGTTATGTGCTTGGGGCTTCCTGGCCGTGAGCTGCCAACGGCTGTTTCGACGAAGTTGCGCTCCAGAGTGAGACCTCCGGTCAAAGGGGCCGCTGGCGATGCCGGCGTCAACTCCAACCGCGAGGCGTGGTGTGGTGCCTGCGGCGTGGTAGCCCATGGCAGGGCGTCGTACGGGGCGGGGTGGGACGCCGATGTTCGCGAACCACCACCAGCCGGGCCGCGAGGAGCCATCATGGCGGAGTCGTCGCATCCAGGCGTTGACTGAATGAGGCTTTCTTGCGTGGACTGATGAACAGACGGGGTGTGCCGTGCCGACACCGCGGCGTCCACGGGTGCGTTGTATTGCTGACCGATCGTTCGTTTCTCCGCCGCCTGCGGCAGCAGCCGCTTGGTGGGTGGCGCGGGCGGCGGTCGGCGCGCACTCCCCACCCCTTCGCCCCCATCGGTGGATGGGGGGCCGCTCGACGTGGAAAGGGACCTGCCGCCGGTCACCGGAGGGACGGTCGCCAACGGCAGCGCATACACCACCGCCGGTGGCTGCTGATACAAGTGGCTCGGCGGGTGCGCGACGTTGAAATACGGTGTCGGCGGTCGACTTGTCGAGGTCATTTGAGTCTTCGGCGGACCGTCGTATTGTGTTCCGGACGCTTGAACGACGGCGCGCGACACCGGCGAGGTCGTGGAATCTCGCATGGAGGCCGGGAGGGGCATGGGTAGCGCCGGGGGCTGCTGCGGCTGAGGCTGGGGGGGCGGGAGAGGCAACGGCGTGGGCTCTCGACATTGCTGCCCGGCATCCACGAGCTCTCGAACGGGCGTGATGGCCGTCTCGCGAGTGACCGGTGGTCCATCGTACTGCGTGCCTGCGGTCGAAGTCGCGGCTTCAAAACGCACGACAGGGGGGGTGGAACCGGCGGAACGGTCAGTGCGCGGCGGCGCCGGTGGTGGATCGTGATACACCGGCAAGTCGACCGCATCGCCATCGCGCCCGGGAGAGGGACTGCGACCCCTTCCGGAGCTATCAGCCTTGGAATAAGCGGGAAAGCTCGGTCGGTACACGTTGTCAGCTGGAAGGTCGCCCGCGCTCCAGCGTGCGGTGCCACGGCTCTCTTGTTGCCGATAGCCGCGATACGGTGACTGCGGTGCCATGGCATCTTCGCCGAAGCCGTGCGGCAAGATGGGATGCCCCCAGTCGAGCGGATCGTCCTCGTGGGTGGGCGAGGCCTCATCCCAGGCACCCCTCCCTGGGTGCCGCACACCGCCGCCGTTGTGCTGCCGGCCGCCAGATAGGTCACTCCAGCCACTGAGGCGGCGCTGTGTGTAGGCGCTGGCGGTGCTTCGCGTCGCCGTGGCCGTGACGCTCGTGGCGACATGTCGAGGAGCGTCAAACTGAATGCCGCGGTGGGCAACGTCCGGAACAGGCGGTGGCCGGCGTGGGGCAGCGTCCTCTTGCACACTGGGCACGCTCGACGGAGGACCTTCCACGTGGTAAAGGTGCGTGTCTGGTAGGGGCGCTCGGCTCCCCTGAAAGGGCCGAATCACGTCTGCGCTGCCACTGCGACCGTCCGGTCGCCGACGTCTCGTGTGATCGTAGTCATCGTCCTCATCGTCGGGGCCGTGAGACATCCGGAAGCGCTGCGACGTCGCGATGGACGACGCGCCGCCGCCGCCACCACCGTAATGCGCCCGGGCGGAATCATTACCTTTCGATGGTGTCGCTGAGGCGCAGCCACCGTCGGTGCTGTGCGCGGTGGTGTTCCTGGGAACGGCCAAGCGGCCCCGCTCATCCGCGATCGGCCTCCAGAACCGGCCGGTGCGGTCGTTGTCGACGGCCTTTCTGCTGCGGCGATCGCCGTGTCGGACATAGAACTCGTCGTCGTCGTCGTCATCGTTGTCATACAGTAGTGCGTTGTGGTGTCGGGCTGTGTCGCTGTGACGTGCCCTTCCGGAAGAAGGAAGGCTGCCGCGGGTCGCCACTAATGTGGAGCCGCCGGCCACGGTCGGCTGGTCGTCTCCCGCATGGAGGGCCGCCGAGGAACCATCGGCTGGCGCGGCGGGTGAGTCACTGGCAGCCGCCTCCTCTTCAGCGTCCTGCAGCAACTCATACCGCTCTATTTCGTCGATCTCCGCGAGCGCACGCTGACGGTCGGCTTCGAGCTGCTGCAGCCGCTGGTGCTTGAGAACCGCGCGCCGCATTTCGGGCGATGCGACTGTGTCGAGGAAGATGTTGTCGTCGGTTTGCATGCCCTGAGACGCCTCAGTTTGACACGCCGCGACGAGCACGACGCCGGTCGCCGCATCGGTGAACGTGGCCGTTCCACGGCTGGGAGCGACCGCCGGCGGGGGCGGGGTCATAGAGGTGGCCATGGCCTTGGAGGGCGTCGTGGTCGACAGCGCGGGCGGCGGCTCGCTTTTCGTGGCCACCGTGGGCCGCGCCTCAGGCGTCACGGGAGCCGCCATGCGTGGCTTCGGGGGCCGAGTATCAGGTACGACAATGGCGCCGACCGAGGACGCGCGGGGCGGAATCACGGGGCTGCGCAAGGGCGACGCTCCCCTTCGCTGGCGAGGCGGCGATATGGTCGGTGCAGCAGCTGCCGTTGTGGAGGTCACCAATGCTCGGTGAGGGACGATAGGAGGCGTTTCGCTTCTCGCCGCGCGCCTCCCTGTGGAGGGTGTGGCGGCCGAGGCAGGTTCGCTGCGGGCGCGACTGAGGGGCACCACGAGCGCCAGGGGCGGTTGACTGGCACCACCCGATGCGGACGCATTCCTCGGCGGTGGCGTAACTTTCGCCGCGGGAGGATTCCGAGGAAGTGGGGAGGGGACGGCGACGGCGGCAGCGGAGGAAGGGGGCGGTAGTCGCTGCGGCGACGCGGAACGGTCATTGGATCGGCGCTGTGCCGCGGACAGCGGAGTGATCGTCGTGCTTAGCCGGGGAGGCGCCATTTGGATCGGACGAAGCGCCACTACCGGGAGTGCGCGTTAAAGAAGAAGAATGAGAGGGGGAAACACCGACGACAAGAAAGCGGAGGGAAAGGAACGTAGGCTCTTTTGTCACCTGTTGATACTCAGAGATGTTAAACATGACAAATTTAAGGTCGTAACCAATCCGCATCGAACCCTCAAAAATGCTGTCTCTCTCTCTCTCTTTCGAAAAAGTGTTCAGGGCTGCCGTCACTGCGAGCAAATCTTCGCGGAAAAATGCGATTGACAAAACATCACGTCGGCGCAGTCTCCGCCGCGGCTGCGGAGTAGTACTCGACGGCACGTCGAATCGGGTCCATTTCCGGCGAGGCCGAAGGAAGGGGAGCGGCGGCGTTGCCCCATCCGCTTTCGCCGTTGGCGGCCGCACGTCCCCGTTTCCACTCCTCGTCGGCGTCGTGTAGGTATCCTGTAAGTGAATCACGGATCTCGCGCAACAGGATGGCTTTATCGGCTGGTTGCCATTGCAGCAGCGTCTGCAACGTGACGGCCCGGTTGCGAAGCACGTGACTAGGGATGGTCAACCTGCCATCAAAGCAACCGCGTACGGCGACGTACAACGCATCGGCGAGCGCCACGCCGCAGTAGATGGTGGCGACGGCGCTGGCGGAAGTACGGGCGGCTGCCTCACCTTCACGAAGATAGTCGATCACTCTCGTGAGGCACGTCGCTTTGGCGAGCTGCCAGTCGACTGCTGTGACGTTGTAGAACGTGACGTCCACCGCGGAGCGGCGGTCGGTGGGGCCGACGCGGCTTGGACACGCGAACTGCCCCCCCTTGCCTCTCCCCTGCGGCCTTGGTTCGCCCCACGTAAGCGTATCGACGTCTAGGCCTGCAGTCCGTCGGTCGACGTAAGGGTTGGGCGAGCCGTCCGCTTGGGTCTTGACGATGGCCTCTCCGATGCGTGTCAACTGGAACGCGACCAGTATCCACGAGTGCATGGCGTCGTTCTGCACGACCTGCTCCCACGACGATACGGGATACTTGCCAATGGGCGGGAGGCGCAGATGGGGCGGCACCGACCGCTGCAGCTCCGCACTGTACTGAGCAAGTTGAGCGACGATGGCCGCTTTAGGCGGTCGGTCGGGTGACTCCGCGGGAAGCACCGACTCCCAGTCTCGACGCACGACGATCTCTTCAGCCAAGCCGAACTGTCGTCGGGTGAACAAATGCTTGTGCGATTCGTCACCCTCCTTGGTGCCGACCGCGACGAACACGCGGCGTCGCTCGCTGGGCGGCAACGCGGAGGAAACAAGTTGCGGGTGTGATTTCAGAAATACTTCGGCTCCTTTCAAGTTCGCGATGAGAAACTGCTTCAGGTCGTAGCTCCCCGCACGACCAGGATAGTAGTAACTTCCCGGAAACGAAATTCGTTGTTTCTGTTTCTCCGGGAAATCGCCCCCATCTCTTGGATATTGAGGTGGTGCGTAGCGACGCCGCGCCTTGTGATTGTACCACTCGTACGTCAACAATTCCTGGTCTAAGATCGCGACGTCGGGTCGAAACCCTTCCAGTGTCTGCACCGCCCTTGCCGAGTTAATCATAACATCGCCCTTCGTTAACAAGATGCTGTGATGGGGCAGCGGGGCGAGCAACGACCGGCCGAAGTCTCGGACGAAGTGGTTGTGCGAGTCGTCGTGCGCGTTGTAGTTGGACGCGATGTGCCACTGCGACAGCGACATCGCCGCGACGAAACTGAGGAGGCCGACGACGATCTCTTGTCGCGCCGACGTCCCCTTCGGTCCGGCACGGCGATAGATGATGGTCGTAGTAGCTCGATCGGCGATGACGTCAACACAGACGCAAAAGCCGCGGCCGATCCACATGGACATTACCATGAGCGGTTGGATCCAGAAGCGCTGCTGCACACCAAAAAACAGGGGTTGCTCGATGGGCAAGTTGCATAGGTAATGAAAGAAGCAGGTGTAGAGGATCCATGACGCGAGGAGTGGAAGAGCCGGATCGGACCAAAGACATCCTTTCTCGCTGCCATCCTCCCGTAGGTCGGTCATGGCCGCCGGACTCGTGCCGCCCCTCACGGCGCTCGGCGGCGGAGCTTTCGACGACGTTGTCATGGAAACCTTGGTAGAGGGCGAATGCCATCGTGCCAATGCTGTATGTTTGGTCCAGGCAAGCAATGCTAACAACGCGAGTGCCCAGCCGAAGTTGCTCGTTTGATCCACGACGTCGCTGAGGTAGTAACTCCACGTTTTAATGAAATCCGACTTCCTGTACGTGGCCTCCTTCGACGCCAGACTGAACGTACCATACTCGGCGCGGAGGACGTGAGCGAGGAAGCCTTCCCACGTCGCCAGTTCACCCCACGCGTTCGTGTCGTCGTTCACGACGTGTGAGGACCAAGGGAGAAACAAATACGGAAGCAAGCCCACGACGAAGTAGAAGGACGCAACCGCCAGCAGCTTGACCAACACCACGATGCTACCGGCACCATCGAGCATGCCTTCCCGTCCCATGTTCGCGGCCGATGGGGCTCTTCCTGCGCAACAGCAACGGCCGCCCCACCATGTCAAACCGACGGCCCAGATCGCGTAAGGGGCGATAAATAGCACGGTGGTGTGCTGATTTGTCAGCGCCAAGCCTGATGCGAAGGCGCAAAAGTACAAGTGCCGCCGCAGTCGCCGAGCGGCGCCAATGCGATCCGAGGGCGATGCCCGCTGCAGCGCACGATAGTATCTCGCGTGGTTCACGACCAACAACAAGAGCCAAGCGGTTAATGCGTTGTTGAGCGCGAACACCTCTGTGTGGACGGCGTAAGACCAGACGGTAGGGCTGAACGCGAACACAAGAACAGCCAGCAAGGCAGCCGATGCGCATCGCGGCGCGTCACGGCTCTGCAGACCGCTCTCCTCCAACGCGCTGAAGAGGCAAAAGCGGTACACGGCAGCGAAGAGCACAACCGTGGCGCCCACCGACACCCAAGTGTGGAACAGGTTCTGATGGTATGCCGCCTCAGCGGCGGGGACGGTCGCATCATCTTGTCCTCCTTCGACGCTGCTGTTCTGCTGGCTCGACGTGGTGGGCCAGATGGTAATGAATGGCAGCCATACCACCTTCGTTGCCTCGAGAAGCCACCAACGCACCCCGCGAGCACCGAAATGGGTAGCTAACGTGAACAGAGGATATCCCGGCGGGTGAGCCGTTGCCAGCGTGTGCGCGACGCACATGAGCTCCCCGGCGTCGCCGCCGCCGACGGATGCGTGCGTCGTGCTGAGGTAGTTGGCCGCGGCCACCGCGACCGCGATGAAAAAAATAGTGCTAACCGCCGCGCGCCGTAGCACAGACGACGACGACATCCGACACGACGTTCTCGCTTGCCTGCTCTGGAGGGGAGAACACATCGCAAATGCAAAAAACCCACCCCACCTGTTTCCGTCGCTGGTGAGTCTGTGATGCCGGACACCTGTGCATCTGGGAAGCCGCATGTGTGGGAGGCGTTGCACGTTGAGGGGGCAACAACGAATCATATAACGGCTGACGAGAGGGGGAACTAAGGGCGCGAGGGACTCAGGAGAGAGGGGGTTCGTCTCGCGGGTATGTGTGTGGATAATTGAGGAAGGAAGAGGGAATCGATGCGTCCTGGGGGGTATTTCTGGCGAGCCAAGTCGCTCATACTGAAAATGTATTTGTTGTTTGTTCCATTCATGAGCCACTTTTTCCAACAAAAACCAATAAAGCTGATGCGGCGAACAGCGTAAATCTAGGACTCATCCATGAAGAAGAATTGTCCCTTGGCGGTGCTCTGACTCCACCCTTGCCCCGGCAGCGCCACACCGGCAAGGGGGACCGGTGGCGGCGGAGGTGGTGTGGGCGAGGCCAGTTGAGAAGGGGGAAGCCCGCTGCCCTTGAGTTCCCCTCCTCCGGACTGCCAAGGTTGTCGTGGTGCCACGCCAGAGACCACTGGGGCACGCTGCTGCGCTAACACGGCGGCAATCATCGCCGTACCACCCGAAAAATCGTTACGAGATGGTCCAGCTCCGGCGGAAGCCGTCGTTTCTACACTCCCCCCCGTCGTGGCTAGGTGGTGATCGGCGACGACGTCGCGCAGCGGAAGATTTGTTTTCGTACTGTTCGCGCTGTTCGACGACGGTGGCTGCTCAGCGTCGTCCAAGTCCGTTAGCTGCACGTCGGTAGAGTCGAACGGTGCCGGAGGCGAAGGATGTGATGCGCTGCTGCGCGGAGGGGCCACTGCGTTATCCTTCGGATAACCACCACGGTTTTGCGTCGTCGACGGGGGGTCGTCCTCGTCCATTCTCACGGTGCTCTGCACAACGATCACGTGCGTGGGAATGGGTGCGAACGGCGACGGCGGGTCTATGGGAGGAGGAGAATCCGGAGGAGGCGGTGAGGCACTGGCTGGCCCTGCTGTTGCCCTGGGGACCTCCGCGGACGTCGTCGGCAGCTGAGGAGGCGGCGGGGGGGACGAACCTACCGAGGGCGGCATGCGCTGCCCCGTTGCCGATGCCGCCGCCGTCTTGGGCGCTGGCACACCTCTGGGTGCAGGAGGCACGGGGTCCTCCGTTCGCTCGGCCTCGACGGTTTCCCGGATGGCCTGATCGTGACGCTGCCGTTCACGGAGTCTCCTCTCTTTCTGAATGGCCGTTTCTCGCGCGGATCGCCGATGCCTCCTCCTGCCGTCGTCGCCGCCACTGCCCACGCCGATTCCATTGAACGTCGTCTCCGCAGGGTAAGATACGTCGTCCTCGCCGCTGTCCCCTGAATCGGCGGCTCGCGTTGCGCGGTTCGACCTTGGCGAGGAGGTGGCATCGTCATCTTTTGTGCATATGCAGCCCATCCCGTGGCTGTCGTGTGTAACTGGGGGTGCGTCCTGGGTAGGTGGACGCGCTTCTGATGGAAGGAGACCCCCAAAACCAAACAAGATAGAATGTTTCCTGACGGTATTATTTCCCTCGCCCAAGTCATTCAAAAGGCGCTCAGAAGGATGTGAAGTAGGAAAGTTGTACCTATGTCTACAGGGCCATCGGCCCAGCCAACGCGAGTCGTTCAAGGCGAGCCGCATCGTCGCTGTAAGCATCCAACGAACGTCCGGTCCCAGTAGACCCCTTGTGCGCACGCGGATCGGCGTCGTCGTCGTCGATGTCGTGATCGCTCGAGTATGCGTTCGTGGACGACGATGACGCGGAAGGCGAATGATTCTCGCCCCTTTCCCTTGGGCCGGCGGCGGTGTGGGCAGCGACGACCGCGGCGGCAGCGACGATCGGACCGGCTCGCGCGACGACCG
>ERZ1292633.2978-Hain-H41-02um-R1-2978-length-16863-cov-5_pt1 | contig 16863 bp, 12 predicted proteins | sample MGYA00564406_ERZ1292633 | MGnify/ENA primary metagenome ERZ1292633 (study PRJEB36523, sample SAMEA6512639) | groundwater metagenome | collected 2019-01-08 | study: AquaDiva: Metagenomics assemblies of 32 groundwater samples | reverse complement strand
CAGACCGGGGCACGTCGTCGGCCTGCGCGTCGACAGCGTCGGCGGCGACCTCGGCGATCCCCAGGATGCCGCGCTCGCCAGCCGGTGGCGGCTTTCTCCGGTCATCACCTGGTTCCCGACCGAGTACTCGAAGCTCCGCCTGCAGTACAACTTCGATCACGGCGACGCCTTCGAGCAGGACGAACATTCTCTCTGGCTGCAGCTCGAGTTCCTGCTCGGGGCTCACGCGGCCCACAAATTCTGATCGCGAGTCCGAAGATGAACGCCTTCCGTCGATACCTGCCCGCCGGCTCCACGCTTCTCCTCCTTTTCGCGTCGGACCCCGCCGGCGCCGCCCTCAAAGTGGTCGCCACGACCTCCGAGTACGGCGCCATCGCCACCGAGGTCGGGGGCGACCGGGTCACCGTGACCACGATCGCCAAGCCCACCGAGGATCCGCACTTCGTCGACGCCCGCCCGAGCCAGATCGTCGCCATGAACCGCGCCGATGTGCTGATCGAAGGCGGCGCCGAGCTCGAAGTCGGCTGGCTGCCGCCGCTGCTCGACGGGGCGCGCAACGCGAAGATCCTGGCCGGCGCCCCGGGCCGCGTCGTCGCCTCCGAGGGGATCCAGCTGCTGGACATCCCCGCCGCCGCGGATCGCTCGCAAGGCGACGCTCACCTCGCCGGCAACCCGCATTTCATGCTCGACCCCATGAACTCCAGGGTCGTGGCGCGGCATCTGGCGCGCACCTTCGCGGCGCTCGACCCCGCCGGCGGCGTCGCGTTCGGCGCCCGTCTCGCCGCATTCGAGGCCGCCCTCGACATCAAGCTCGGAGAATGGACCGCGGCCCTGGCGCCCTTCCGTGGGCGGCCGATCGTTACCTACCACCCGACCTGGCGCTATTTCGCGCGGCGCTTCGGCCTGGAGGCGAACACTTTCCTCGAGCCCAAGCCGGGAATCCCGCCTTCGCCGCCGCATCTGGCGCAAGTCATCGAGAAGATGAGGGCGGAACGGATCCGGGTGCTCCTTGTCGAGCCGTACCAGCCGCGCAAGACCGCCGACGCCGTGGCGTCGCGCAGCGGCGCGCGGGTCGTGGACGTCTGCCAGTTTCCCGGCGGCCTGCCTGGCACGGCGACCTACTTCGAGCTCATCGACACGAACGTCAAGCGCATCGCGCAGGCCCTGGTCCAAACTCCGTGAGGGAATCGAAATGGAACTGTTGACGCTCTGGCTCTGGCCGCTCGTGGCGCTCGTGGCGTTGCCGGCGATGCTCGTCTATTTCGGACTGCATGTCGTCGGTCGCGGCATCATCTTCGTCGATCTGGCTCTGGCGCAGATCGCGGCGCTGGGCATCGCGACGGCGGTTCTTTTCGGCGCCGATCCGGATCACGGCGCCTTTCCGCAGCTGCTGGCGCTCGCCTTCACGCTGGCGGGAGCGGCGCTCTTCTCGCTGACACGCTTCCGCCATCCGCGCGTGCCACACGAGGCGATCATCGGCATCATCTACATCGTCTCCGCCGCCGCGTCGACTCTCGTGCTCTCGCGCACCGCGGCGGGTGACGAAGAGATCAAGAACCTGCTGGTCGGAAACCTACTCCTTGTTTCGCGCGATGAAGTGTTGCGGACGCTCGCCCTCTACCTGGCGGTCGGCGCCTTCCACTTCGTGCTGCGCCGGAAGTTCCACCTGATCTCGTTCGACGCCGACCAGGCCGAACGCGAAGGGATGAACGTGCGGCTCTGGGACTTCCTCTTCTACGCCACGTTCGGACTCGTCGTCACCAGCTTCGTACGCATCGCCGGCGTCTACCTGGTCTTCTCCTATCTCATCGTTCCGGCGGTCTGCGGCGCCCTGCTCTCGGCGCGGACAGCGACGCGCCTGGCGATCGGCTGGGCGGTCGCGCTCTCCGCGGGCGTCGCCGGCCTGCTGCTTTCGACGCAGTGGGAGAGCATGGATCTGCCGACCGGACCGACGATCGTCTGCACCTTCGGCGCCCTCCTGCTCTTGAGCGGCCTGCTCGCCCGCGGACGACGGCAACGGAGCCCGGCGCGCGCTTCGTGAGACGAGACTTCGTTGCGCCCCCGACGTGAGCCTACGGATCGACTATGGCGCCGACCTGAAATTGCCACTCGGGAGCGACGGACCAGCCGCGGACGACACCGGCCGCCAGGGTGACCTGATCGTTGAGGGCGAATCGCGCGCCGGCCTGGGCGATCAGCTCCTGGTCGCTCGAAGCGTCGGCCTGACCTTCGGCGCGACGAACCTCGATTCCCGCCTCCCAGCGCTCGGACAGCGCCTGGGTGAAAGAGAGGCTGCCAGCGACGATCTCTCCGTCGGCCTTCAAGCCCACGACCCCGGTCAGCGAGTTGCCGGCGAAGAGGATGCCGAGATTGGCGCGTAGCGAACTCGACTGGGTGAGGGTCCAGTCGCCGACGAGGTTGAGCCCGTAATCGAATACGCCCGAGCCCAGCCCCTTGTCCTCGTCTCCGGTGGGAAATTCGATCGCAGCCGTGATCGCCACCGCCGGCCAGAGGCCGCCTGAGGAATCGCGAAGCCTGAACTTCGCCGAGAGATTGACGTCACCGATCCCGGCGTAGTCCGGCTCGCCGGCCTGGTCGACCTCGATCCAAGGGGCGTCGACTCCGAGCTCCAGCCAGCCGAACAGCCCGTAGGCGGTCGAAGCTATGAACGTCGTCTGTGCCTGGGCCGGAAGGTCGCGTTCCCGCAGGCCGGACTGGACGAGGAAGAGCTCCATGTGCCACCGCCCGGCGTCGGTCACGCCGGCATCGTCGGTGGCGAAGGGGGCCTGGCCGAAAGCTTCGGCGCTCGCCCCGAGAAGGACGATCGAGACCAGCAGGAGAATGCGCGCAATCGCCCCCAAGTACGCCATCCGTGGCCGCTTTTGCGTAGAATACCCCAAGATCTTGTGGAGGGAAGGCTCGCTCTGCTAGCTTCTCCTCCTTCTCCAAGGACGCCGAATGCTCAAACTGCAGAGCCTCGAAGTATCCGGCTTCAAGTCGTTCGTCGACCCCGTGGAAGTCCGCTTCTCGGGCGGCGTCACCGGCATCGTCGGCCCCAACGGCTGCGGCAAGTCCAACCTCTCGGACGCCATCACCTGGGTGCTCGGCGAGCAGAGCGCCAAGTCGCTGCGCGGCGAGACCATGGAGGACGTGATCTTCAACGGCTCCGAAAAGCGGAAGCCCCTGGGCATGGGCGAGGTCTCGCTCACCTTTGTCACCGATCCTGGCTTCGCCACCAGCCTGCCCGACAACGACGGCCGCATGACCCTCTCGCGCCGCGTCTTCAGGAGCGGCGAGTCCCAGTACCGCTTGAACGGCAAGGTCGTGCGCCTCAAGGAGATCAAGGATCTCCTGATGGATACCGGACTCGGCATCCGCGCTTACTCCGTGATCGAGCAGGGCAAGATCGGACTGATTCTCTCGGGCAAGCCCCAGGAACGGCGCCGACTCATCGAGGAAGCGGCCGGGATCACGCGCTACAAGGCGCGCAAGAAGGTCGCCGAGGTCAAGCTCGAAGAGGCGACCGCCAACCTGCTGCGCCTCGACGACATCGTGCAGGAGGTGGAGCGCAATCTCCGGTCGCTCAAGCGCCAGGCCGGCGCGGCGCGGCGCTTTCAGGATAAGAAGGCGGAGCTCGTGGCGCTCCAACGCACCGTGCTCCTCGGCCGCTGGGCGAGACTCGCCACGGCGCTCACCGCGAGAAGGCTCTCCGTGGCCCGGGCACAGAGCTCAGAGAGCGATCAGGCGGCGACCGTGCATCGGCTCGAAGCCGAGCTCGCCAGCGAGCGCGAGCGCGTCGAGCGCTTCGCGACCGAGCACGCGGCGAGCGGACGACGGCATGCCGAGATCGGCGCGACGATCGAAGGCCGGCAGCAGTTCCTCACCGGAGCGCGTCGCACGATCGGCGAGATTGCCTCGCGCGAGGGCGCTGGCAGGGGTGCCGCGGAGAGTCGCCGCGAAGAGCTCGCGACCCACGACGAGTCGGCAAGAGCTCTCGACGCCGAACGCCGGTCGCTGATCGCCGACCACGACGCCGCGGCGGCGAGCGTCGAGGCCGACGGCGCAGCGCTGCGCGCCGCGGAGTCTTCCGCCGCGACGATCGAGGATCGCCTCGAAGCCGCACGCCAGGAGCTGCTCACCTCGCTCGGAGATTTCAATGCGATGCGCGATCAGCTCCATCGCGAGCAGATCGAGAACGAGAAAGGCAACTTCCGCCAGCGCCACCTCTTCGACGAGCTCACGGCCCGCACGCACGAGCTCGCCGAGGCATCGCGCGAGCTCGTCGAGGCCGACGGACGGCTGGCGAATCTCGAAGCGGCGCTCGCCGAACGCGAGAGTCACCAGGAAGCGGCCAGCGCCAAGCTCGAGGAGCTCCTGGCGCGCGAGGCGCGGGCGGTCGAGATTCTGCGCTCGCTCGAGAACGAGAGCACGCGCCGCGGCGAGCGCCAGCGCTTCCTCGCCGAGCTCGAATCGGCGGATGGCGAAGCCGGCCACGCTCTCGCCGATCGGGTGATCGCCCTCGGGCTCGAGGCGCCGGTCCTGCTCGGCAGCCGGATCCGCGCTTTGCGCGGCTGGGAGCGGAGTCTCGACCTCTACCTCGGCGATCTCGTCGAAGCGGTGGTGCTCCCGGACGACGCGCCGGCGCTGGCTCTGGCCGCGCGGGTGCGCGAGTCGGGTCACGCATCGGGAACCCTCCTGACTCCGCTCGATGAAGCGCCGCCGGCGTCCGATCTCCCGGACGACCCTGCCATCGTCGCCGCGCTCGGAAGCGCCCTCGGTCTCGATGCCGCCACGGCGCGGGCACTGCCGCCGGCCTATCTGGTGGAAAGCGCGGCCGACGCCGAGCGGCTGGCTCGCCGGCACGCGGGGATCGCCTTTCTCACGCGCGACCGGCTGTGGGCCGAAGGCGGGCTTCTCCACCTCGAGGGCGACGCCGCGCAGCCCGGATTCCTGGCGCGCGCGAGCGAGCTCGCCGACCTCGCCGAAGAGCTGCCGAGGATCGCGGCGCGCTTGCTCAAGTCGCGCGCCGAGCTCGAGGCGCTGGTCGCGGCGCGAGCCACCGCCGCCCAGGCGCAGAACCGGCTTCGAGAGGAAACCACCGGCCTCAGGCAGGAGCAGGCCGCCGGGCGCTCGCGGCGCGACGAGCTCGCGGGCCGACATCGTCGGCTCGGCGATCATGAGGCGTCGCTGCAACGCGAACAGCTGTCGCTGACCACCGAGCTCAGCCGCCTCGGCGCCGTGCAGCAGGATCTCGGCTCCGAGCTCAGGCGCCTGGAGGAACTCCATGCCGCGCGCGAGCGCTCCTTCGACGAGCTCTCGACGGTCGCGGGCGTTGCCCGCCGCGAGCGCGAGGCACAGCGCGCACTCGGCGCTGGCCGGCGCGGCCAGCTCGACGTGATCTCCGAACGCCTGCGCTCGCACGATCGCGAGCGACAGCGGATCGAGCGGGAAACGGAAGCGCACCGCCAGGCCCTCGCCGCGTGGGAGAGCGAAGCGCTGGCTCTCGCCGAACGCCGAGCCGAGCTGGAGAGCCGAATGGCCGAGGCGGAGCTCGACCTCCAGGGCGCGCTCGAGCTCCGGGCGAGCGGCGCGGAGACGTTGCGCGAGTCGCAGGACCGACTCGAGGAGGAGCGCCAACGCCTGCGCGATCGCGAGAGCGAGCTCGGCGAGCTGCGTTTCCGCCACGATGAAGCGCGCCGGGAGGTCGAGGAAGAGCGGATCCAGCTCACCGGACTCGAGCGCGACGCCAGTCATCTCGCCAGCGAGCACGTGGAGCACCTCGGAGAAACGCCGCCGGAAGTTCCTGGAGAAATCCCGACCAACCTCGCTGAGCGAGAAGTCGACCTGGCGCGCTTGAAGGAGCAGCTCGAGGCGATCGGTCCGGTGAACGTGCTCGCCGCCGAGGAGTTCACCGGCGAGGAGGAGCGCCACGAGTTCCTGACCACGCAGCGCGCTGACGTGGTGAAGTCGGTGGAATCGCTGCGCGCCACGATCAAGGAGATCAACCTGACCTCAAGCGCCCGCTTCAAGGAGGCGTTCGCCCAGGTCAACGAGCAGTTCTCGAAAACCTTCGTCGAGCTCTTTCGCGGCGGCGAGGCCGAGATGCGGCTGATGGACGAGGAGGATCTCCTCGAGAGCGGCATCGAGATCGTCGCCCGGCCACCCGGCAAACGACTGCAGAATCTGATGCTCTTGTCAGGCGGCGAGAAGGCGCTCACCGCCATCGCCCTGCTCTTCGCCCTGTTCCGCATCAAGCCGTCGCCGTTCTGCATCCTCGACGAGGTCGACGCGCCGCTCGACGACGTCAACACGATGCGCTTCGTCGGCATGCTGCGCGAGCTGGCGCGCGAGACGCAATGCATCGTGATCACCCACAACAAGCTCACCATGGAGGTCGCCGGCACGCTCTACGGCGTCACCATGGAGGAGCGCGGCGTTTCCAAGCTCGTCGCCGTCGCCCTGGAAGAGGTCCAGCCCGCGCAAGCGGCGAGCGCCTGAGGGCGCAGATGCGCGCCCGTCGCCGGCGCGGCTGGCCGCACGCGAAGTCATGATGGATCCAGAAACCCGGGAGCTCGCAGCGCCAGCCGCAGTCGTCGATCGAGCCGGAATCGTGGTGCCGCGCTGGCCGTCGTCCTTACGGTAGGATCACGGCGTTCGATCTCGATCCAGCGCGGAGGCAAGGATGGCCTGGTGGGCTTGGCTGCTGTTGGCGCTGTTCCTCTTTGCCGGCGAGCTCCTCACGCCGGGCGGCTTCTGGCTGATCTTCTTCGGCGTCGCGAGCCTCGCGATGGGTGTGCTCGGAGTGGCCGGAGTGACTCTCCCCGCTTGGGCTCAATGGCTGCTTTTCACGATGCTTTCGGTCACCTCGACGCTGCTCTTTCGCAAACCGCTCCTGGCACGAGTGCAACGCAGCACAGCCGGTTCACGGCCCGACGAGCTGGTCGGCGAAATCGCCAGCCCTGCGGCGCCGATCGCCCCGGGAGCGGTGGGCAAGGCGGAGCTCAGGGGAACGACTTGGAGCGCGCGCAACGGCGCCAATCGCGAGCTCGCGGCGGGCGAGCGCTGTCGCGTGGTGCGAGTCGACGGGCTACAGATTCTGCTCGAGCCCGAAGGAGCGAGTCGCTGACCTCGAAGTTCTGAGACGGAGGCCTGTCATGGAATCGCTGCTCTCGATGACGGTAATCGTACCGGTCGCCATCGCGCTCCTCGCGCTCATCGTCATCGCCAAGACCGCGGTGGTCGTGCCGCAACAGTCGGCGTTCGTCGTCGAGCGCCTCGGCCGATACGCGGGCACGCTCGGCGCCGGCTTTCACTTCCTCGTTCCGTTCATCGACGTGCTGCGCTACAAGCACACGCTCAAGGAGCAGGCGCTCGACATTCCGGAACAGGTCTGCATCACGCGCGACAACGTTCAGGTCGCCGTCGACGGGGTCATCTACCTCAAGGTGATGAATCCGGAGCGCGCCTCTTACGGTGTCCAGGACTACTTCTTCGCCATTTCGCAGCTCGCGCAGACGAATCTCCGCTCGGAGGTCGGGAAGATCGACCTCGACCGCACCTTCGAAGAGCGCACCCATATCAATGGCCAGGTCGTATCGGAGCTCGACAAGGCCTCGGAACCGTGGGGAGTGAAGGTCCTGCGCTACGAGATCAAGAACATCACACCGCCGAAGGATGTCCTGGCGGCCATGGAAAAGCAGATGCGGGCCGAGCGGGAGAAGCGCGCCGTCATCCTGACTTCCGAAGGAGAGCGCGACGCGATGATCAACTCCGCCGAGGGCGAGAAGCAGCAGACGATCAAAGCATCGGAGGCGACGCGCCAGCGCCAGATCAACGAAGCTGAAGGCCAGGCGCAGGCAATTCTGGCGGTAGCCGACGCCACCGCGGCCGGCCTGGTCAAGGTAGCCGCCGCCGTCGAGCAGCCGGGCGGTCGCGATGCGGTACAGCTGCGCGTAGCCGAGCAATGGGTCCACCAGTTTGGCAACATCGCCAAGTCCACCAACACGGTCATCGTGCCGGCGCCGCTCGGCGACGTGTCCGCCATGATCGCCACGGCGATGAACGTCTTGACGAAGGCCGCACCGAAATCCGGCGGCGCCGCCCGAGAATCGCCGGAGCTGGACTCGATCCTTCCCCGCTAGCGAGCAGCCGGATACGAGCCTAGAACGCGGAGGTCAGACGTGGCCCGCTGGATCGCGGCGAGCGCTTCCCGAAAGGTGTCCGCGGAGGCATGGCCGTCGACGTCGAGATAGAAGCGATACGACCAGCGAGTTCCCGGAATCGGCCGCGACTCCAGTTTGGTGAGGTTCAGGCCACGTCGCGAAAGCTCACCCAGGATCTCACCGAGAGCGCCCGGACGCTCGGCCGCGAGCGTGAGCACGAGCGATGTCTTCACCGGAACCCCTGGCGGCACTGGCAGTGCATGCAGTGCCACTTCCACGAATCGCGTCGCGTTGCTTTCCTCCGTCTGAATGCCTTGCATCAGGATCTCGAGCCCGTAGGTGGCGGCCGCCGCGGCGCTGGCGACCGCGGCGATCGAGCGATCGCCGCTCTCCTTCACCTTGCGCGCCGCGCCGGCGGTGTCGTACTCCTCGCGAGCCCGGATGTCCGGATGCGCTCGGAAAAAGTCCTCGCACTGCCGCAGCGCCTGCGGGTGAGAGAGCGCCGTGCGCAGCTCTTCTATCGCCACCCCGGGAAGGGCCAGCAGGCAATGCTCGATCGCGGTGACCACCTCGCCGGTCATGCGCAGCTTCCCTTCCGAGAGTAGGTCATACGTTTCGTTGATGCTCCCGGCGGTCGAGTTCTCGATCGGCAACAGCGCCAGGTCAGCGGCGCCGGAGATCACCGCCTCGGTCGCGCCGCGAAGGCTGTCGTGCCCGTGGAGCAGGACGCCGCCGGGGCGCCCGCCGTAGGTCCGCTGCGACGCCAGGTGGCTGTAAGAGCCCTCTACGCCCTGGTAGGCGACGCGGAGCGGCACAGTCTCGAGCCCACGCACGAACTCCTGCTGCCGGGCGACCGACATATCGAGCATCACGCGGTACAGCCGCTCGACCTCGTGCGGATCGAGGCCGCGCTCGACCGCAGACCTCCGCAGATGCAGGAGCAAGCGGTTCTCGCGCTCCGGATCGCGAAACGGCCAGGCGGCGTCCAGCTTGGCTTGGGCCACGCCCTCGACGAGACTCATCCGCTCGGCGACTAGATCCAGCAGCCGCTGATCGAGCGCCTCGAGCGCTTCACGCAGGGCCTGGAGATCCGCCGCGACGGAGGTGGGACCGTCCTTCATCCGCGGATCCTATCCGGGCCCCAGGAGCCCGGCGTTAGAATGGTTCATGGCCCAAACCCTCGAGCTCCCCAGCTACTCAAGGCGTGAAGAGCTCGCGCACGCCGTGTCGCACGGCGTCGGCATCGGGCTGGCGATCGCCGCGCTCGCGATCCTGGTCACGGCCGCCGCGTCGCGCGGCGACGCCTGGCACGTCTCGACCGCCGCCGTCTTCGGCTCGACACTGATCCTGATGTACGTGACGTCAACGCTCTACCACGCGATCCCCCACCCGCGGGCGAAGCGGATTCTGAGGGTGCTCGACCACGCCGCGATCTACCTGCTGATCGCTGGAACGTACACGCCGTTCACGCTCGGACCGCTGCGCGGACCCTGGGGCTGGGCACTTTTCGCGCTCGTCTGGACCGGGGCGCTCGCCGGGATCGCCTTCAAGTGCCTGGCGCTCGGCAGGGCGCCGATCGCGTCGGTCGTGCTCTACGTGGCCCTGGGCTGGTCAGCGGTTCTCGCCTTCGGACCTCTGGCGCGCGCGCTTCCGGTCGCCGGTTTCGCGCTGCTCGTTGGCGGTGGGCTCTGCTATACGCTCGGGCTCATCTTCTTCGCCTGGAAGAGCCTGCGCTTCCACCACGCGATCTGGCACCTGTTCGTGCTGGCGGGAAGCGTTCTCCACTTCTTCGCCGTGCTCGGCTACGCGATTCCCGCGCCGGCGGCCTGACCGGTGGCTCTCAGGCCGCGAGTTTGGCGCGGCGAGGGAATCCGACGAGACGCCGGTTCTGTTCGTCCCAGAGCTTCAGGCGCGCGCACTTCAGGCTGGCGCGAATGGAGAGGCGCGGCGCCTTCTGCAGCAGCGGGCTCGAATAGAAACACTCGCGCAGCCGGTAGTTCGGGATCTTCGAGGCGAGGTGGTGAATGTGATGGAAACCGATGTTGCCGGTAAACCAGTGCAGGAAGCGCGGCAAGTCGTAAAAGGAGCTGCCCTGGATCGCCGCGGCGTCGGCGTCCCATGTCTCCTGCCTCTCCCAGTACGCATCCTCGAACTGGTGCTGGACGTAAAAAAGCCAGATGCCCAGAGCACCCGCCAGAACCAGTACCGGCAGCTCCACCATGAGCAGCGTCTTCCAACCAAAGCGCGACACGAGCCCCCAGCCGACCAGCGCGATCGCGACGTTGTTCCAGATCACGCTCGCCCACTCCTTCTTCCAGGCGAACGGCAGGTCGAACGGAAAGCGGTGCTTGAGCACGAACTGGTAGATCGGGCCGACCAGAAAGAGCGCGAAGGAGCTGCGATAGAGGCGGTACATGAACTGTCGCCAGGGCGAAAGCGCCGTGTACTCCGCCAGAGTGAACGTTCGCACGTCGCCGAACTCGCGCCGGTCAAGGTTGCCGGAGGTCGCATGATGAATCGCGTGCGTCTTCTTCCAGTAGCCGTAGGGAAAGAGCGTCACCACCCCGAGCACCGCCCCCACCGCGTGATCGGTGCTCCTCGAAGCGAAATACGAGCCGTGTCCGCAGTCGTGCTGGATGATGAACAGCCGGATGAAAAGACCGCACAGCGGCGCGGCGATCAGCAGCGTCAAACCGTAGTTCCAGCCCCACTCGATCGACTTGGCCATCAGCCACCAGAGGAGGGTGAAGGGGATCGCGGAGGTCACCAGCTGAATTGTCGCGCGGCCGCGCTTCGGCCGGGCGAAGCTCTGGCAGAGTCTGCGGAGAGAGGTTTCGATGGCGGTTTCCTGGGTCACTCGTCGGGCTCCGTTTCCTGGTCCGACACAGTATACCGGCTTCTCGGGACGATTCGCCCGCATTGGACGCTGCCGGGAGCGATTTCATACAATCGTCACCTCGCCGCGGCCGACGTAGCTCAGCGGTAGAGCAACTGATTCGTAATCAGTAGGTCGCCGGTTCAATCCCGGCCGTCGGCTCCATGGTCCCGTCCCCGCGACTGCGGCTCGCCCCTTCCGGTTTTCGCGAATCGGGCGGGGCGGGGCGTCGTCACCCTGACTGTCGAAGGAACTTCGTTGACTCGACGACAAGCGATCGCCTCCTCCCTGCTCGCCGCCAGCATCGTCGGCAACGCTTCCGCCGCGGAGAATCCGGTGCCTTCCGAACCTTTCCTTGAGGAGCCTCAAAGCGTGAGCGAGAAGATACCCTCGCCACCCCGCGCCGCCGTCCGCCCGCATCGGTTCGAGGAGCACGGCCAGCAACGGGTCGACGAGTATTTTTGGCTGCGCGATGACTCACGCTCGAACCCCGAAGTCCTCTCTTACCTCGAAGCCGAGAACGCCTACACAGCGGCCGTTCTCGCTCGGACGAAGCCGATTCAGGAGAAGCTCTACGGCGAGCTCGTCGGGCGGCTCAAGCCGGACGACGACACCGTCCCGTTCCGCAAGCACGGTTTCTGGTACTACCGGCGCTTCGAGAGCGGACGTGAATACGACCGTCTCTACCGCCGCAAAGGGACACTGGACGGACCCGAGGAGCTGCTGCTCGATCTCAACGAACGCGCCGCGGGCTTGCGCTACTACCTGCTCGGAGGCTGGGAAGTGAGCCGCGACGGGAATCTTCTGGCGTTCTCCGAAGATACGGTGAGCCGCCGGCAGTTCACTCTCCGGATCAGGAATCTCGCGACGGGCGAGATCCTTCCCGACACGATAGTCAACACTGACGGCGGCGGCTTGACGTGGGCCGGCGACGGACAGACGCTCTTCTACATCGAAAAGGACCCGGTGACGCTGCTCGGCTACAAGGTGCGACGGCACCGGCTGGGCACCGACCCGGCGAACGACCCGGTCGTCTGGGAGGAGAAGGACCGAAGCTTCTACACCGGGATCTCGAAGTCCAAGTCCGACCGCTTCATCTTCATCTCTTCGAGCAGCACGGTCTCGACCGAGCTCCGGCTGCTCGAGACTGACCGGCCGGAGGGCGAGCCTCGGATCTTCCTGCCGCGCGAGCGCGATCACGAATACTGGGTCGAGGACCTGGGCGACCGCTTCATCGTGCGCACCAACTGGGCGGCGCCGAACTTCCGCCTGATGACCGTTCCCGCGGCGACGACTTCAGATCGCGCCACCTGGCGCGATCTGGTCGGCCATCGCGATGACGTTTTCATCGACGATTTCGAGGCGTTTCCTCGCTTCCTCGCCATCGCGGAGCGCAGCGCCGGCCTCAAGCGCCTGCGCATCCGGCCGCTCGACGGCAGCGCCGAGCATTACGTCGATTCGGACGAACCCGACTACGTCGCCTCGCTGTCGCTCAACTCGGAGCAGGAGACCGACGTCCTGCGCTACAGCTTCACCTCGCTCAGGACGCCGTCCTCCATTTTCGAGCTCGACATGAGCACCGGCGGGCGCCGACTCCTCAAACAGCAGGAGGTGCTGGGCGGCTTCTCCTCGGGCAGCTACGTCACGGAGCGGCTGTTCATCGCCGCCCGCGACGGAGCACAGGTTCCCGTGTCGCTGCTCTATCGCCGCGGAACCACGTTCGACGGCAGCGCTCCGCTGCTCGTCAAAGCCTACGGTTCCTACGGCTCATCGAGCGATCCCTACTTCGACGCGGATCTCTTCTCGCTGGTCGATCGTGGCTTCGTCTACGCCATCGCTCACGTGCGCGGCGGCCAGGAGATGGGGCGACGCTGGTACCTGGACGGAAAACTGCTCAAGAAGAAGAACACCTTCTTCGATTTCATCGACGTTTCGGAGGGGCTGGCGGCGCGGAGAATCAGCGCCCGCGACAAGATCTTCGCCTACGGCGGCAGCGCCGGCGGCCTGCTCATGGGCGCCATCGTCAACCTGCGCCCCGACCTCTATCGCGGCGTGATCGCGGCGGTGCCGTTCGTCGACGTCATCACGACGATGCTGGACACGTCGATTCCGCTGACCTCGAACGAGCTCGACGAGTGGGGCGACCCACGCCAGAAAGAGCTCTACGACTACATGCTGTCGTACTCGCCGTACGACCAGGTGAGGGCGCAGAACTACCCGAACCTGCTGGTCACCACCGGACTCTGGGACTCCCAGGTGCAGTACTACGAGCCCGCGAAGTGGGTGGCCCGCCTGCGCGCCAGGAAGACCGACACGAACTGGCTGCTCTTGAAGACCAACATGGAGGCGGGCCACGGCGGCAAGTCCGGGCGCTTCGCCCGCCTCAGGGACACCGCGCTGCAGTACGCCTTCCTGCTCGAGCTCGCCGGCGAGGCGCGGAGATCCGGCCGTTGAGCGAGCCGCCCGCCGTCCGCCTCACCCAGATGGCCTCGACGGGCGGCTGCGCGGCGAAGGTCGGTCCGGGCGATCTCAGCGAGATCGTGCGGCCGCTCTTCGGCCTCCTGCCAGCCCATCCGGACGTCCTCGTCGGCGCCGAGACCGGCGACGACGCCGGCGTCTTCCGCTTCGCAGGGCGCGGACTCATCGCGACGACCGACTTCATCCCGCCGGTTTGCGACGACCCGTACCGCTACGGCCGTATTGCCGCCGCGAACGCCCTTTCGGACGTCTTCGCGATGGGCGGCGAGGCGCTCTTCGCGCTCAATCTCTGCTGCTTTCCGGCCGCCGCGCCGAAGGCGACGCTGTCGCGCATCCTGGAAGGCGCGGCGAGCGCGCTCGAAGAGTGCGGCGCGGCCCTCCTCGGCGGGCACACGGTCAAGGACAAGGAACTGAAATTCGGCCTCGCGGTCGTCGGCGTCGCGCCGCCGGACCGCCTCCTCGCCAACGCCGGCGCGCACCCGGGCGATCGCCTCATCCTCACCAAGCCACTGGGCAGCGGCGTCCTGGTCAACGCCTACAAGCACGACCGCACTGACGCCGAAGGTCTCGAGCCGGCGCTCCAGCAGATGGAGCGCCTCAACCTCGAGGCGTCGCGTCTCGCGCTCGCGAACGATGCGACTGCCGCCACCGACGTCACCGGCTTCGCTTTCGCCGGCCACGCCGGCAACATCGCTCGCGCATCGAAGCTCACGCTGCGGATTCGGTTCGACGCATTGCCGGTCTACCCGCGCTTCTTCGATCTCGTCGCCGCCGGCGTCACCACCGGCTGCACGGTCCCGAACCGATCGCACGCCGATCCGTATCTCCGCATCCTGCGCCCGCTCGACGAAACGCGAATCCAGCTGCTCTTCGACCCCCAGACCTCGGGTCCCCTGCTGCTCGCGGTTCCCCGGCAGAACGCCGCGCGACTCCTCGAGGAGCTCCTGGCGACCGGCCACGAAGCCGCGGAGATCGGCGACTGTCACGCCGGCGAGCCCACCCTCGAAATCATCTGAGCGTCACACCAGCGACGATTCAGCCGCCCTTTGCCGGCGCTTCTCGCCCTGCTGATCGCGACCGCGCCGGCGCGAGGCTCGCGACGCGCGCTTCCAGTACAATCCGACGGCATTGGCGGGGCGCTGGGTGCGGGGCCAGAGGGAGGGCGGATGAAGCGCGTGGTGACGGCGATCCTGGGCGGCGGGCAGGGCGCGCGACTCTCGCCGCTCACCCGCGATCGCGCCAAGCCCGCGGTGCCGGTGGGCGGCAAGTTCCGGCTGATCGACATCCCGATCTCGAACTCGCTCCACGCCGGCATCGACCGGGTCTACGTCCTGACGCAGTTCAACAGCGAAAGCCTGCACCGCCACATCGCGCAGACCTATCGCTTCGACGTTTTTCGCGGCGGCTTCGTCAACCTTCTCGCCGCCGAGCAGAACATGACCAATCGCAGCTGGTACCAGGGCACCGCCGACGCCGTCCGGCAGAACCTGACGCGCTTGATCGACGACAACGATCCGACCGAGGTGCTGATCCTCTCCGGCGATCAGCTCTACCTCATGGACATGCGGCAGTTCGTGAGCACCCATCGCGAACGCACCGCCGACCTCACGATCGCCGTCAAGCCCGTGTCGCGCGAGGAGGCCAAAGGCTTCGGCATCCTCAAGCTCGATCGCACCGGCCGCGTCGTCGAGTTCGTCGAGAAGCCACAGACCGAAGCGGCGCTGGACGCCCTGGCGGTCGACGAATCGACCCGCGACGCGATCGGCTTCCCCGTGCCGCCCGGCTCGCTACTCGCCAGCATGGGAATCTACGTTTTTCGGCCGGACGTGCTGCGCGAGGTCCTGGTGGGCAGCCCCTACACCGACTTCGGCAAAGAAGTGATCCCGGCCTCGCTCGAGCGCATCCGGGTCTTCGCCTTCCCCTACGACGGCTACTGGACCGACATCGGGACGATCCCCTCGTTTCATCAGGCGAATCTCGACCTCACCGTGCCTCTCCCGCCGCTCGATCTCTACGATCCCGAGTACCGGATCTACACCCATGCCCGTTTCCTCCCCGGAACGAAAATCAACGGCTGCGTGGTGACGAGCTCGGTCCTCTGCGAAGGGTCGATCATCACCGGCGCCAAGATCTCCGACTCGATCGTCGGCATTCGCGCCATCGTCCGCGCCGGCACCACGATCGAGCGCACGATCATCATGGGCGCCAACCACTTCGAGCGCCTCGACGAAGCGGCTCGCCACGCGGTGCCGACCGGCATCGGCCGCGACTGCTCGATCCGCAACGCGATCATCGACTTCAACGCCCGCATCGGCGACGGCTGCAAGCTCCTCAACGAACAAAAGATCGAGGAGGCGGAGACGCCCGACTACTCGATCCGCGGCGGCATCATCGTGGTGCCCAAGAACGCCGAGCTCGCGCCCGGCACGGTGATCTGAACGCCGCCACCCGCCATGCCGAAGACCGCCCTCAAGGTCTGCCAGATCGCCTCCGAGCTCGCGCCGTTCGCCAAGACCGGCGGCCTGGGCGACGTCTCCGCCGGCCTTTCGCGCGCGCTCGGCAAGCGCGGAAACGACGTCCGCGTCTTCCTGCCGTTCTACTCGCGCATCGCCAAGATGAAACACGACTTCGTCGCGGTCGAGTTCCTCCGCGACCAGGAAATCGCGCTCGGTCCGCGCCGGCTCACCTACGGAGTGTTGACCACCAAGCTCCCGCACAGCGACGTCGACGTCTACCTCATCCACTGTCCGGCGCTCTACCACCACGACACCGTCTACAGCGGTGACTGGGACGAGTATTTGCGCTACGCGCTCCTGACCCGCGCCGCGCTCGAGTGCTGCCAGCGGATGGGCTGGGCCCCCGACATCGTGCACGTCCACGACTGGCATACCGCGCTGGGGCCGATCTATCTGCGCACGCTCTACGCCTGGGACCGGCTCTTCGCGCGCACCAAGACGGTCCTCACGCTGCACAACCTCGCCTATCAGGGCGTCTACTCGTCGCAGATTCTGGACGAGCTCGGGCTTTCGCCGTTCGCGTCAATGCTCTACAACGAGGACCTGACGCAAGGACGGGTCAGTTTCCTCAAATCCGGCATCCTCTACGCCGATCTGCTGACCACCGTCTCGCGCACCTACGCCAAGGAGATTCAGACGCCGGAGTTCGGGTTCGGCCTCGACTCGCTGCTGCGCGCCCGCGCCGACCACCTGGCCGGCATCGTCAACGGCGTCGACTACGGCGAGTGGAATCCGGCGAGCGACCCGTACCTGCCCCACTATTTCTCGGCCGAGAATCTCGACGGCAAAGCCGCGATGAAGAAGGCGCTGCTCGAAAAGGTCGGCCTGCCGC
>ERZ1292633.2908-Hain-H41-02um-R1-2908-length-17125-cov-5_pt2 | contig 16863 bp, 12 predicted proteins | sample MGYA00564406_ERZ1292633 | MGnify/ENA primary metagenome ERZ1292633 (study PRJEB36523, sample SAMEA6512639) | groundwater metagenome | collected 2019-01-08 | study: AquaDiva: Metagenomics assemblies of 32 groundwater samples | reverse complement strand
AGCAATATACTTTTGAATCTGACCATAAAAATTCAAGGGTTTACCAAAAGCACTTCTTTCTGAGGCATATTTATTCATAATCTCAAGAGATCTACGCGCAATTCCAAGTGCCATCGCTGCTAAACCCACACGCTCAATTTCCAAATTGCGCATCATGTGGTGCATAGAATCACCCTCTTGTCCCACCAGCCTATTCACCGGAATTTTACAATTTTCAAAAACTAATTCAGCCGTATTGGAAGCTCGCATTCCTAATTTATCGGAAATTTTTTGACCGACGTAAAAACCCATATCTGATTTTTCAACAATGAATGTTGAAACCAAGGCTTTGCCATTCTTTTCACCGACTTTTGCGTACACCCAAACAAAGTCACAAGGCGTTTTATTATCATCCACCGCACCATTGGTGATCCACATCTTACGGCCATTGAGAATATAATACTCGCCTTGCTTAACTGCCGTGGTTTGCATTCCAAGCACGTCCGTACCGTAGTCAGGCTCTGACATCGCCATGGCTCCAATTAAACTTCCATCACTAAGACCCGGTAGATATTTTTTCTTTTGCTCGTCAGAGCCATTAACGGCCAAATTGTTAACGGCAAGCAGCGTATGAGCCAGATAAGCTAAACAAAATCCCGGATCACTTGATGATAATTCTTCATGAGCAATGACAACAGCGGTTGCGTCCATTCCGGCTCCGCCATACTGTTCAGGAACTGTAATACCAAGTAGTCCCAATTCACTTAATTTTTTAAATAATTCTAAGTTAAATTTTTCTTCTTTGTCGTGTTTATGGGCTTGAGGCTCTACTTCCGCCTGAACAAAATTTTTAATCATCTCACGCAGCATTTTATGCTCGTCAGTGGGATTCAAAAGATCAAAATTTTTCCAATTATCCATTAGAGTTGGTCCCTTAAAACATTTTTTGAAGACTTGACTGTAGCAGTTTTATTATATCAGATAAAGTTTTTAGTTTCCTATTACATAAGGGTTTGCTCATGAAAGCATCAATATTAGCAATTGGAACCGAGCTCACAACTGGGCAAATTGTAAATCAGAACGCTGCTAATTTATCGACTAAACTAAAAGCCTTAGGCGTGATCGTCACAACGCATCTAACCGTGCCTGACGACAGGCAAATTATCTTAAAATCACTGAAATTTTTAGAGACATCCTCAGATACTGAAGAAAATTCTAATCATGATATAATTTTTGTAACCGGAGGTTTGGGCCCCACTTCAGATGACTTCACCCGCGATCTTATTGCCGAGTGGTCAGGGCTACCCATGAAGTTCGATGAAACCTCATGGATACACATTCAAGAACGTTTAAAGTCGCGCGGTTTTGTTGTTCATGAAAGACAAAAACAGCAGTGCTATTTTCCTGAAAAATCTGAAATTTTATTTAATTCTGAAGGAACCGCAAACGGTTTTAAACTTTTTGTTAATAAAAAAACTATCTATGTGCTGCCAGGTCCTCCTCGAGAAATTGAAAGTATCTGGAAAAACCATATCTTGGCGGACTTAACTGAAAAAACAAAAAATCAAACTAAATTAATTACAAAATCATGGGACACTCTTGGCCTCGGTGAATCCGATGTGGCCACTCTTATTGAGGACGCCCTGAAAGGGCGCCCCTCGGGCCTAGAAGTCGGCTACCGGGTTCATTTACCCTACGTGGAAATCAAGCTCAGCTACCTTTCTACTGGCGAAAAAACCTGGTCTGTTTGGATGCAAAAAGTTGACGAGGTTCTAAAAGCTATCACCATCACGCGAGATTTTGCAGATGTGAGCTCACTCTGTTGTGAAAAAATTAAAAACGTGGATTTTACATTCTATGATTTTATTTCAGAGGGTTTTTTATTCAGTCGTTTAGCCTTACCATTAAAAAATATTAAAAACTGGAGTTTTAAGCAATCCACTGAAACCCCGTCTGTAGACTTCTTTGAAGGTGAAGATAATTTTTTAGCCTTACTCCCCTTTGAAGATTACAAATGTGTTGTCATCTACTCAATTGAAGGCCAGCGTGTTCAAAAAACGATCGAAGCCCCGATGAAAGCACCTGTTATGACAGAAAGACGCCGCCAATTCTTTACTGAAATGGCCCTTTTCGAATTCAGTCGAGCTTAACAAATTGCATTAGCCTTGCTTTTAATCTCTAATCATTTAGACTGTCACTGGCTCTTTCTCATAGCTTTTTGTTCTGAGAGAAGCTTTTAACCATAACTCTTACTGAGTAAGCAAAACGAAAAACAGCTTTATTCTTTAAGAACCAAAGGAGTCCCTATGAATACGACGACGTCGCAAACCGCGACTAATTCGCGCTCAAATGCATTTTTAGCCTCGACTGAGGCACCCGTCAGAAAAATCGATAAAATTAAAGATCAATTCGGCAAAGAAGCCCCTATATCAGAGTATTTCGGTTGCATGACTTTTGGTTTAGCTCATATGCGAGAAAAATTGCCTAAGGATGCTTACTCACATTTAATTAAAACTTTAGACTTTGGAAAAAAACTTCCAAAAGAAACCGCTGAATCCATTGCTTCCGCTGTAAAAGAATGGGCGGTAACCAAGGGTGTTACTCATTTCTGCCACTGGTTTCAACCCATGACAGGCTTAACAGCTGAAAAACATGATGCCTTTATTTCTATTCAACATGCTAACCATTCTGAATTAAGAGTGATTGAAAGATTCACAGGATCGCAATTGATTCAAGGTGAACCAGATGCTTCATCATTCCCATCTGGCGGAATGCGCTCTACATTTGAAGCTCGGGGTTACACCGCTTGGGACCCAACATCTCCTTTATTTATTATAGAAGAGGATAACGGAAAAACACTTTGTGTTCCCACTGTATTTTTTGGATACCATGGCCAAGCTCTGGATAATAAAACTCCACTTTTAAGATCTGTAGATGTGCTTTCAAACGAAGCCGTTGAGTTTTTAAAATTAGTCGGTGATGTGGATGCAAAAAAAGTACAAACCACTTTAGGTGCTGAGCAAGAATATTTTTTAGTTGATAAAAACTTCGCAGCCCTTCGCCCGGATTTACTTATGACCGGTCGTACTTTATTAGGAGCCTCATCGGCCCGCGGACAGCAATTAGAAGATCACTATTTTGGAGCCATCCCTTCTCGCGTTAAATCTTTCATGCAAGAAGCCGAATTTGAACTCTATAAATTAGGAATTCCGATAAAAACCCGCCACAATGAAGTGGCACCATCACAGTTTGAATTAGCACCAATTTTTGAGGACATGAATATTGCTTCAGACCATAATCTTTTAACTATGGAGGTTTTAAAACGTGTAGCACTTAAGCATGGCATGATCTGCTTGCTGCATGAAAAACCTTTTGCCGGTGTTAACGGATCAGGTAAGCATAACAACTGGTCCATGGCGAATGACAAAGGTGAAAATCTTTTAGAACCTGGCCATACCCCTCACCAAAACTTAAGATTCTTAGCTTGTCTGGCCGTTACCTTAAGAGCTGTTCATAAGAATGCAGCGGCCATGCGTGCTGCGATTGCTAGCCCTGGAAACGATCATCGTTTAGGAGCTAACGAAGCCCCACCTGCAATTATTTCAGTTTTCTTAGGAAGTTTGCTTGAAAACATTTTAAACTCTATTGAATCCGGCAAGGCCTTAAAAGCTACCGACGAACAAATAATAGATTTAGGTGTTAGCCAGATTCCAAATATTTCAAAAGATTACACCGATCGAAATCGCACCAGTCCGTTTGCTTTTACTGGTAATAAGTTCGAATTCAGAGCTGTGGGGTCTTCACAAAATGTAGCGGTTCCTATGTCGTTCTTGAATGCGGCTGTAGCGGCCTCTTTCAGAGAGTCCACAATTGAGCTTAAAGACTTACTGAAAAAGAAAAAGCGCGACGAAGCAGTTATGGAGCTGATTCGTAAAATAGTGAAAGAAACAAAAACAATACGTTTCAGTGGCAATGGTTATTCTGACGAATGGAAAGCCGAAGCAAAAAAGCGCGGTCTACCTATTTTAAACACCACCCCTGAAGCTCTTGAAGTTTTAAAGGACAAAAAGTTAACTCAATTTTTAGTGGATACAAAAGTATTGTCTAAAGAAGAGATTGATTCGCGATACCATATAGCGGTTGAACGCTATGTAAAAACCCTGGATATCGAGCACTCAAGCTTACTTGAGCTCACCAGCACTTACATTATTCCGACATTAGAAAAACAAATGGAACAACTAGGTGCGGCCCATGAATCAATGACTTCACCGGCTCTAAAAAAACAACACAAAAACAGAATCACTGAATTCGAAGAGGTTTTTGCTGACGTTCTTTCAACATTCGCTACTTTTAGAACCAAAGTTGAAAAATCAAGAAAAGGTATGGATGAAAATAAGCGCATGTGGGAAATAATGGAAGAGCTGCAACCGGCTTCATTCAAATTACGAGACGCGGTTGATGCCTCAGAATTATTAGTATCAAATGAACTTTGGCCACTGCCAAAGTATCGTGAAATGTTGCTGGCGCATAATTTAGCTTAAAAGGTAGCTGGCACCCTTAGACACACTGTTTCTTGCGGTGCCAGCTACTTCATGTAGCTACTTCATGTACATATCAACATAAGTTGAATAGGTAGGCTTAACTACAGCGGTGACCTTTCTTGGTTTTACGCCCGGAAGATCAACTGTAAATGTTAACGGCACGCCTTTTTCTAATAGTTGCTTGGCTGCTGCGACCTGACCAGGTTTTGCCCATGCTCGACCCATAAAATATACTCTGAGTACTTGGCTGTCAGTGTAGGATCTGACAGTCATAAATGAACTTGCGATCTCGGCCTTACGGACTATTTGCATCCCATAGGGCGCCGTAACATCATCCACTCGTCGCTCTCCCCACACACCTATACCATATTTACCAATAATATTGAATTTAAAGTGCTTCATAATGTTGGTCTTCATTTCTGGTGTTAACTGAAATGTTTTCGGCAATCGAATATTCATCGTTAAAACAAAACTGCCCATTTCTTCTTTTAGTTTATCATTTTCAACAAAGCGCTCGGAGCTTTGTCCTACGCGATAGTATTGATTCACAAAATTTTGATCACAATTGCCTGATGTAACTGAATCGCAGTTACCAAGCGCGTGTAATATGTGTTTATAATTCGGATGTTGGCACTTTTCTGGCGCAGCACATTCTTTGTTAATAATCACCACATCCACGCCAAGACTTGTATCAAATTTTTTCATAGCATTGGCGGCTGAACTTGCCATCGACTGTAGTGAGCCGGTTATAGCCTCAAGGGCCGGGGTAACAGTTGCATGCATGTTCTCAATAAAAATTTCTTTATTATCGACCTCGGTATCGCGTTGCAATTTATGTGTATTCAAAAACTGCTCCGCAGTAATACTTGCTTCTTCATTTCCCGGATTTTCTGTATAAAAAATAAAATCCGCTACGGCACTTGGGCTAATCACCGGGCCATCCGTTTCGCGGCGGTATAGTCCCGAAAATAATCTCACAAATCCATCATTTAAAATCTTATGATCTTCATTTAAAAACTCGGTACACGTTAGCCCTTTATCTTTTTTACCCAAACAAGGAAAAACGCCAACCATACTGGTCCATTTAGCTTTAAATCTATTTTTCAGATCATTATTTAATAAATGCTTAATACGCCCTTTTCGCATTTCATTAATTGTGTCGCTAGTTAAACGCATACTTTCTATTTCATACGGGCTCATATTTCCAAAGCTTGTCATAATTTTTTTAATACCCGAAAGAACAACACCTGGAACTTTATCTGTATAGTATAAAATATCACTTCTATTAAAGTAGTTTACGGCAGCGCAAGTTGCTAAAACCGAACTCTTAACAAATTGACCATTTTTTTGTTTCGGACTTAATTCTTCTTTTTTAGAACTCGCTGACGAAATCAAGCTTTGATCACCAATAATTTTCATTGCGCCGGATGTGCTGCAAAAATCATTAAGCTTGGGTAAGGCTTTTTTAATTTCGGATAAATTGCCGTTCTCTAAAAAAGACCAACCTATCTCAGTATCCGTCGAACCCCAATAAACAGCTCCTAACCCGATAATATTTTCAACTCGCTCGAGTCTTTTTAAAAGCAAGGCGTGAACATCCGGAGAATATTTACTTAAGTTCGTTCCGGCAAAATTAAACATGGTATCATAGTACCAGGACATGGCCATAAGGCCGCCCATCGAGTAAGCTATCAGCGAAATTTTATCATTGGGCCCAAGATCTTTATATAAGGCCTGAGAACCTAAAAAGAAATCTTCATTGAATTTTTTTGAAATCTGGTGAGTTTTCCATACAAAATCTCGACCATTATTAGATTTTGTTTCGACAACTTTTTCACCTACAGGAAATGTCCAATTATGACTTTCAACCACGTACGACGGATCTACTTTTTCCAAATTATTTTTGATGATACTATGAAAATCACCATAGGTTTGATCATTGCCACGCACACCATGCATAGTAATAATAATATGCCGCCCTTTAGCATTAATTGAATTGGGATTTCGAACGCCTGACCATTGGCAAGATGTTAAACAACACGCTATATAGACCAGAGCTGCCAAATAGATAAATAATTTCATCTTTTCCCCATATCAATAAATTTAAAAAAATAGACAACTAGAGACTGTGAAAGTCTGTTATTGTCTATGTATTAACTTTACTAAAATGGATCCTTATTTACTACTGAACCTTGGTCTGGTTTGGCCGGGCTCAATTAGCTTATTCGAAAAACTCAAATGATTGCTGGGGAACGATTTCAACGATGCTTCCGTCAAGCGCTGTTATAACCGGTGTAGAACGACCAGCTTCAAGCTTATAAAGCTTTCCATCGGCTGTTATTCCGAAGACCTGACCGCCCGCCTTTTGAATACGTGAATATTTTTGATCCAGATTAACATTTGAAAGCTTCAAAGAGGCCTGTTTGTTCACGCAGCCAGCTTCCAAAACTTCTCCACTAACTGTTGTAATTAAAGCGGTGTATTTGTCACGCGCATAACCATCTGGATAAATCAAAGACACAGCGGTTAAACCATTGGGTGTCTGCAAATCATTCGTCGTTGGTGCTCTAGGATCACAGGCAAATGTTACTTTGTTTTTATAAACGCGCGCACTCCATTGAGCACCTATATGCAAGTCAACTAAATTAGCTTTTTGTTCCGGAGTCTGAGCGTTGTACTCAGTAATAAAATCAGACGGCGATTGATCTAACTCACCCTCATTATTCGAAAACACATACTGAGCTTTAAGTGTTTTATCATTCGGAAAGAGAATCATATGCTGACCTCTTCTTACTATTTGGCCTAATGCCGAAACTTGCCCAAGTTTTTTAGTTTCGTTTTTTACAATATTTATTGAGTGAAAGTCTAAATTGTTAGTAAGAGCTAATAAGTTCTCAGTACGATTAATTTTAACCGGATTTTCAAAAGCCTCATCAGCATAAATAACGGCCGAAGACTTTGCATAGGATTTTAATGCCGGATGTATACCCTCAGCAAACTTTGCTAACTGCGCATAAGTTTCTACAGTTATAGCGTAAGATCCGCCGTCAGCAATTTTAACATCGCAAGCTCCCTGAATGCCTTTACGTGCACCTTTAGTACAAGTCATATGCGGGAAACCATCAATATGCCGAGCTTCATGCATCATCACACTGGCTCTATCTAAAGATGAAAAACTGGTCGTTAATGCGGCTGGACAGGTGTACATGGTTTTATCGCCAAAACTGTAAACGTAAGCAATAACACCTTTTGGACAATCGCCAACAACTTCTAATCTATTAATGCGACCAATGAAATAGTCATACCAATTTTTTGCAAATCGGCCGGTAAATAATTCGTCTTTACTTGGCTTCATGGTTTGAGAAAATTGAGTTTTTCTCATAAATACAATTGAAGATACTAAATGCCAGTTTTTAGAATTATCGTTGCAATAATCTGCATTAGCCAGATTAGAGAACTGAGTAAAATGATTTGCAATGGCCCTCATTTCAGATTGCGGAACACAATCTGCGCCGATATCAAAAGCATTTGCTGAGTTAATAAAACCTACTGATACAACTGCAAGTAAGACCGAAAATAAAAATTTCATGATTTCCCCTCGTTTAAGACAGCAAATCCTACTCAGTTTGATTAGACTACGGCAATAATTATTTTAGCTCTTGTAATTTTTTTTGTGCGTAGTTACGCACTTGCTCTGATGATGCCGTCTGCACCAATAACTTCAGCTTATCTTGAGCATTAGCATCTGTTTTAGCTCGCTCAAATAACTCATCAATTAGCATGTAACGAATCGCTAACTCCTGTGTGTGCCTGAGCTCTGCCTCTGAATGGGGAACTATGGGACCAACATCAGGAACTTCAGATTTAGCAATATCATATAAACTGTTTAATGAAGGAGCAGCAGAACTCAAGGTAATTAGATAAGCGGATAAAATACGCTCATTAATCGGTAATCCAGAATACAATGCCAGACTTTTTAGGGTCTCAAACTGCTCTGGCGACAAAGTTTGCGCCTGTGCTTTTAATTTAATCTGTATTTCTTCAGTTTTGTTATAAACTGAATTCATCGAATTCGACTCAGAACTGATCCATTTTTTAAGCTCTTCAGTGTCCATGCTTTGCAAAGATACAGCACTAGAATCGTCCAATCCCTTATCTGATGTCCTGTCCACGCTGTCATGTTTTTTCGAGTCTGTATCTTTTTTAAAGACTGTTGAATTCTTAACCATATTCTTCACATCAGCGATCGTTTTTTGAACAATTGAGCTTTCATCCTGTAAAGTTGAATAATAGTAAATTGCTGAAAAACCTACTAATAATATAATAAATATTAACTTGCGCATCTAAATCGTTGTAACTCAATGAATAGATTGATAGCAAATTGTATTTAATGAAATAACTAAGGAAACGAACAAGAAAACTATGAATTCTGAAATTGAAATTACAAAAACAAAAAACCCGCGAACCAAAGCACCTGTAGACCAGCTTGGTTTCGGTAAATATTTTGCTGATCATATGTTCACTTTAGAATATGACTCCGGAGTATGGAAAAATCCGAAAATAATTCCTTATGGCCCCTTTCTCATGGAGCCGGGAGCCTCGGTATTTCACTATGGCCAGGCGATGTTTGAAGGTATGAAGGCCTTTCGCGGACAATCCGGAAAAATTCACCTCTTCCGCCCGGAATTTCACGCCAAAAGAATTGCCACGGGCGCCACCCGCCTTTGCATGCCGGCCATTCCAGAAGATATTTTTTTAGAAGCCATTGAAGCACTGGTTAAAATTGATGAGGCCTGGATTCCTAGCGAAATAGGCTCAGCTCTTTATCTTCGCCCGACACTCATTGGAACCGAATCTTTTTTAGGTGTGCGCCCTTCTGAAAAATATTTATTTTTTATTATCTGCTCGCCGGTCGGTGCCTATTACTCTGGAGGCTTTTCACCTGTCAAAATCTGGATCGAGGAAGACCACGTACGTGCCGCTCCTGGTGGACTTGGCGCCATTAAAGCCGCCGCCAACTATGCCGCCAGCCTGCAAGCCTCAACTCTAGCAAAGAAAAAAGGCTACTCACAAGTTTTGTGGCTTGATGCTACAGAGAGAAAGTACGTAGAAGAAGTGGGTACGATGAATGTCTTCTTTTATATAGGTGATGAAGTTATTACTCCCCAATTAAATGATGGTACTATCTTAGCGGGATCAACCCGCGATTGCGTTCTGCAAATATTAAAAAACTGGAATATTCCTGTTAAGGAAAGAAAAATCAGTATCGACGAAATTGCAAGTGCCCATAAGGCCGGAACTCTTAAAGAAGTTTTTGGCTCTGGCACTGCCGCTGTTATTTCTTCTGTGGGTGAACTTTCAGGAGATAAACATAAAATGATCATTAATAATTTTAAAGCGGGCGAGCTGACTCAAAGGCTGCACGCTGAAATTTCGGCCATTCAACATGGCTTAAAAGCCGATCCCTATAATTGGGTTAAGATACTAAGCTAAGCTAAGTTAAGTTATTTTTACCAGCAGTACACATAAGCGTTATCAGTTTTAATCTGAATATACTTTTCGTTTTGGCGAATGTTTATTTGGATGTCAGACGATACTGTATCTGGATAACAATCATAAACTCCATCTACTGTTTCACACGTCTCACCCTTGTAGTATTCGAGTGTCTTAACTTCTAAGGATTGCGAGCTTAACACAGCCCGGTAGCTTGCAAAGAATGACGCTGGTACTGAGTTGCTAATTCTCGTAGTTGAGTCCATCGCAATGCCGGTTATTACTTCAGGAGGAAAATCGGGTCCAAAGTCAGGCGAAGAGTAAATTACTTTAACTGGCAGCGCCCAATTGAGGATTAAGTTCGGAGAGTTTTGATATGAGCCTGCGCAGCCCTTAGTTTTAGATATCTCGACAAGCAAAGCATCAATACTACTAGGCGCCCCAGAGGCCTCATACATTTTTTGTAATTTATCAAATGCGCCAGGCCACGCTCCATATGTAGGCAATGCTTGTACTGATTGTGCTGAGAAAAAAACAAAGATATTAAATAATATTAGTTTCATAATGACCCCACCTTTAGGTTTAATAAAGAGCAAAGCAAACTTAGTGCCAGTCGGATCAAAACTTGACAGTGTCATATTAGAGTGTAAGAAATTGAACTCGTCATGCTTAGGAGATTCGAATGAAATTCATTATAGTGCTGTTATTGCCTGTTTTTGTTTGCGCCGATCATCTTTCCAAATATGATGTTTTTGAGTTATTTTATCAAGATGGTGGACAAGCAACTTTTGAAGAAGTGACAGGTTGGTGGGCTGGACGTTGTTTTAAAAAAGATGCGCCAGACAAGCCTTTGGCTTTTGTATTAGTAGCTGCAAATGTCGATGGTCAGAACCATATGGCCATCGCTGGCCATATGGAAGATAATGAAGTTCAAAATAGATATGACAATATGACTGATGAAGATCGCGCTATGTTTAAATCTTTCGAGCGTTCAGGTGAATTTTTAAGTAGCGAAATTTCGTCTCGGGATAATGCACTTTATTCGAATATCGATCTGGGTGTGCATGCTATAAAAAAATATGGTGGTCAATTTGTTGCGCTTATGCTCCACAGTACCAACAGAGACTATGATTATCGTTGTCACTTTTTTAAAAAGGTAAATTAAAAAGATAGATTAAAATTTTCTCGTACAGCCAGCGGTGTACATGATATCCATCTCTCCGCTGGTGACATTAGGTACATTATAAAGCTGATAATTCATTGTATCGCCCATGGACTTAGTGGCCCTAACACCGCAACTTGTTTTTTCACCGAATAATACGTCAGCTCCTACGTAAGGTGCGTAATTAACGCCCATATCAAAAACTTTCGTTTCTACGCCCGCGCTTAACTTAAATCCAAAATAATTGGGTTTATATTCAATAGCCCCTTCACCTTTTAAATTTAAAGAACTAGCATCTTTAGCAGTACTATAGCTAACACCAACTTCGACATTTCCCTTTAGTTTTAAATCATTATTAACTCTATACTCGGCCTGCACACCAATCGCGGCCTCAGCCAACAAAGAATTTTTTGGGGAGCCACCATCAACATTTATTGTTTGCCTAGATGCCTTTACAAGTTTATGAAATTCATGCTGCATATCTGCCGTAGGCCCGCTACCCGACGGATCTAATTGCTGCCAACCCAGTGCACCAGTATAATAAAGTAATTGCCCCTGTTCACGAGTCGAAACAACAAACTTCATGACTCTTTCCGCCGTTGTTAACTGCGTTGTATCATACAGGCCATCAGATCTAAGAACCCTAGGTTGTGCATTTTTGGTATATAAGTCCTCGTCGTACTTAAAACTAAATCTGATACCTTTAGAGGTAATAACAGCCGCATGCAAGTAATGCCCATAAGTACGTCCACGATCATCGCCCGAACGAATTTTACCCACATTGTCGTTATGTATTCCAATACTCACTTCATAGTAGGCATCTGGCGGAATATCCTTGGCCCGCGGATCAGCCTTTAAAATGACATCAGGCACTTCACTTTTAAGGACCTTTGTATTAACCCAGATTATATTGTCAGCTGAGCTCACAGCCATTTCAGCAGCAAATGTGCTAAAACTAATAAAGCCTAATATCACAATCATAAAATTAGTTTTCATATTGTAGATGCTATTGCTCATTTGTGATTACGTTACAAGTAGCATACCCAGCTTAAAGTGGGTTAATTTTGATTTAAAAACAAAAAAGTGCCTACTGTTTCAAAGTGAGTCGCTAATTGTCACATTTATGCGGTTTGACTGAGCGTAGACTAGGCTACGTTAAAGACAGGTCATAGTATTTCCGACAAGCTAATGTGAGGGAATAGGACTTACTAAAAAAGGAGTGTGTTATGCCAAAAAGCTTGTTCATATTTTGTAGAATATTAATACTAATAGTTTTCACAGCTGTTCAAATTAAACCTGTTTTTGCAATTGAAACAAAAAATTCAGCTATAAAAGCAAATGAAAAATTAAATAAAACAAATGCTGATGATGAACCATCAAATTCTTTTGATAAAAAGGTTGAGCTTATGAGGGCCAACTATAATCATGCAGATACACTTGCCGAGCTCGTTTTGCTAAATAAATTCGATGCTGCTGTTGAAAATTTTCTTTTAAAAATGTTATTGAAGGAGGGGTCGTATGATACAAAACCTCTTCAAATGAAGCTCATTAATAAAGAAAATAGCGCCCTATTTAAACTTGGCAAAAACACGTCTATTCAAATTAATAAAGATGATAAATCAATTTGGATTAATAGTGAACGTCTGAAAACAGAGAGAGTTAAAGACATATACACTCTGCATGATGAGGTTTTAAAGATTTTGTCTAAAAAGAATAAATATTCGCTTTTGGATTTATTTATGCCAAGAGCAGAGGCGGCAATAGTATTAGGCGTATTCGCTGTAGTAGTATTAGTAGCTGGAATTGGAGTATTAGCATTAGAAGTGAATAATGAAAGAAACGAGAATGCCACTGAAAAAAGAAATTGGGCAATTCAATCTATGAAAATTGAAAAATTAAAATGTGAAGATTTAACTGTAAAAAAATCTCAAGAAAAACTGTCTTTGCCTAAGGAAGTTGAAGTTGGAGTTTATGATTATAATGAGGCAACGGGTTTTAAAGATCTGAGGGTTGGGTCGTATAAATTTAAAATTACTTATAACGATGATGGTCAACCTGAAATGATATCTGATTCTAAAGGTTGCGAACATGTACTAGAATTACCAGAATTACCAGAATTACAGAAAAAGATGATGCCTATGTCTGATGCCTACAGACTAAGTAATATGAGCAGCTGTAAAGTTCCGATTAATCTCCTGTTAGATAAACCCTATGGAGCTGCAGGGCAAGTGGATAGTATCATTTATTACCAACGTCTTCACAGGTTCGATAGCCCAATTCAAATTGCTAATCATATGTTTGGATATCAGTATTTAAATGCGCAGTGTAGTCATGACCAGGGAAAAACTTTAAATACAGCAGCTACTGATTACTTAAATGCTATGGCCGATTTAAAAGATAGGGCTGAGCGTAATAAAGCACGGCTTAAACGTGAAGCAGACGCCGAAGTTGCATTAAAAAATAATAGAACAATGGAACTTAGAATTAAATACCCCGAACAAGGTGCTGATCAATAAATTCTAAATATTTCATTTATTAGATTTATATCTAAATAGTTTGTACTAACTTGCACAGGACGTCGTTGTACCGCAATTTGTGCATCGATAACAACCCGATTCAAGTATGGTTTCATAACCGCACTCAGTACAAAGTGGAAATACAAGCTTTTCACTTTCTGAGCTCTTGTGGCCAGAGCTCAATGGCTGAGTAAATTTACTGCCATTGCGGTAAATCGCTATTGATTTTAAACCCAGCTTCCACGCCAGTTTATAGCTTTGGCTGACGTCTTCAACTGTAGCCTCACTTGGCAGATTAACAGTTTTAGAAATGGCACCACTAACAAAGGGTTGCACCGCTGCCATCATTTCTAAATGAGCCAGTATCGATAAAGAAAGTTTACCTGTCGCACATGCAAAAATTGGACGCTGCTCTAGTTTTATTGCGCTATTAACCACAGAACCCGTTTCGGTGATTTGTTTTAATATACTATTTATTTGCGTATCACTGTAATTCAGTTTTTTAAGCGCCACCGGCACCGACTGATTAACAATTTTAAGAGCTCCGCCACCTGAAAGCTTTTTGTTTTTAATTAATGAAAAATCAGGCTCAATTCCTGTGGTATCACAATCCATCACCAGCCCTATTGTACCTGTTGGGGCAATAACTGTCGCTTGTGCGTTTCTGAAACCGGATTTCTGGCCATTTTGCAGTGTGGTTTTCCAAATTCTTTGGGTCTCGATTTTAAATTCTTTTGGAATATACTTCCAGTCGATATTCTTTAAGGCGCCTTGATGTTTTTTCAGTACTGATAACATACTCTTTTTATTTTTTTTAAAGCCAGAAAAAGAACCCACCACTTGCGCCATCTGGCTACTCGTTTCATAAGCTACTCCTGACATCAAGGCCGAAATAAATCCGGCCCAGGATCTGGCCTCATCAGAGTCATAGGCTATTGCTTTACGCATAAAAAAAGAACCTAAATTTGCAAAACCTAAACCCAGCGGTCGATAGTCATGAGAATTCTGCGCAATGAGCTGGGTTGGATAGCCCGAATAATCAACCAAGCACTCTTGTGCAATAAAAATTAATTTTGCCGTGTAAATAAAATCTTCGAATTTAAAGTTTTGCTCTTCGTCCAAAAACTGAACCAGATTAAGCGATGCCAGGTTGCAGGCAGAATCATTTAAAAACATATACTCTGAACACGGGTTGCTGGCATTAATTTTAGCCGAGGCCGCACAAGTATGAAATTTATTAATTGTGTCATCAAACTGTAAGCCAGGGTCAGCGCAGTTCCAAGCAGCTTCGCAGATCTGCTTCCATAATTGATCAACCAATAATGTCTTTACAGCTTTATGTTTCACTCTCGAAATTAAATTCCATTTTTTATTTTGCCCCAGAGATTTCATAAAGCGATCAGGCACACGAACTGAATTGTTGGCGTTCTGACCTGAAATACTTTTATAAGCTTCGCCCTCTAAATCGGATGAATAACCCTCTTGAATCAAAGCTAAGGCTTTTTTTTCTTCGTGCCATTTCCAATTGATAAAATCTTCAATTTCTGGATGATCCAGATCCAAGCAAACCATTTTAGCCGCCCGTCTGGTGGTGCCACCCGACTTTATGGCCCCTGCGGCTTTATCAAAAACTTCTAAAAAAGACAGCAGCCCGGAGCTGGTTCCACCCGAGGCCAAAGCTTCATTTTTGGCCCGTAGATTAGAAAAATTAGTTCCGGATCCAGAGCCGTACTTAAATAATTTAGCTTCAGCTTTTAGTAAATCAAAAATGGACTCAAGATTATCGTCGATGGATTGAATAAAGCAGGCCGAAGCCTGAGGTTTTAAATAAGCATCCTCTACTCTGACGACTTGTTTTTTTTTATAGTCCCAACCAAAATGCTCGCTAATGGATTTTAAATTATAACTTTCTTTAAGACCTAAATTAAACCACACCGGTGAATTGAATGCCGCTTTTTGTGAGTAAAGAATATATTTGATTTCTTCAATAAAAATATTAATTTCATCTTTATTATTAAACAAAGCTGAACACTGGGCCGCGGTTTTTAAGCCGGAACCAACTCTTTCGACCAAGGCTTCAATTGAGTTCTCAGCCTTAATTGATTTACGGAAATACTTGCTGGCTGCGATGTCGATGGCTGTATGAGACCAAGCGAAAGGAGCCTTAACATTTTTCATCTGAAAATAAGTCTGGCCATTAGCGCCCGTAATCTGGGCGTCGTGCCGCTTCCATTTAAAAAGATCTTTAGCCTTCTTTTTAGCCGGTACAAAATACGATTCTATCGAATATTTGCTTCTATTCATGGACTCTAGGTTAACTCTATTTAAATTTGATTGCTAGGTGCCAGCTGGACTGTACTACCAAGTGCCTAACAGCACTATATTGATTTTAAGGCTATTTTAAGAGCTTTTTAAGCTTCTTGCCTGCACAAATTGCATCTACACAAATCTCAAAAAGGCGTATATAATAAGTCATGATTAAAATTACTGAGTCCGCATCAAATAAAATTTTAGCCTTAAAAACCGAAGAGGGAAAACCCGCTGAAGCCTTTTTAAGAGTCGAAGTTAAAAAGGGTGGCTGCTCTGGTTTATCTTACAAAATGGATTTTGATACCCTAATGAAAGAGGGCGACAAAGCCTTTGAAGCCTTTGGTCAAAGAATCGTTGTTGATCCACAGAGCATATTATATTTACTGGGCATGGAGCTCGATTTCTCGGGTGGACTTAACGGAAAAGGTTTTGTATTTAACAATCCGAACGCCACAAAAAATTGTGGTTGTGGTTCAAGTTTTAACGTCTAATAGCCCCGCTAGCCTCTAAATCTTTATATTACTTATATCGGCTTAACCGGTTTTTTCTGGGTCAATATCATGGTGTCATGTACAGCCGAAAGTTCTTTAGGATCTCTTTGCTTAAAGCCTCTGACCTTTTTTTGTGTGTCCACTTTGTTAAGTTGCTCTGTTAAGTCCACAGTGACGGAACCAAAGCAATGAACCTGACAACTGAGTCTGCGTCCATCGATATAATAACTGGTGCCGATCATATTAAGCTCGAGCTTACTGGGTTCGGGAATTGAATTATCCCCTTCCACAATTTTAACCCGACACTCAGCACAGGTGGCAACGCCGCCGCATAAGGTTTTAATTTTTAGACCATTTTCGAGCGCAATCTG
>ERZ1292633.1125-Hain-H41-02um-R1-1125-length-29335-cov-42_pt1 | contig 16872 bp, 16 predicted proteins | sample MGYA00564406_ERZ1292633 | MGnify/ENA primary metagenome ERZ1292633 (study PRJEB36523, sample SAMEA6512639) | groundwater metagenome | collected 2019-01-08 | study: AquaDiva: Metagenomics assemblies of 32 groundwater samples | reverse complement strand
TTTGTTTATTCATGCTATTTGTTCTCCTTCTGATCAAGGAATCCTATTCTTAATGGTATAGTTGTTGAAGAACACTCCATGTTGCAGCTAGGGTATTAAAAAATAGACCGGAAGTCTCATCATCAAGTATAAATCGCGCTTTTTTGCCTATTTCTTCCTTTGCATTTGGCGATGTTCGAATGTGTTTCTCAACGGTCTGTTAATGGCTTCGTATCGCAGTAAACTCACAATAATGACCCATTAGATAATGTTGAGTTCACTGAATCGATGATGCCGTCTTTATCTAGGCCGCAATTAGCCAGCATTTGCGCATGGTCACCCTGATCGATAAATGTATCGGGTAAACCTAATTGAAGTATTTTAGTGTAGATTTTCTGTTTATAAAGCGATTCTGCGACTGCGCTGCCGGCACCACCCATGATGGTGTTTTCTTCCACGGTTACTAGCAAATCATGATTGGCAGCAAGTGAAGCGACTAACTCATCATCTAAAGGCTTGATGAAGCGCATATTGACAACAGTAGCATTCAATTCTTCTGCGGCAGCAAGACAGGGGGGCAGCATACTGCCAAAAGACAGCAAAGCAATTTTTTCTCCTTGGCGGCGAATTTCACCACGTCCGATCGGTAACATGTGCATCTCTTTTTGAATCGGTACGCCACTACCACTGCCTCTTGGATATCTAACTGCCGTAGGTGTATCAATCTTAAAAGCGGTATATAGCATTTGGCGGCACTCGTCTTCATCGGCGGGAGCCATCACAGTCATATTGGGGATGCAGCGCAAATAGGTCAAGTCAAAACTTCCGGCATGTGTAGGGCCATCGGCACCAACCAGTCCGGCACGATCAATGGCAAAAACAACCGGTAGATTTTGAATTGCGACATCGTGAATTAATTGATCGTAAGCGCGTTGGAGGAAAGTTGAATAAATGGCTACAACAGGTTTTAATCCTTCACATGCGGCACCCGCTGCAAAAGTGACCGCGTGTTGTTCGGCGATGCCGACATCAAAATAGCGTGTCGGATATTCCTGTGAAAAACGAACTAATCCAGAACCTTCACGCATGGCGGGGGTAACGCCAATCAAACGAGAATCTTGTGCTGCCATATCGCATAGCCAGTCACCGAAAATTTGTGTGTAAGTCAGTTTGGCAACGGTTTTGCTGGGGGCGATCCCTTTCTTTGTATCAAATTTTCCGACGCCGTGATAGAGAATCGGATCGTCTTCGGCCTGTTTATAGCCAGCGCCTTTACGGGTAACAACATGTAGAAACTGTGGCCCATCGAGCTGTTTAATATTGTTTAATGTTTTAATTAAAACATCGAGATCATGGCCATCAATCGGTCCGATATAGTTAAAACCAAATTCTTCAAACAAAGTGCTGGGTGTAACCATTCCTTTAACATGCTCTTCAGCACGTTTTGCCAGTTCAAGGACTGGTGGCATGACACCCAACACTTTTTCGCCGGCGCGCCGTGCTGTAGCGTAAAACTGTCCGGACATTAATTTAGCCAGATAATTATTCAACGCTCCGACGGGCCGAGAAATAGACATATCATTGTCATTCAGAATGACCAGTAAATTGGCATCCATTACGCCGGCATTATTCAGCGCTTCAAATGCCATGCCAGCACTCATGGCGCCATCGCCAATGACCGCAATGGCACGTTTGCCTGTTTGATTCAGTTGTGTTGCTACCGCCATACCTAATGCAGCACTAATAGAAGTACTGGAGTGTGCGGTACCAAAAGCGTCATATTCGCTTTCATCGCGTCGTGGAAAGCCGGCAATGCCTCCATGCATGCGCAGCTTATTCATATTCTCCCGTCGCCCTGTTAAGATTTTATGGGCATACGTCTGGTGGCCCACATCCCACACAATTTGATCATGAGGCGTGTTAAAAACGTAGTGCATTGCAATGGTGAGTTCAACAGTACCTAAATTGGAGGATAAGTGTCCACCGGTTTTGGCTACCGATTCAACAAGGAAATTACGCAATTCGTTAGCAAATTGCGGTAATTTCTTTGGATCCAGTTCACGTAATTGTGAAGGTAAATTAATGGTATCGAGCAGTGGATACATTCAGAATCTGAAAAGTTAAGAAAGAATTGTAATTAGAATTTGCGTTGAATAATGAAGTCAGTTACCTGACATAATCTTAACGCATTATCACCAAAATGATCTAAAGCTTGATAGGCATCGTGCTGTAATTTTTGTGCCAATTCCCGTGCTTGACTGATACCTAAAATGCTAACATACGTTGGCTTGTTGTTTTCGGCATCTTTTCCGGCGGTTTTTCCAAGTGTAGCGGTTGTGGCTTCAGCGTCAAGCAAATCGTCAACTACTTGAAATGCTAAGCCAATGCATTTGGCAAAATGATCCAATTGCTTCAGTTGTGCTTCATCCAGACGATTGCTGCAATGTGCGCCCAGCATCACAGCAGCACGAATCAATGCACCGGTTTTATGAATGTGCATAAATTCCAGTTCTGGCAAACTTAATGTTTTGCCGACGCTATCAAGATCGAACGCTTGGCCGCCAGCCATGCCGCGTGATCCAGAAGCTCGAGCCAATTGAGCAATCATCTCTAACTGTATCTCCGGTGTATCGGATAACTTTTTTTCTGCAAGCAATTCAAAGGCGAGCGTTTGTAGGCTATCGCCCGTTAATAATGCGGTCGCTTCGTCAAATTCCACATGGCAAGTCGGTTTGCCGCGCCGCAAAATATCATCATCCATGCAAGGCAAGTCATCATGCACCAATGAATATGCATGAATGAGCTCAACAGCAGCGGCTGCAATGGTTACGCGGGATTTATCTGCTTGCACTAATTCCCCCGCAGCAAAAGCAAGCAAGGGACGTACGCGCTTGCCACCGCCTAGAACAGAGTAGCGCATGGCTTTATGTAAGCGAATGGGAACGCAATCAACGGCAGGAAGTCTGGATGCAAGAAAAATTTCAATATGCGCCTGACAATCACTGGCCCAATTCTGAAAATCAATGGTCATCAAGATCGCTTGTAGTATTAAAAGTTTTTAACATATCGCCTTCAAGTATTTTAACTTGTTGTTGTGCGCCCTGAAGTTTTTTTTGACAGTACTGTAACAGTTCGGCTCCGCGTTGATAAGCCATGAGGGATGCTTCTAGAGACATTTGTCCAGCTTCCATATCAGTTACAATTTTTTCTAATTCTTCCGAAGCTGCTTCGAAGCTTTCAGGTTCTATGCTAGCAGTAGTGTTTTTGGAAGATTTGGCCATAAGAATTTTGAGAATAGCAGCAAAAAACAAAAAATATCAACAGGTAGTTCGATTGTGAAAAAGGAAACAAAAATAGCGCAATTGACTATACTAGGTCAATGCAAATTTGCTGCTGTGATGTAATTATTTCAATTCGTCGTGAAATAAAAGGATCGATGCAAAATTTACCTTCAATAAGCTAACTGAAATTTCTAGGATTATTGAATAGGTCTGTGTTTTATTTGGCTATAATGACTATCTGTTGATACATCAGTTTCACTGTGGCAAGATAATATACTATCAATCAAAGCTCATCTGAATAGAAATGGGTGTTGATCTCGCTATGCAATCTAATCTAGGAATGAAATAACCTTGAACGAGAATATCAGTCAGATAACCGAATATGTGGAAATGGTGCCGTTTTGGGCGATCGCTTTATTTACTTTTGCGATCATAGGAGGGATTTTTATAGAAATTATTAATCGCAAGCGGCGTTCCTATGCGATTGAAAATTTTCGCGATACGATTGAAACAGAGTTTGCGGCTTTATATCCGAAGCATAAAGTTTGGCCTAAGAACATTCAGGGATTTTTCGCCGTACGTATGCCCGAGCTACAGCATAATTTTGAAGTGTTGCGATTATTTATTCGTCAGGATCATTTGCTTCAGTACAATACCGATTGGAATAATTTTCGAGATTTTTGCCGCAATATTACCGATGAGCAATGCGAAGCCAATGCTTATACACCTAAAGTAATGATCGGCGATCAGCAAGAGGTGCATGCAGAAGACCCTAAAGAAGTTTTTCATAGGCTGGTGGATAATCTGCTCAAACATACCTATATATGACATATATGATTGAATTAGTTTAAAACACTCACGATTCGCTTTGATTCTTTTTCGTCGCAATGGCTAAACAATCGGTAGCTGGCAATTCGCCAGTGATGGTGCGTCCTGCAATGACCTACCATGATGTGGGTAAGTTTATAAACGTACCTTGGCATATCTATGCGGATGATCCCATGTGGGTCCCGCCACTCCGGCTTGAGCGACGCTTTCATTTATCACATTTCAATCCTTATTCCAAGCATGGTGATTGGCAACTCTGGGTTGCCTATCGAGACGGGCAGCCGGTTGGGCGTATTAGTGCACAGATAGACAAACTTCATCGCGAACGTTATGGTTTTGATGCTGGCCATTTTGGTTTTATGGAATGTATTGATGATGCGCAAGTTTTCGCATCACTGATGTTACATGCAGAAGCTTGGCTAGCCGCGCGCGGTATTCAGCATGTTACTGGGCCGTTTAATTTTTCTATCAATCAAGAGGTTGGCATCCTGGTGGATGGGTTTGATACGCCTCCCATGATTATGATGACGCATTCGGCGCCTTGGTATGGACGATTGTTGGAAGGACAAGGATACGTTCCAGCAAAAGATATGCTGGCGTATAAAATTAATGTCGATTTCGAATTTCCACCCGTGATGAAGGCGGTCATACATCGATTTTCATCAAAAATTAAACTGCGTACTTTACAGCGCAATAGATTGGCTGAGGAAATGGAAATTCTCAGAGATATTTTCAATGATGCTTGGTGTGAAAACTGGGGATTTATACCTTTTACAGAAGAAGAATTTGTCGAGCTTGGTAATACCTTAAAGTGGTTGTTGCCTGATGAATTTGTTCAAATTGCTGAAGTGGAGGGTGTGCCAGCAGCTTTTATGGTGGGTTTGCCTAACTTGAACGAAGTATTGCCAGAATTGAACGGTAATTTGTTTCCATTTGGCTGGATAAAACTGATTAAACGGATCAAAAGTAATGAAATCCGTAGCGGTCGTATTCCGCTAATGGGTGTACGCAAGGAATTCCAAAATACACCTTTAGGGTTGGCATTAGCATGTTTGATTATCGATGCGCCACGTCAAGCGGGACTTGCTCGTGGGGTCAACGAAGTCGAGTTATCTTGGATATTGGAGGATAACTTACCCATGCGGCATATTCTCAAGAGTATTGGCAGTAAAGAATACAAGCGCTATCGCATTTATCAAAAAACCTTGTGAGTACAGAAAATCACAATACCGGCAAGCGATTTTCTGCCATAGTATTAGCCGCAGATCGCACTGGAAAAGATCCGATTACGCAATTTACGGGTGCTGCGTGTAAAGCTTTTGCAGAGGTGGGTGGTATACCTATGGTTATTCGCGTACTGGATGCGCTACAAGCGTGTCAGCAAATTACTTCAATTATTTTGTGCGGCCCCCCGGAAACACTTCATAGTCATTGTCCTGAATTGCAACGGCGAATTGATTCTAGGCAGGTGGCATGGATTCCTAATTTGGATTCACCTAGCCGCAGTGCGAATAGCGCATTGCAGCAAATACCGGCAGATGCTTCTGTATTAATTACCACTGCGGATCATGCTTTGTTAACACCGGCTATTGTGCAGCAATTTCTGCAGCAATCGAGTGTCATTGCCGGTGATGCTACTGTCGGTATCGTGAAACAAGAGCGCATTGCTGCAGTTTTTCCCGATGCCAAACGGACAGTGATACGATTACACGACGGAGGATTTTGTGGTTGCAATTTGTTTACCTTTACACCTCAGGGACGTGCGCTCGTGAATTTCTGGCGCCAAGCTGAAGATCTACGCAAAAAACCATGGAAATTAATTGCTCGTGTACTCGGCTTTAGAACGGTGATTGCCTATCTATTCGGTACATTGACATTGCAGCAGGGTTTGGCTGCGGTGTCAGAAAAATCGGGTGTTACGATACGAGCGATTGAATTGGATGACCCTTGTGCGGGAATTGATGTAGACAAAGTAGCAGACCTTCAGTTGGTGGAATCGCTATTAAAAAATTAAAAAACGAATACTTTTAGCGCAGGAATAAGCCGGAATCGTTAATGCATGAAGCTGCTTGACCGTTATATCGCACGTGAAATTTTGTTACCTTTTGCGGTAGTCATACTGATTCTGGCCGGATTGTTTGCCAGCTTCAGTAGTGCAAGATTGCTCGCTGGCGCAGTGACTGAGTCGCTTGGTATTGCCGCACTCTTTAAACTAGTATTCCTTAAGACACTAATCTCGTTGGAAGTGTTAATTGCAATTGCCTTGTATATTTCTGTCATTATTGGGCTTGGTAGACTGAATAAAGACCACGAGTTGACGGTGCTTCGTTCAGTTGGAATCAGTACGGCTCGCATCGTATGGGTAGTTCTGACCGTTGCTATACCCATAGGGATTATCAGCGGTATTTTGTCATCTTATATTCGTCCTTGGGCATATACAGAAAGCTATATTCTGGATGCGCAAGCGGAAGCGGAATTAAATACCAATCGCTTCCAAGCTGGACGTTTTCACGGTAGTGAACGTTCCGGTCGGGTAATTTATGTGCAAGAAAAAAACGAATCAATCAAGCAAATGCAGCACATTTTTCACTATGTGAAGAATCCACATAACAGCGAAATCGTCATTGCTAAGCAAGCTTTTCAGGTGCAACCGACATCATCCGAGCAAAAACCTTATATTCAGCTGTCTGATGGTGTCATTTATAAACTCAGTAATGATGCCAGTGTGGATGCTGCAATAGAGTTTAAAAACATGACCTATTATATTGATACTGATTATGTGCTCAATTATCGTCGCAAAGCTGCAGCTACGCGAACGTTATGGGAATCGGAGGAGCCGCGCGACATTGCTGAATTTCAATGGCGCATTTCCCGGCCGTTAGCCACGATTTTATTAGCGTTGCTTGCGGTGACGTTTATTCGTATTTCACCGCGCCAGGACAAGACGGATCGAACCTATTTAATTGCCGCACTGTTATTTGCGGCATACTATAATTTGAATGGATTGGCAAAAACCTGGGTGGAGAACGGTGTAGTGGGGGCTTTCCCAGGGATGTGGTGGTTAGATACCTTGATGTTGATTGGGCTCAGCTTATATGCATTTTCCTTAAAACATCAGTGGTTCGGGAAACAGGCGTGATACTTTATCGCTACGTGATCATTCAAGTGTTATTGGGATTTCTGATCGCCACTGCGATTTTGTTGCCGCTATTTGGTTTCTTTGATCTACTGGATCAACTGGATGATGTCGGTAAGGACACGTATCGTACTAAAGATGCCTTTTTATATACGACGATGCTGATGCCGCGAAGATTTATCCAGATCGCGCCGTTTGTCGCGTTGTTGGGTACGGTCATTGCATTAGGAAGATTGGCGGTGCATTCGGAACTCATTGCTATGCGTGTGGCTGGTCTTTCGCCGCAACGAATTAGTCTGGCATCGCTGAGTGCGGGTGCATTGTTGTTATTGAGCGTTGTTGCGCTGGAACAATTTGTTGCGCCACAATTACAGCAAAAGGCGATTACCTATCGTGCATTGGCGTTAAATCTGAGTGCCGAACTGGGGAGAAATTTGGGTGTTTGGACACGTAATGAACACAATATTATTCGTATCGGCCAAATGTTGCATTCAAGACATGCAGTTGGTATTGAGATTTTGCAATTTTCTCCGGAAGGTCATTTGGTTTCGTATATTTTGGCACAGTCTGCACAAATTATTGATGACGATATTTGGGAATTGCATGATGTCATCACGCGTACGTTTACGAACGATGGAATTTCGGCGGCACATTTGAATTCTCTAAATTGGCGCTCTTTTCTGCGTCCTGATGATATTCGTACGTTGACCAAACCACCGGAAAGTCTTTCACCTATTGAGCTTGCACGGCATACTGAATTTTTGCGCACTACCGGACAGGATTTTGATTCCTACCGATTGGCTCTATGGCGTAAACTCGGAAGTGTATTGATGACTGTAGCGATGGTGTTATTGTCGATCCCGTTTGTTTTTGGTTCTATCCGCACCGGTTTAAGTAATAAGCTGGTTTTTGCCGCCTTGATTGGCGTGGCTGTTTATTTGCTGGATCAAATCGTTGCCAATGCGGGGTTGATATTGAACCTCAATCCTGTATTCGTAGCGCTTGCACCCAGTATTACCATAATCCTAATCGCGAACCTGTGGTTGCGCAGAGTTTTTTGATGTGGCAAGTAATGATTGGCTTCTGTTAGTATGTATATTTCCTATCCAATGAATACCATTCTTTGATTGTTTTTTCATTTCATTTGTAAATCAAATCTAGATCGTATGCCAACAACTACTTATATTTATCTCTTTGGTGACGGTGAGCCCAAAATTTGGGGATTGACCGGACAAGAGCGTTTACGTCGCATGTTCAACGCGCAAACAAACGTTACTTTTATAGACAATGTTGACAAGATACCTTCCGATGCGGCGACGTTATTTCTCAATGCCAATTTTTTATTTGATGGGCGTGTACTCAATGCATTGTTGGGTTTAGACAAGAAGGTTGCATTGTATAGCGTGGATGGATATCCGGCTGCAATACGCACCGATGGGGATTATGCGCAGCAGTTGCTAAGGAATTTGGATAAAGACAAGGATCACAATTATAAATTTGCTTTGTTGACTATTCCGAGGATCAGCTTGGATGATTTGCAGATTGATTTTCAGCAAAATTTGAAGAAAAAGGATCCACCGTACATTTTGCCGATCAGTGAAATAAATCGGACTTTGTTGGAGCGAGAGCTGTTTTCAGGTTCTTATAAAGGCGTTACCGATTTCATCACTAAATGGTTGTGGCCGGAGCCCGCATTTTGGGTAACGCATTATTGCGTACGTAAAGGCTGGTCACCGAATCATGTGACTTATTTAAGCATCGTTTTGGCGGTTACCGCTGGGTTGGCATTCTGGGGTGGTTTTTACGGTATTGGTTTGTTGATGGCGTGGTTCATGACTTTCCTTGATACCGTGGATGGTAAGTTGGCACGCGTGACGGTTACGTCGAGCCGGCTTGGCGATGTTCTGGATCATGGTTTGGATATTATCCATCCGCCACTATGGTATTTGGCTTGGGGTGCAGGTTTGATTGGTACTGCCGAGGCAATTCCAGGATTTGAAATCCTGATCTTTTTGATGTTTGTCGGTTACATCGGTGGCCGGTTATGTGAGGGGGTTTTCCAGTTTTCTTTGGCGTCATTTGATATCTTTATTTGGCGCAAATGGGATTCATTTAACCGCTTGATCACCGCGCGCCGCAATCCGAATTTGCTTTTACTCACCTTTTCTTGGTTGATTGGACAACCTGCTTTGGGTCTTGCATTGGTAGTTGCGTGGCATTTGATTTCAACGGGTGTTTTGATTTGGCGTTTGATGATTGCCTGGCTGACTAAACATAAAGAGGGTACATTGCGATCTTGGTTGCAAGATATTGATCCCGCGCGTGACCGCGATCAATGGGCGGTGAAAATATTTACCCGTGCTCCGTTGGATATAAGAAGCTTATCAACGAAATCATTGCGCTGAACTACTAGCTACATTAATTTCACACAATGCTGCTGCCACAACGGATTGATCGTCTGAAAGCGGGTTCAGCTAAAATCGGCTGTTTGCTGAATCCGAACGGAGGTCAAGCACGAACTAGGCTGCTAGAGATTCGGCAGATTTTGCAGCAAATACCCGCTATCGTACTTCGTGAAGGTACCAATGCGGAGTCTTTTAAAGCTGCGCTTGATGAGTTGCTTCAAGCGCAAATTGATTTGCTGGTGATCGTGGCGGGGGATGGCACTACGCATGCAATTTTTGCACATTTATTCCAACATTTTAAATCCTGTGATGACTGGCCCATTTTAATGATCGTGCCTGGCGGCACCACCAACATGACATCCTTCGATCTAGGAATTAAAGGTAAGCCCGATCAGGTGTTACATCGCTTACAGGCTTATCTGGCTAAACCTTTACCTCCTCAGTTGGTGCAACGCGCCGCATTCTGTATCGAACAGACGGGTATCAATAAATTGTACGGTATGTTTTTTGCGCTGGGTCTGGTGGCGCGTGGGGTGAAATTTTCAAGGAGCTCGGTTAAACAAGTTGGCATTACCGGGAATAGTTATACTTTTTTGATTATGTTGTATTCTATGGTGACAGCATTGTTCGGTATTTTGTTGGGAAGACATCATGCTGATTGGATGCCAGTGACAATGACACTTATCGAATCTGATCAACGTGCGCATCAAGGTACTTTTTTGTTTGCTTTGATCAGTGCATCGCATCGGATCTTGCTGAATATGCGCCCTTATTGGGGTAAAGAAGCATTGCCTTTGCACGTCACTTGGGTCAAGCAACATCCGAAGCGGCTTTTGCGTTCACTATGGCCACTGTTGACGGGGCAAGGGAGTAAATTGAGGGAGTCGGACGGTTATTTCAGCCGAAATATGCAAACATTATCGCTTTATTTGAAGGATGAGTATGTGGTGGACGGTGAATTGTATCGCTCTGACAATCAAAACGAGCCTTTGCGGATCTCAGCAACCCCTCCAATCACGTTTTTAGTGGTATAGCGCGATCATGGATACGAATTCCCGAACAGCAGCAGATAATCGATTGCCGGCTGAGTTGATTGATGCGGTGGCGGCACAATGCAATTTGTTGGTTCCATTGGAATTGGAATCTTTTGTTACGGCATTAACAGCACGCTTTGCGGATTCATTGGATGCCGTGTTGTTGTATGGTTCGTGCTTGCATTCCAATTGTAGCTTGGACGAAGGCATTGTCGATTTGTATGTGTTGGTCGATGATTACCGTAAAGCTTATCCCCAGCGAAGGTTGCTGGCCCTATTCAATGGATGGTTGCCGCCGAATGTGTTTTATCTCGAAGTGACACATCAAGGGAAGACTTTACGAGCGAAATATGCCGTCATTTTAACGACTGATTTTGAGCGTGGTGCGCAATTCTGGTTTCACTCCTATATCTGGGCGCGCTTTGCGCAGCCTTCTCGTGTGTTGTTTGCGCGTGGAGATGCGATCCGTCAGCGGATTTATACTGCGATCGCGCATTCGGTTGTGATTTTTCTAAAATCAGGGGTGCCTGCGATTGAGGCCGGAGAATTGAGCGTGGAGGAAATCTGGACACGTTGTTTAATGCTGACCTATGCATCCGAACTACGTGCTGAGCAAGAAACGCGCGCACACCACTTGGCGCAAACCAATCTGTCAGCGTTTACTCGCTGGACGCAAGCGGCAAGTCCGATGCTTACGTCATTATTGCTGCAACAGCAAGATGGAGGGTATCGCTGCTTAACCACGCCTGCAATGCAACGGCAAGCACATTGGCGTTGGCGTTTGCGCCGCTGGCAGGGGCGGATTCTATCGCTGTTACGTTTAGGAAAAGCGGTGTTTACGTTCGTCAACGGCGTTGAGTACGCGGTGTGGAAAATCGAGCGACATACCGGGGTGCGCATTGAAGTTACCCCGATGCTACGCCGCCACCCGATTTTGCTGGGACTGGTCGCGCTGCGTCAGTTATTGCGCCGTGGTGTGTTGCGCTGATTATTTTTGTTCGGACATGCCGCATTGGGTCAAACATCGTTTCGCGCATACTTTGTGCACATTTCTTTGGAGATAATCTTATGAATCGTTCGTATCGTTTATTGTTAGCTGCTCTCATTCTAGTGTTGAGTGCGTGTTCCACGATGTATTTGGAGGGGCTGGAAAAAATCGGTATTCCCAAACGTGACGTGATGGTGCATCGCGTTGAGAAGGCCCGCGATACGCAAGAAGAAACCAAGGAGCAGTTCAAATCCGCATTGGAACAATTTACAGTTGCGACCCATTTCAAAGGCGGCGATTTGGAAGATACCTACAAGCGACTCAACGATGCCTACGAAGAAAGCAACAGCAAAGCAGAGGAAGTTAGAACCCGAATTTCCGATGTCGAAAGTGTATCCGAAGTACTATTTTCCGAGTGGAAAGAAGAAATCACGCAATACAGCAACCAGAGTTTCAAACAAAGCAGTCAGCAAAAACTCGTTGCAACGCAAGCACACTATCGTCAACTAATTACTTCGATGAAACAAGCCGAAGCGAAAATCCATCCGGTACTGAAAGTTTTCCAGGATCAAGTCATGTTCCTAAAACACAACCTGAATGCTCGCGCGATTGCATCACTGAAAGGTGAATTGGGGAACATCCGGTCAGATGTTTCTACACTGGTTGCGTCGATGGAAAAATCCATCAATGAAGCGAATGCATTTATTAAGACGATGGAAAGTAAATAATTCTAGTTCATTGGGTGGTCGTTGATATTTATACTGTTATCTTAGATATTTTTGTATTGTGGAAGATTTTCTTTTGGAAATTGAACATTGCTGCAAAGAAGGGAAGTATTATGCTGCTCTTTTTTGTTCCTTAGCTATTCCAGATATATGTGGAGCAGCAGAATCCAAAGATGGTGTGGCAAACGGTATAAAATATGCTAAGTGGTTCGATAAGTATGTAGCAGTGCGAGAGTATAGTAATTATTTTTCTGGGGAACAGTGTTATAGGCTTCGGTGTGGTGCACTTCATCAAGGTTTAACTACTCATCCTAAGCTTGGATATGAGCGTATCATTTTTGTTATAAAGAAGCGTGGCGTGCATTTGAATATACTTAATGATGCGTTGAATATTGATTTGGTAACGTTTTGCTCTGATATTGTTACTGGTGCTAAGATGTGGCTTCAAATTGAAGCTGAGAATCCTGATGTCCTTAAAAATCTTCCAAATCATCTATGTTTTTACTACAAAGGCTTAGGTGGTTACATTGAAGGTGCTGGTCTTTTGACATAGTGTATAGTGAAAAATATGCCTATTTATACATATGCTTGTTCAATTTGTAATAATTCTCGCGATGAAATTCGTAGAATAAATGAAAGAGATAGGCCATCTGCATGCCCATCTTGTGGTATGTCTGAAAATAGGGCAATCACCAGCGCATTATTTTTAAAAGATTATGGTGTCCCACAGTTAGAGCATTCCGCGATAAGTTGTGATCCTAATGGCTCAGCTTCTACGGCCATATATATTGACAAAAAAGCTTCCAATACTGAAATCCATGACTGCTATATTAGGAATTTTGATATTGGAATATCTTTACCGGAGGAATCAAATACAAAAATTACGAAAAATAAAATTAATAATTGTCGGACACCTATTAAATTTCGATCCTCTGAATAATCTAAGTTATTTGTCTTCTGCAAATAATTTTAAATGTCATACATTAAGCGCTTAATCTTTTAAACTTTCTTCTTTTTTCGCGGCTTTTAGAATATGCGTGATATATTCGTGCACGCTATGATCTGAGAAATGATCGAGGCGAAATTTTCTCAGACCCCGAAGAAATCCATGCCAACGATCAAGTCGTTTAGCCGTGTAATTGAGTGTCCGCACGATGCCATTTCGGTTGAGGTACATCTCTATGCCCGTATGGCGATAACCCATCCATACCGGTGGAACGCGTGTCACGATGTCGTTATTGTTTACCCAACGGTAGTGCTTTAGCTGTGCAAAATTGACATAGCGGTTATTACCGACACGTGGGCTGCCATACGTATAGAGTTCTTTGGGGTTGGCACATTCATTCGAAATTCGGCATCGATAGGCGCATACCGTGGCCATGGCTGCTCCCAGTGAGTGTCCCGTAAACCATAGGGTCTTATTGAGTCCTTTGAGATGCTTTTCAATCATTGGCCATAAATCATCGGCTTCTTGCTTAAAGCCACGGTGTACGCGCCCGGCTGTTTCGGCTAATACGGTTCCCACATTGGTGTCTGCGTGAATATCATTCCATTCATGGGGCTCAGTTCCACGGCAAACAATTACACTATCGTGATCGTTTTCAAAAAAATAACCTTGCGCGCCATCATGCTCAAAGAAAATACTGGTGGAAAAACCCACGAGATTAACAGCACGTTCGGCTTCGGCAGGATCGTTATACGCAATCATAGATAATTCCGCGAATAACAAGGATTTTTGAAATAGAGATAAGTCCGAAATGGGTTGGTTGATATGCGAATGGAGAATTAAAGGTACTTCGTTGGGATCACTAATAATTTGTTGTTTAAGTGAAGATTCGTTTTCTATCATGTCTTGTTTAAGGAAAATCTTGATCTTATATGCCAAGATTTTGGTAGGTTGTTGATCAAATGTTATTGCATTAAATCTGTATGTAACCGAGCTTTTAGTAGGAGTTTACAAAACTCAATTCAGCCAACTGAATTCTATCAAAAGATAACACTATTGATCACGACAAAGATTCAGATCAGATTTGTTATTTTCTTAATGTCTGGCATAAATCGTTGCTGTTTTGTATGAACAATTGCATAAGTTTTGGGTGAAAAAAATTCTTCTTCTTGATTGATTACTTTGGTTTTGATCGTTTCGTAAAGCGTTAGTTAGTGGGAATAAGTCTAATAAGGCTTATTAAACTGCCAATGCCAATTAATCCTGTTATCTGATGAAATCGTGATAGACCATATTGTGTTAATGGTGATTAAGGATCACACTCCCGGTGGGAAGTTGGCCACATTGATAGCTTTCCTTTCTTCCGGTTTTTCTGAGAAGAAGCCCGAATAACTACTAGCGTAAGGAAGTATCACATGAAAAAAAGCTTTAACTTGACCATGCTACAAGCAATCGGTCTGTTCGCTCTCAGTTTCAGTAGTGGGGTAAGTGCCGAAACTGCAGCTGTTTTAAGCGAAGCGCGCGTTGTCGCGCAATATAATTATATTATTCATATCCTGGCCATGTTGCTTATTGGTTTTGGTTTTTTGATGGTGTTTGTTCGTCGTTATGGTTTTGGGGCTGTAACTGGCACCTATCTGGTTGTTGCAGTTGGGCTTCCACTGTATATACTGCTACGAGCGAATGGGATTTTTGGTCACCAATTGTCGCCCCACACGCTTGATGCTTTATTATTTGCTGAGTTGTCAGTGGCGACAGCACTTATTGCGATGGGTGCTGTTCTGGGACGTTTGCGCGTCTTTCAATATGCTTTATTAGCATTGCTGGTTGTTCCGCTTTATTTGTTAAACGAATGGTTGGTTTTAGATGATGCAATTGGTTATACAACGGGATTTAAGGATGCGGCGGGATCCATCGTGATTCATGCGTTTGGTGCGTATTTTGGGCTTAGTATGTCGATTGTTCTGACCACAGCTTATCAACGTACCAAACCGATTGAATCGGATCATACTTCTGATCGTTTTGCGATGCTGGGTTCAATGGTACTTTGGCTATTTTGGCCAAGCTTTGCAACTGCACTCGTGCCTTTAGAAAATATGCCACAAACTGTCGTTAATACCTTGCTGGCTTTATCAGGTGCTACTATCGCGACTTATTTTCTAAGCTCAAAATTGCATCATGGAAAAACATCGATGGTTGATATGGCTAATGCCGCATTGGCCGGAGGCGTGGCTATTGGTTCAGTGTGTGATGTTGTTTCTCCCACTGGGGCTTTTGGCATAGGATTATTGGCAGGAGCAGTTTCAGTATTGGGTTACGTGTTCTTACAACCTGTATTGGAATCAAAATTCAAGCTTGTTGATACCTGCGGTGTTCATAATTTGCACGGCATGCCCGGATTGTTAGGTGGCATGAGTGCTTTCCTGGTTGTTCCTGACGTGGCGATTGCGCAGTTCAACGGTATGATGATTACGCTCTTCATAGCGATTGTTGGTGGATTGACAGCTGGTGTGATCATTAGAGCAACTGGTACTACGCGTGAACCTTATGAAGACAGCGTCGAGTTCACCCACCTTGCAGGACCCGAATCGGAGAAAGTGGAGGAGCAACTACAGTCTCGCATAGCGGTATTGGAAACAAGCGTTGCTACGGCAAAACCCCCCGTTCAAATTCCTGTTGAATCAACAGAAACAAAAGCATTGGTGCAAAGACTGGAGTCGCGGATTATGGTGTTAGAGAATAAAATAGCATCAGCAGAAAATACGCCAAATAATGAGGAAAAACCTAACTATTAAATTTGAATGGAATGCTTTTTAACCTTTCTGAATTTGAGAGTCTTCTATTCAAGAAACCTATTAGGGTCAATAATTAATTGACCCTAATAGGTTTAACTATAAAGAATTGTGTGTTCATTGAACCAGCAGGCTCATTTCAAAGCGTATTGCGCCAATTTTGGTTTTGATTGCTGAACCACTGATTAGCTTCTTCAGGGCCCCAGCTTCCTGCAGGGTAGGTGGGGATCGCAATGGTGGTGGCTTTTTCCTTCCAGTGCTTCAGAATCGGCTCGATGATTTGCCAAGCCATTTCGACTTCATCAAAACGGATGAACAATGAACGATCACTTTCGATGACATCGAGCAATAATGTTTCATAAGCATCTAGGCTTTGTTCATCATTTTTCAGAAAACTGGCATCCATTTGCGTTATACATGCCTCCATGCCAAGGCCGGGTTGTTTGGCGTGAATTTCAATCTTCATCGATTTTTCTGGCTGAATCGATAATAACATCCAATTTGGTGCAACCGCTTGTGAGGGTGTTTCACGAAAAAGTTGTTGTGGCGGCAGCTTAAAACGAATAGCGATCATGGAAGTCTGCTGTGCTAATCGTTTGCCAGTACGTAGATAAAAAGGCACGTCACTCCATCGCCAGTTATCAATATAAAATTTCACGGCTACGAAAGTTTCGGTAATTGAATCTTTCTTAACATCCTTCTCCTGTTGATACCGGTTTAAAATTGACCATCTGTGCCGGTTGAAAACTGACCAGGCG
>ERZ1292633.2976-Hain-H41-02um-R1-2976-length-16875-cov-5_pt1 | contig 16875 bp, 5 predicted proteins | sample MGYA00564406_ERZ1292633 | MGnify/ENA primary metagenome ERZ1292633 (study PRJEB36523, sample SAMEA6512639) | groundwater metagenome | collected 2019-01-08 | study: AquaDiva: Metagenomics assemblies of 32 groundwater samples | reverse complement strand
TCGTAATGCTGAGGATCCGTCCGACCCTACGCTTTGTCCCTCGGGGAAGCATGATTGAGGCTGGTTGATACTGGTGAGCTCGACGCACGTCGCCTCAAATTCGAACCCCAGACTGTTCACCGCATACGGGTGTCTGAAAAAGACATCTATGTCTGCAGTTTCCAGCCCAAAATTCGCCAGCGGCACGGTTTGAAAACCCCAATCGTGAGAGGCGTACTGCCGCGCTCTGCCCGTAACCGACACGGCGCCTAACTCCGCCGTGGATCCAGATCCCCGGATGATCAGCATGTATTTGGAACTGGGTCCGTCAGAGATACCGCCGAAGGCAGACGAATGTGAGGAACTATTACTTGAGCTATCGTCGCTGCTGTTGCCGGAAGTCGAGGTGGGAAACACAACGGACGCCAAGGTGGCGTTGTGGGGCAGCGTGGGACATCGGAGCCGCCACTTGAACTGACCGCCCGGAGAGGCCCGGGTACCCCCAATGCCGTCCGGATCGGTGACGATAACGGCAGGGAAGCGGTCGACGACCGTAGGGCGCGATCCGCCGGTTGCCGCGCCGGTTAAGTCATAGATGAAACGGCATCGCAGCGTCACCGCCCAAGAAATGGCCACCGTCGGTGGAGAGGGTTGGAGGGAGGATGACCCCATCAGCGCCGTCGAGTTGATCAACGCGGTTGTGTTGGTGCGGTTCGCGCGCGCGTATACGCGGGCGGCCTCCATGGCGAAGACACTCAAACCGTGATAAGATGCGATCACAAACTTGGCGGGCGGTGGCGTGCTGACGAGGGACAGATTGCCACGCGCCCAGCCAGTGAGCGCCGCCGGGAACGAGGGGTGTGTGCCAGGGAGATACCTTGGCAGCGTGGCATCGACAGCAGCGATTTCGCCCTTGAGTGACGTTCCTGATTCCAATTCATTCAAGCTTGAAGTCATGACCGAAAAGAACAGCCCATTCGTCCCCGAAACGAACCGCCAACCCTGCGCGATGCCGAGCGCCATGACGAGCCCGATGCTCGGCGCAAAGGGAGTGGCACCGCCTGACATAAAATCGCCGTCGTCGGGAACGACCGTGGCGTTCCGGGGACACCAGTCCTCCGCCGTGGTGTTATCCGGACGCAAAATGTGGCAAGCGAAGAAAGACCCTGGCACCATGCGTGTCGACATCCTCTCCGAAAGCACTTCACCAAGGTGCCCAACCCCGCCGCCTGGCGGTGAATGGCCGGATGGACCGTCCACCGGGCAAGGGTCCGCACACCGCAATACGATCGTGAGGTTCGCGAAAGGCGCCGCGGCCGGTGAACGATAACTTAGTTGCAACCCATCCGCGCCGAAGCCGCTCGTCGGCACAAAGGCAAACCCCGCGTAGGGGGCCGCCTCCAACTTGAGGTACGGGGGCAGGTCCTCCGCTCCTGCTGGGGCACCAAAGGTTAGGGACCCTCGTAACGTCCCATTCAACATCAAGCCCATGATCCCCAAGCCGCGGCCCGGCCTGGCGTCCAGAAGACTCGTCGAAGGGCAGGCAGGAATGAAAACGCTCCAGTTACAACCCGCACTTTGGTCGTCGGGGTCCAACTGGATAATGAAAAACGTTGCGTTTCGACGCATGATGACGGATGGCGGCAGCGAAGGATCCGAAGACGTGGAGTTCATCGTCGTTGCGTTCACTTGTTCTTCTCGAAGGAACGGAGGCGGCCGGCCGTCGACCTCGGTTCGCCACGCCGCCACAGGCACGCCACCAAGGATTTCCATCGTGACGACCCCAACCGCAGGCGGCGTATCGCAAAGTGCGCTGACAAATGGGACCGGGCGTTCGCGGTCGAAGACGAAGAGAAGGGCGACGAGGAGGAGGACGCGCGCAGACGACGATGGCGCGCGACGAGCGAAGAGAAGCGTCACAGTCGGCATGGTATGGTAATGTGGCCTCAAGCGAACGGTCCTCTTTTCCGCTCCCTTTTACGAGTTGAGGGAGAACGGTCCTCTTCCGCTGACGATTCAAACCCGTTGCGTAATCATTAAGCATCATCGTCCTTGTGGTGCGGCAGTGTGGAGAAATACCAACAGTACTGGTATTCGACGTCGGCCCTTGCAGAAAAAAGAAAAATGAGTCTGAAAAAACCGTGCTACTTTTACGACGCCGTGTGGTGGGGGTCGTACGTGGTCTGCGATAAGAGAAGGGGCGGTTTGTGATGACGAAACGTGGCCGAAACGCGTTTTTCGGCGCGCGGAATCCAGACGACCAGCTTGGCGCAAGATGGGCACGTAAAACTAGTGAACGGGCGCCTTTCGTCCTCCAGAAGAGATGACCAATTCGCGACATCCTCCTGATGAACGGCGATCCCCATCGCGGTGTCATCGCTTTCGGTTGCAGATGCGTTGGATTCATCACTGCCGCGGCCGCTCAGGCGGTACCGATCCCAAATCTGGAAAAATTGCCGTTTGTCATATGCATCCGGGACGGCGTGAAGATAAGCGTGATACCAAGCGCGGCGGAACACCACAACGCTGCCGGCAGCTAGGACCACCACGACGGGAGGCATTGCTGTTTGACGCCCAGCAGCTCGCTGGGTGCCGGACGAGAACCATCGCAACGTGCATGGTGGCGCCGTCACGACACTCGTCGGACCCTCTCCGCTACCAGGGCTGGGATCGTCGTCATCGTCATAGATGTCCTCAAACCGACCGTCGCGCGCACCCGTTGTCGTGGCCGACGAAGGGGGCTGATGGTTCCCCTCCCCTTCATCCCCCGGTCGCTCCTTCACGAGGAATACGAGGGGCACTGCGCTGGCAAAGCTGTAGATGGCCACGCTGTCGTGGTACAACGGCCCATCTTCGTGGGCCATGATACCCGCTGGGCAGGTGTATTCATTGACGAGAACGTGATTCCACCGAGGAAGCGACACGTACGTTCGGGCACTTCCTGCCGCTGTCGTCGGCGACGGTGACAAGAACGTCAAGCCTTGTGATGATGTGGTGTCCCCATCTTCCGGGTTAGGTCGTCCCACTTCGGGGTTACGTCGCCCCACTTCGGAAGAGGTCAAAAAAGGCGGAGGCGCTGGTGGTGGCACTTGCGTCGTGCCAGCCGTGATTCTCATCAGCCACGAGGGCAACGACTCTGTGGCGATCATGCCCCGCGCATCCGGCGATCCTCCAAACATCACGAGTCGACGATGCCGAAGGGACGTCCAGCGATGCGCCGCGGTGGTCGAAGCGGCGCGGTACAAGTGAGCCAAGAAGTGGCGTTGCTCTTCCTCGCTGAGGCATGCCGACCGATAGAAGAGATCCGGCAGAACGGCCGTAAGGGCCATCCTCTTTTGCACCCAACAAAGGAAGAGAGACAGAGACCGTTAACTTCTCCGACGGTCGCGTTGTTGTTGTGAGAGAAATCGCAGTTTCGTCACGCGAGCGAACGTCGCCGCAACAAAAAAGAAGAAGAAGAGACAACGGTACGGCCTCTCATAGATCGAACGACGGAAGGATGTGAAGACACAATTGTCACTCACCACCCCTCCCTGCGAGGAACGACGGGAAGACAGAATACCGAACGAAAACAACACCATACGGAAACGGAAACATCGATAAATTCTTGCGTCCAGTCCAATGAATAAAAGTTCTCTCAAAATGAGGCGATGCGCGAACTGCGAGAAAGCCAGCGGAAAAAGAGACCGACGGTGAAAGAGAGAGAGAGAGAGAGGGAGAGAGAGAGGAGATAAAGCGAAGGGTCGCATCGTCACGTCACTCATATGACGAGTAGGTGGGAGTAGTTGAGAAAGGAAACAAGACAAAAAAAATCAAAGGTTAAATCTGCGCGACGTCCTACATGTCGCCTCCCCGTTCCTTGTCCGTCGTAGCGTGCACCGGAGGGTCACCCACGGAACATAGTACGGCACCTAAGGGGTCGTCGCCGTCCGGTGCCTCGTCGTCCGACAAAGAATCCAAGAGCGTTGCTCGCTGCGTGGGGGCATCGAACAAGCCGTGGATCGGGTTCTGCGACGCCGCCGATCCACTATTGTTTTGGTTGATTGCTCGATGTTGCGGCTTCTGGGAGGCGGTGGCTCCCGTGGTCGTGGACGTCGAGAGCCTCTGCAAGAGCGCCGTCAAGTCTGCGTCGTCGTCGATAGGCACTTGGCTCTCCTTGCCACCGCTGTAGGCTCCACGTGGCGATGATGCCTCTCCCCGAAAGTTGTTGTTGTTACCGCTTCCCAGCACGCCGGCCGTGACGGACCGACCGAAGGACAGCAACCCTCCGAACAGACCGCCCCATGTGGACCCCGACCGATTGCGGCCACCCTTGTGCTTCCCCACGCCGCCGGTTTCCTTGTTTTGATCATCGTCGTCGTCGTCTTCGACCACTAGCAGCGGCCCGCCCGTCGAGAGGGTGGCGCGGCGCCTTTCTTCTTCCCGCTTTCTGGCCAGAATCGTCGCTCGCCGCTTCCGGTCCAACGCGTCGTTCACCGTGTGATTGCCATTGGCCAACGCGATTCGCGACGACTTGCGCTGCTCCGCGGTGTCGGCCGTCGGGTCCTCTTCCCCATCCTCATCGCCCAACAGCATGGATAAGCCAGATAGGCCACGCCGCCGGTGGTTGTCCCGAACTATGCCCGTTTGCTCAGCATCTTCGTCATCGTCCTGCAAGCCGACCATCCGCGAGCGATCCCAAGATCCACGGCCCCATCGCGCACCGTTCGGATCACCGTCCGGGTCATCGTTCACGAGGTCGTCGAGCTCGTCATCCAGTTCCACGTGCTTCCTCCTTGAATGATGATGGAGGCCTCCTCCCATCGGAGACGACGACATGTCATTGCCGTTGACAGTGGTGGGGTCGCCAAGAGGGTTCTCTTCTCCGTCGGCTAGCACGCCCTCGAGCGCCTCTCGGCTCGCCGCACGCCTTGCCAACGACTCCGCCCTTTTTCGAGCCGCCACTTCCCGGTATAACCGCTCGCTCCGTTCTTTGCGTAGCCGAAATGCGACTTTAATGCGCTTCTTCCGGAAGTACAATATCAAGCGCAAGATCGCATAAAACATCGACGTGCAAAAGGAGATGCTCGTACTCGCCGTGGCCAGCGCCACGCCGGCGATCGCGAAGCCGTCTTGAAGACTCGCGGCGTCGCTGTTGGTGCCAGACGAAGGTGACGAACTGACGCTGACGAGGAGGCAAATCGCGGAGAGGCAATTGCATCCCACTTCAAAACTAAAAAGAACATTGCGCGCCGGGGCAACAAACGGCCACAGAACAAACCCCGCGAGCCAGGTGAAGCCGCTGACAATCATCAAGAGCGTGGTGAGGATGTAGCAGCTGTCGATGGATGGTTTCCAGATGCGACAACCCGCGATGAACGCCATCGCCATGGACGTAATGACGTCAACCGCGAAAAAATACGGCGTGACGTGTGACAAGCGGTGTCGGAAGGGACCCAAGAATCCGTTCAACGGACCTGGAATGGGAAGAGAACCCGCACCGGACTGGGTTCCGTCACTGCCCGCCTTCACGTCGTCCTTACTCCGCCGTAGCGTGCGGCGCCGTTTCCGAGAAGCGGCCTTATTCCGAGATACGTCTTGCCCATCGACCCCAGAAAGCTTGGACGACACGTCGCTGTTGCCATCGTCGAACCCGCTTCCAGACCCCTCAGCGAACAAGTACAATGCCTCGTGATCCGCAACGTCGTCATCATCCACATGATTCGAAGCGTCCGAAGGAACCTGCGGCCGCGGCTTTCCACGGTAATCAGCCATTGTGTTTCCAAAGCTACGACGGAAAATCTTCGCCGCGGCCATCGCTTCGAAGTCGCCCGCCACGTGATTGGACGTCCATCCGCCGACACCGATGAATAGGCGGCGGATCGTCCGAGTCGGAGTCAGCCGATAGTCGAGGGTAAGTGCGAGGGGAGCATACGCCATCGGCGACCGCCGAAAGACCTGAAATCCGATGCCGAGGAAGCCGAGGATCGCCACGGCGCCGAACGCGACCATGGCGCCATCCAACAGCAAGAATCCAATGGGTTGGCTCAGATATCGCCAGTTGTAAACCAGCCAGGTGGAGCTCGAAAGGCTCGTGGTGGCCGCAACGCCCAGCAAAAACGCCAATGTGTTTGGGTACCGAAGCCAAGCCGCGGTGGCCGCGAACGTTGGCAGTGCAACCGCGCGACGGTTCACGGTCGCGGCCTGCTCGTGCCTGTCGTCCGTTTCGTCGTTGTTACCTCCTCGCGGCGTTGCATCCTCCGTTCCGGGGTCGCGCGCCACGGACACAAGGAGTGGAACCGATAGCATGGTGCTGCCAGTGGTGGCCGGGTTGCTGCCTCCCGCTTCTCCTCGCCGAAGCGTGCGCTGCCGATACAGATAAGCCGACGTCACGATGATCAAGGCGATGCCGTGCAGCACAGCAAACACGGCGAGGTTGCCCACCGCCGCGCCCCGGTACGCCGACATCAACGAGGTCGCCCGGTCCCTATCGATTTGAACCGACAGGTCCGACTGATGCGGCGATGGCGTCGGCAGACGAACCGAAGACGGCACCTCGACGAAGGGCAAGACGTTTTCGGGAAAGGCGGGTGGGTCGTCGTACTCGGAGCCGCAGTAGCTCAACATGCGAAGCAAAGCAATATTTCGCGCAATGTTGAGAGAGGCCTGTGGCACGGCGCCCGACAGGGAAGACAGGAGGACCACCGCAACGCCGCCGACGAGGGGCGTGCCAGCGGTGATTTCCTGAGGCAGCGTGACGAAATGCCTCGTGTCGTAGAGCGATGAGGTGGCCGTGAGGCTCATCGAGTCTGAAACCGACCCCGAAACAGTGGGAGAAGGGTTGGATTTCGTAGGGTCGCTGTGCGATTCGCTTTGACTGGCCTTGGTCAGAGACAACGATTCACTTCCGGTGACAGTTTGCCTCTGAGTGCTCGTCCGCGTGGCCGAAGGACGCGAAGCGGAAAAGGACTCCGATGACGAGCGGCGACTGACGCTCATCGACACGGAGGCCGTAGCGGTCGGCGTGGGTAGGCTAACGCTGCCGCGTGATGGCGACGGTGAATCGGACGCCGAGCCTGTGCCGCGTGAGATCGTCAGCGACGTGGAACCACGGGACGACGTCAAACCGATGGATGGGCTGTCAGAGGCAGCGAGTGAGGCCGAAAGACTGTTCGGCGCACATTTCAATTGAAGTAACCGACCAGAAGGGCAGGTCTCGGCCAAGTCAAAGTACAAGCCGAGTCCCAGCTGTGCCAAGGGCGAGTTGTCCGGGTCTGCGGCCGTGAATCCCGTCTCGGCGCCAGTTGCGGGATCCGGCCCGGTAGACAATAGTTGCGCCGCGATGGCCATGATAGAGGGAAGCGCGGTCGCATCGAACATGGTCGCATTCACGACTGAGGAAGGTCCGCCTGCGCCTCTACTCGCCGCCTCTTGGATTTGCTGCAGAACATCGCCTCCGAAGGACGCGTTTCGCAGGCCGAAGAGCCGAGCCTTGGCAAAAGGGAACCGATGTTCCGGCGTGCTCCGTGGAACGGAGGAGGGCGTCAACACTGAGAGCTGTTTCGTGACCTTAAGCCACCGCCGCAACGTCTTGCGCCGATCCGGCGACTTCGCGGATAATCCGTATGGCATGCGCAAGCCGTCGCTCGTCCACGCCATGCTGCAGAGGCCAACCGTCACCAGCGGCCGGAATACACTATCCAACGTGCCAGGGTACAGTGATGGTTCGAAGCAGATCGGACGTCGAAGGCGCAACGGCACCGTCGGCGCGGCAGGAGGAGATGGCGGTGGTGGAGGCGGAGTTGAACGCTGCGGTTCCGGCCGCGAGATGACCGGCAATAGCGGCAGGGTGCTGATCGTGGCATACGACGCGTTCGTGAAGACACGCCATGCGGTGGCCGACGGGTAGCACTGCAGAAACGTTTCACTTTTCGCACAATCAGTGCGCAGCGGAGGTGACCGGTACTCACAGGGGGAATTGTCAACGGGGCAATAGAGTGAGACATAGGCAGACGCCGCCTGGCCGACGGGGCCCGGCCCCACTGGTGGCCGCAGGTGAGAAGGCATCAACGCAAGATTGCGAAAGTGAACCGACTGCGGCGCTTGCACCCACCGCGCTGCCAGGGCGTCGATGAAGCCTGATGATGTGCAAATGCGATACGCGGAGTAGCGGCTCATGTTGGTTGCGAGTGCGGCGGTATCCGGGTCGGTGAAGAGGGGCAACATGTCGTCCGGAGAACGGTGGCACAAACTGCGACCTGGAAAGAGCGACGTCGGCTTCACTTGTGGCTCACCCGCGTAGACGACCCCAAAGCTCGCAAGGCCGACCAAAGGCTTGGCAACGCGCGTTTCTTGCCAAAGCCGTTGCAGCGGAGGCGCTAGCCGATCCGGCCATGCCGTTGGGGGAAAAATGACCGTGGCGATGGCGGAATCCGAACCTCGTGGGAAGGCTGAGAACGCGGGAGCGGCCATGACCAACTGGGTGTCGTGGGTGCTAACCTCCCCAGCAGTAGGCGCGGACGGCGGTGCGACTCGGGTGAAATTGGGCTGCAAGGCGGTGGCGACCATGAGGGAAATCAAGTCGTCGCTGTACAATGTTGGGACGATTTCGACCGCGAAGGCAGAGGACGGCAGGCACGACACGCTAATAAACGTATTCCCAAGGCAGGACGTGGCGTTGTCATCGGCAATGATCAATGGGCATTCATGCAGCGCGGAGTAATTGGCCCGCGTGAGGTTGCACCGCGTGCCACGGAAGTATCCACCGAATCGCGACGTGCCTCCTGCGATGCCCGCATTGGCGTCCAGCACGGATCGAGGCAGCGATGCCGCGTCCACGATGGACCACGTCGGGGTGAAGTCGCGGATCTGTTCTCCGAAGTACGGAACTAACAGTCGACATGCGACCTTCGCGGAGTCTGCAATGAAGCTGGGATTGAGATCTTCCGCACACCAGCCGCCCCAAGGGATCGTGGCATTTTGCTGCGTCTCATCCGAGACCACTAAGGGCCGCATCATCACGAGTCCGCCGGTGGGCCGCCCATCGAATTGGTGCGACGACAGTAACGGCTGAATTTGATACTGCCATTGCGGATAGCAATCGACAAACGCGTCAAAATTGTCATCGTTTTGACAGCGGTGATACACCGTTCGCGTCCATCGAACGTTTGAACTGACGATAACTCTATCACAGAGAGCAATGTTGGATGTGTTGTCGACGCTGCTCACGCAATTCGGCTGAGCTAGGTATCGTGGCACGTCGTCGGGATTGTACTTGGAGTTGTAACCCACCCAAGTGGCGACCTGAGACACCCGGTGAAAACCGAGAGAGCGGCATGCGACCTGAGCTCCAGCGTCTCGTGCTGACGCCGTCATGGAAGCGCCCTCCGCGGACACATCGTAACTGCGGCTGCAAACCAAACCATGTGCCATGTTCAAGTGCGGCCGCGTGCGTAAAAGTCCTTGAGCATTGTGCCGCCCGTCACTCAGCGAGAACGTCCAATCGTCAACGGTATTCGGCGCGCAGTCTAAATACAACACCTCATCGCATTGTGCGGCCGCCACCGTGGTTCGCAGTGAAGAAAGAACGCTTTGATACTCGAACTCGCAGTTCCATCCACTCTCAGGCGCGAGCGACTTCAACGGGTCTTCAACGTACTGACATCGGAGGTACTTCATGTAAATCGGCACACGGCTCGCGTCGTCGACGCTGGGAGGAAGCGGGCGCGACCACATCACGGCCGACTCATTCCGAAAGCCCATCATCGAGCAAAGGTGCTTCGCCGTGACATTCAGAAGCGCGGGGGCTCCGTTGGTGCCGTACCCCGTGAGAGCGCTGTGGCTGCAAGCGTAGCCAAACGGGGCGGATGGCAGTGGGCGCATCTGAAGAAATCCCCGGTACGCCTCCGTGGATTCCGAACCATGCAAACGGTAGTTCCAGTTGCTGAAGCAGTTCACCTGCAACGGTAAGTTGTGCCCATGCCCATTGGCCATCGGGAAGTAATTGGCACCGCAGTGAGTGAAATTCGGCACGTCGGCGCTATCGCGGACTTCCGGCCGTACTGCGCATTGCAAATTCGTCAGATAGTATTGATTGTTGCTCACGCCGGTGTCGTCGTAGTCCCACGGTCGCATGACCATGCCGAAATTCCACGCCACGTCATTCCCCGATAGGCCGTCGTACCAACCCGCGGAGCGACAGATGACCACTCCTTGAACTTCATTGACATCCTTGTTCGCAATGCCCTCGATTTCACCCCAAGTGGTGTTCCCCTTGGGACGGATTTGCAAACGCCCGATGAAAGCGACTTTGTAATTCGGATGACGGACCCATTGGGTATCCCAATCCGTCATGCGCGGACTCGTTGGGGGATCGCAGTCGACGACGAGCTCGTCCCGCCCTTTCGCGCAGGTGTCCGTGGAGGCACGAGACGAGTTGCCGGAACTGTATTGCCACCAGCACTCGTCAAGGTCGCTCCTCCCGGTCGACCACACCGTCGTGGCTTTGCAGTTCATTTCCGAAATGTACATCGGTCCCTGGAACCCAATCGATGCATTGAGAAAGGCGGAGTCGGTGCGGATGAGCGGCGATGCCGCCACCGACGGACGGAAGACGCCGAGTTTGGTGTATCCAAGCATGTTGCACAGGGTCGACGCTTGCAGGTGGTTGATCGTGCGAGCGCAAACCGTTCCCCACAGGGCGGTCGCGAACGGGCGGGCGAGGACGAGCCCGCTCTTGCCCCCGGAAACGAAAGGGTCGAGTGCAAATTCCCAACCGGCCTTGGGCGGCGACGCGTCACAGTCGATGTCGACGTCGCCGTAGTGCTGGCACGTCGCCGGGCTGGGCCACCGCACGTCACGGTATACCGTGCAGCCGAAATCGACAAGAGGGTTCGGGACGATGACACTGTTCGCGCCAGGGGGTAGCCATTCATAGGATTCCGAGGTGGTATTCCCCGGAAATGAGCAGCTGGAGGGCACCGTCACGACTTTGACGTATTGATCGAAATCCTCGGTGAACCGGACGGTCGCGAAGGGCGAAAAAAATCCCGTGACGTTAAGGCACAACGCCGCAAGGGTTGCGCGGTCGACTGGGTTTTGGCCCGGGCTGCAGATGGCGGCGTCGTATGGTTGCAGGAAGAGCGTTCCGTGACGGGTCGACACGTCGTTCTTTGCGAACGCGATGTATTCCCCGGCCACCGCGATGATGAGCTGCAGTAACAGCACTAAGGTCACCGCGAAATGAACAGACGAAAGATACCGCGCGGACGTCATGTTGACGATCGTGAAAGTGGAAAGTGGGAGGGTGTCGTTGTGCGTTCGGTCCCACTTTTGTGTGTTGTTGTGTGTCATTTTCCAGCCAATGTTAATTGATGGACGCAATAGCTAGCGGTTTTGTTTTTCCCACGTGGGCTTTTCCGGACCCTTTTCTTTCACGCAAACGCACCACCCGACACGACATGCCCCGAAAAATTCTGTCGTGACACACTCTACTCACCCCATGGCGGCCTTGAGCAGCCGTTGCAGCCAGTCCAAGGTGTCCGTGGCGTCGGATGGAAGGGCCGTCGTCGATGCGGGTATCCAATGGGCCCTGCCGCCGCCGATTGCTGTTGGGCTCGATCGACGTCGATCACGACGACTAGCACGCACCACCTCCTCGAGCGTCGAATCACCGGGGTGGTGTCGCTCGTGATGGGCTGCGCGGTCGCTCTCGACGACGGCCACGACAGGATCCCCGCTTGGTATCAAGGGGGCAGCGCCGACGTATTCTGAGAATATGGAACCCGAACGATCGTCGGCTGTGTTGACCGCGACCAAGCTGACGAAGGCAAGGAACGGACGATCAGAAGGAGAAGAAGACACATCACCGTGGCGGACCACCAGGCGAAGAACCGGAAGAAGGGGATACCGACCCGTGCTGGTGTCGGCGGAAGAGTCGTCGACGATCGAGGAGCATGGAAGATCACTCCCCACCGCGGCCCGTTCGTCCCGCCGAGGGTCGGCGTCGCCAGTCGTCGCTGCGTGGTGGTGGCACTGCGAGGTGCCATCGCGGCAGGGGTTCACTTGGTCCGGACGGGCTGCTAGCGACATGAGCCACTTCTCGAGGTGACCGCACTCCACGCAGTACGACGGACGGAAGAAGACGAGTCGGAAGAACCGTCGTGGGAGCAGGGGCTGCGAGGATGAGGAGGCTGACGATCGCGTGGGAGCACGACAAGCCGCGGGAAGATAAATATGTGACACCGCGACGCTGTTCCACACGGGCAGCTGTTCGCGGTTTCCAGCCGAGAACTCGACGTCGCTTTCCATCTTGGCAATTTCAGCAACGACGCGGTCATGCGGAGACTGCGCGGCAACGGCAGTCGTCGTGGCGGGCATTCGTTGATACTCCGGAATGTTGACAAAGGAGGTCAAACGACCCTGAAGGAAGAAAATCAAAAACTCCCGGATGGCGGTGGTGTTGAAGTCGACGACAGTTTCAGGAACGGCTCGACGAAAATGAGGTGTCGTCGTAATGGACGTCGCATCTTCATTTTGAAACTTGGCGAATGAGAAGATGAGCGGGTAATACTCGCCGCCTCGGTGCCCGGTAATCACGATGGAGAGTCGCTTGTCATCCAGGTGATCGCGCTGCAATCCCACGCGGCGGATGAAGCCGTAGGCCTTATTTTGCGGAAGGGTGACGAACGTCAACTCTGGAAAGTCGACGGCGATGTTCATCATTTTCCGTTCCCAGAAGATACGGAGCTGCTTCACGCGGTCAGCACAGGACATCGTGGGAAGGATGAACACCACCAGGGGACGCGTGAGCGGCGACCGCGTCAGCGGGGCAAGGCAGCTTTCGCCGTCCCTCAGCATATTGACGCGAGTCGAGACGCGCGGCCGGTCGCTGGCGATAAGGTGCCCTCTGACGGCTTGATCGACCGACACACGCTGATACAAGTGCAACCACATGGAGGAGGCGAGGTCGACGGGCACCACACCGTAGAGCGGCATGGCGTACGCGGCGAGTACCTGAAGAAGCACGGAGGCACCATGAAAGAGCGCGGCCGCCCGGGACAGCTCGTAACCGATAAAGAGGCGTGGAGGTACTCGGGTTCCTTGTTGTCCGTCGTCCGACGCGCTGCTCGTTAGGGTTGGGCGGTTCTCCGACTTCAATGCGGATGCAATGGCCGCGCCATAAGGTTTCACGATGAGAAACCCGTCCGGGGCGTCCGCGAGCGTTCCGTGACGAGGAGGGTCGGCACAGTAGACGGAGTCTCGTGGCATCCACGGTTCCGGTGGATACTGAAGATCGAGCCGAACGCCATCGTGGCGACGGAGTTCCAGCAGCGCCATTTGGAACGCATTTTTGTCGTCGGTGAGAAAGAAACGGATCTTCTCACCTTGCTGCATCGTAGCGTCCGCCAAGAACAACAGCGCCACGTCGTGAACGGTTTGCACGGATGGATGTGGCGGCAGGCCCTTCCAGGACGACGCGGTGGTCGTGTCAACCAGCGCGACGACGCTAGACGTCATTTGGCACGTGGAAACATAGGTTTGCTTTCGACAAGCTGTTCGGTCGGTCGAAGACGTCAACAGCGCCACGGCCACCGCTTGGACGGAGGCTTCGGAAAAAAGGTTCAGCAGCGTCGGATGTGTTTCTCGTTGAGCGATAGGGTGATGGACCGATTCACCGGGACTCTCGTCCGTCACCGTTGTGTTGCTTGGGAGAAGAACGTTGAGGAAGTCGGCTGCCGCCTGAGGAGCGAATAAGGATAATACGAACTGTTCCCAGACGCGAAAACCATTTTCCACTTGCTCGAAGTACTGCATCGGGTCGCCATCCGAGGACGGCTCCGGCGTGCTTGGAAATGCGAAATGTGGAACGACCGTCACGTCGCCGCGATACACCGCCGCGAAGGGCGGCACTTCCGTCGCTGCTCCGGTGGCTCCGTCCTTCGATGAGGTTCCTCCCCGCCTGTTGTGTAGCATGGATCGATCCAGCAGGGCCACACGATCGGCGAGGAATAGAGACACGGCCGCTTCATCCGCGGCATATGGCGGCACGTTCGGCGTCGTCGTGGTGCCGTCGTCGCCGGGGGCAGAAGCAGAACCCACGGCCACGACGCGGTGCAGCTGCTTCTCCACGACGAGTCGCCTCAGCACGTTGCCCAGCTGCCGCGTCCACTGCTCGATCGCCGAGCGATGCAACGGAAACTCAGACGCTGAGTGAAAGATCACCAGCCGTTTTGTGGAATCACTGAACGCCGAGGAGAAAAGTAGGAGGGGGTCATCGACGCCGTCCGCCTCGCGAGCGTCGTCGTCGTCGTTGTCATCATCCTCGTCGCCACGTCGACGATCGTCAGCGTCCGTGCCGTTCCCACTGACAGCAGCAACATTTCTCCTCTTCGAAGGAAGAAGCGCCCACGTCACCGGCACGCGTAGAAATGAGTACAACTGCTCGGTGGACGTGAGTTCGGCACACCCATGGGCCGATGACGCCACAGGCAGAGAAGAAGGAGCCGTCGTCATCCTCCCCGACGTCGCCAGCGCAGGCATGCTCAGCTGAGTCATCATCACGACGGAGGAAACCACCGCGGACCATACCACCACCACGACCACGCATTGGCGAGACGTCTGGGGGCGGCGATGCAACGACATGAAAATATGTCAGCAGTCGAACGGATGAAATGGGGGGTGGGAAAGAGGGAGCAGCAAAAAAAATAGGGGCAGATGGAAAACGCGGGGAACGCAAAGTTGGCTATGCTGCTGAAGAGGGAGAGAGAGGTCAAAAGAGAGAGTAGTGTGCGGCCACGAAATTCGTCAGGAACGATTTTTTTTGTCGTGAACGGGCACAGCGGTGGGGGCCGGACTTCCGGACAACCGTGAAACCGGGGGGTGGTGAAGGAGGATCCGTGTGTGTGAATCACAGCTACAGAAAAAAAGTCAAACCATTGAGGTGAGACTCGTACATGAAACAGGATGGAATCCACAGACCTACTTGCGGAGCCGTCTGTTTGAACCCGTGCGTTCCCTGTGGCAGGACGAGCAGACGCCCTTCACACGAACGAGAGAGAGTGTGGGGGGAAGGGTCGCAAGAAGCCGAGAGAGGGGGCGAACGAGTGCAAATTTTGTTTTTTAAACGTAGATTAGTTTGAAAAATCATCACCACCGTGATCGTTTTCACCACCGATGTACAAACCAACATGGGAGGAAGCAGAACTGGTGACAAACATGCGTATGTGGTGCCGAACGTCTCTTTGCGCGGCAGAAAGGAGGGGAACCCGCACGGAACACAAGATATGGAAATAGGTACAGAACAAAAGTACACCGGTCTGGGAGACCTCTGGAGGGGCTGGTAACCGCCGCTTTCGCCCCCCCTCGTTTTTTCCCTCCCCCGTTTCACACTTTATATATGACTTGTTGTATGGAGTGTCACGAGGTAGCCGACGAGGCGGCCGATGTCACTAAGTACGGCAGCCCACCCGGAATGGGCAGCGTCCGCCGAGCCAACGACGACGGCGGCGCGAAACAGAACGGGCCACCACACGCAGCTGGACCGGGCGGGGGACATGAGGGAGCCGAACCTCCGCTGTGCGCGAAGTGATGGGGTGCCCACACATACCTTCCTTCTTCTCCTGGAGAAAGAGGAGGCGGCTGCCCGTGTGATCCCTCATCGAGGTCGGCTGATGGCACGGACCGCGAGGGCACTTGGGACGCCCGACGGGACGGCCCGACCGCCGCCGGCCATATCGGCGGCTGCGTGACGGCACGTCGACCGAAGGCGGCGGCCGCGCAGGCTGGCAGTCCCAGCCTCTGCAAGTGCAAGGCGACGGCTGCCTGCGCCGGTGTCGACGCCAGCTGGACATGCGCTCGTTGGGGGGGCGGGGTGCCCTGTGGATGAAGCAGTGGCGACGCGTAGCCACCCGCAGAGGGGGCATTTTGAAGCGCAGAGGACGTAGGAGTCGTTGGCGCAGGGGAATAGGGCGACGCCGCGGCACCACCCATAGTCGTGGATCGATAATGCCGAGAGTCGTACGGCGTCGCCGTTCCGGTCGGCGGCGCCACCGCGCGATACGGCGTCGAGTTGGTAACGTGGACCAGGTCGGACCCACCAAAGTCCGAGCTGGAGGCGGTCGACGCCCCTGCGACGGCGGTGCACCCGGGGCGCTTCGTCGGCGTCACGGCGGCGGCGACGCAGCACAAGGCACACATGCCGTTGCCGTCGAGCAAGACGCAGCTGAGACAGCAACCCGGTGGCGGCCCCGAGCTATCCGTGGGCGTGGTGGGTGGCGACGGCCGCGGTTGGCGCAGCGGGCGAGCGTTCTCAGCGACCGCATCATCGTCATCACGGAGCCCCTGCTGCTCGGCCAAGGACCCACCACCCCAACCACCACTTGGTTGCGGCGCATGGCATATGACTCTTGAAATGACTCGGCCACGATCCGTCAACGTCGCGCTCACTTTAACCTTCCAAGTGGACGGTGGTGGCGATGATGTCGGTGGCTGCCGAGTGGAGGTTCCCGCCGCCGCGCCTCGGGTCCAGGTCGTCGTGGCCGACCCGCCACGAATAGCGACGCCACAGAGCACTAAGGTGACCGCCTGCAAGGCCGGGGCGGCCCGGAACAGCTGCGCCAGCGTCGCAGGACTCACATGACTGACCCGCGTAAGCGTGAGGCGCTGCACGGTGAGTCCGACCGATCGGATGAGCTCGACGAGTTCCAACCCCGGCGCGGGAAACGCCGCCTTGCAGATGTGAATGTGGATCAAGTTAGGGCAGAATGGAAGGAGGTCTGTTTGACAGTGGAGGATGTCTGCCCGCGACGGCCGGCTCAGCTTGAGCGATTGCAGCGCGATCAACTGCAAGTCGGACGGCGGGACGACCGTGGCGGCGGAGAGCGGCGGCGATCGAGACGAGACGAGCGCCGATGAATC
>ERZ1292633.2974-Hain-H41-02um-R1-2974-length-16886-cov-4_pt1 | contig 16886 bp, 18 predicted proteins | sample MGYA00564406_ERZ1292633 | MGnify/ENA primary metagenome ERZ1292633 (study PRJEB36523, sample SAMEA6512639) | groundwater metagenome | collected 2019-01-08 | study: AquaDiva: Metagenomics assemblies of 32 groundwater samples | reverse complement strand
ATTTGCGGATTGTACAACTTCTAAATTCACCGTGGAATTATAAGCAGATTTTTCAGGAAGTCAAATCTAATCTGTAAATTTCTGGCGGGCCGGACGGGATTCGAACCCGCGATCTCGTCCGTGACAAGGACGCGCGATGAACCAGGCTACGCTACCGGCCCAAATCTGTAATGATATCCTAATACTTTAAGAGCTTTTTGGAAATATCTAAATTTCCTTCTTAAAAAAATTCCGTTTCGCATATGATTATACATAAATAAGAACAAACGTATACTGTCGTATTTACTATAACCCAATCTATGCCCACGACTACAGAAACAAAGATTACCGCCGTTAACGCCAGCCATATATTTTAATCGCTTATGCAACGACAATAAAAAATTTTTACTACCACTGATGAAATGCATCTGGAAACTACCATAATATTTATGACGATCAGCTCTCCAGTATCTACAGTAATTTACGTTTCCATCCCCATCAAAATATCCTCGGACAAAATGAGACAAATAATCATCTGGAACATAAGGAAATGTTAAAACCTTACTTTTATTCGGCATAAACCCATGCCCTAATAAATCGTTAAATATTTCCTTACTACCAATCTGAATTCTATAAATTTTCTTCCATCGTTCATTTCTAAAGAAAGCTGCTATTTTATGTTCAGATCCCAACGCTTTTTTTACACCTACGATGAGTTCTTTATCCGTAGATTGAAACTCAATATAGTGCGCTCCTCTCTTGTTTTTTATCATTGTCCCGTCCGCCGCAAAATAACCCAAAATGTACGCCATTTCCGGCGTCCACTTTTTGAAAAAATTATCGTTTTTATTTTTATAGATGGGCATTAATGTAAGTATACCCTCCCAACCTTTATCCTTCTAGAATTTTACAAATTAAGTCTTGACTCTTGGCTTCCAGTGGCTCAAAATCAACATCCTATGCAACAACAGGCTTTAGAAGCTCTATCTCTGCCCGACACAAAAGAAGCGCACGAACTTAAAGCCGTGCTGGAACAAGGCGCACGACTAAATACGAATTATGACCCCGGAAAAATCCATGAAGTTATACGACAAGATATTCAAGATGCATTGATGGATACCGGAGATGAACTTTTCGCAGACAAAGTTGCCGCAAGAAGATTGGAATGTTTAATTTTACGCATCCGCAGTAGAGTAAGCCAAATGGTGCCCAAATTATGGGGACCGGATATTCAGGGTTGCAGTGCAGAAGATTTTCGCAAAGTCCCGCGCACCCTTCTTAAATCCATTGAAGAAGTTTTAACCCACTCTGCCGATAAAATTCCGGAAAAACACCGAACAAAACAAAATAGAATGGCGCAAGATACCGTGCTGGTCGGCGATATTGTGGTAGACCCCGCAAAACTTTCCGACAGTTTTATTGAAAATTTGGGACTCGGAAAACAGTTAGCGCGAAAAGGTGCGCCACAAGCTGAAAAATTAAAAGCGAAGATTGAATTGATCCCTCAAATTAAAGAAATGTTAAAAACTCTCGAACCCATTCCTCTTGCCCCATACTCTCAATATAAAACCTATCGTCTATTTAGGATTACAAGAGGCTCGCGCAAAGGTTTTATTTTAGGAACACAAGAACAAGCCGGCGAAGAACGGATGTTCGTAACAACTTTGCCGGACGCCCGCAGACGCGTCAACCACATTGAAATGCAATATAAAAATGAGCAAGAACAATTAACTCGCATCGCCGCAGAGTTGGACGGTATAGACAGTGAAATTGACCAAAATTGGCAGGATGCAAAAATGCCTGAGAGATTAAATAAATTATTGGCGGATTTACGCGGATTGATAAACGAACTCGCTTTTGTGACCGACGGCGCAAAACAAAATCTGCTTTTTTGTGTGAGGCAAGCCGAACATTGGCTTTCCGTAAAAAATAAAGGCGCGTGCCGTGCAAGCATGAATCAAGCAAAACGAAACCGCCTTTTTGAAAACCGCCTTAGAAGAATTCCAATAGTTTCGGGTGAATTACAGCGCGACAAAATGGCGCTGAATCCCATTATCGCGCGTGAACACACTGCAGTTGTCGGATTTTATGAAACTGTACGCGGGCAAATGGGCGCGAGAAAAAATCAGCCGCGTTTGGCTGATCCGGATGCCTATTTGGAAAACGACGAAGTTTCATCTCTGCGCAAAATATTGCATAGACTGGCGGAAAATTGCCACGGGGTGCGATTTGAACCATATTTAACTTTCGCTGAAAAATTAGTTCATTATTTTTCAGAATTGGAACAACAGTTATCTTCCCTCACGCCGGACAGACACACTATTGCGCGAAAATTCGTGGAAGCTTTTGTCGTTTCGAAACTTGCAAAATTTTACGGCCAACTGCTGAATATTTACGAGCAAATTTCTTTAAGCAACGGGAGTCCTCTAAACACAGCCCATTTAAAACAAGAATTAGAAGAAGCAAAACGAGAACTCCAAAAACGAACCGTCGCCAAAAATATTGAAACCTCCGAATATACGCCAATTTGGCAAAAAGCGGTCGCTTTAGTTAAAAATATCAAAAAAACCCTCGATGAACACGAGACAAGCGGGGCGAACGGGGAAGCTATTGTGGCAATCAAAAAAGCTATTTTGGAATTTAATCTGCCGGAACAGGTAAGAAAAACACCTGTTTAACCGGTTACAATCAGCTATTGACAAGTAGCGGACTTATACTTATAATCTCCTAGCAATATGAGTATAAATCTGCCCAACAATGCGCCTCAAGAAATTGATTCACCTGAACAGCAAGGGCGACCTGACAGATATCCTTTTCTGCATAGATTAGCAAAATCGGCACGAACAGCTATTTTGTTGGCTGCCGGAGCTGTTTTGGGCAATGCCGCCGCGGGCTGTTCGGATCAAAATCCAACGCCCGAAACTCCTGAATTTCAAAGTGTAACTACTCCTTCGGAAGGCAGTAAAATACCGGATGATGCTGATCCTGCAAAAATTGAAACAGCCGTCACTCCATTACCCAAACCCCCTGTTAATTGTGATGCGCCGCAGAAGCTTTCTATTTTGGATAATCTTGATTGTATTACGAAAGATTTATTTGACCGGAATCACCCTCAATCCATAATAGGACAAGAGTTAACGCTGGCAGAACAAAGACAATATTTATATAAGTTGGACGTTCTAAGAAAACCAATAAATAAAATTAACCGGGAACTAAGGGGGTTAAATGAGAAATTGCAAAAACTTCAAAAACTTAAACGCACCAAAAGCAACCGCAACGCTATAGGTCAACTAAACAAGAAAATAAAATCGTTGGAAGAAGACAAAAAGCGTGCGACCGTACTTTATCTTAAACAAGAACGCTCAAAACGGCTCGGCGCAATTACTTTTTTCGAACGATCCCACGAAACGGCTAGACGCCATATTGCCGTCGGCAGTTTCTTATCGGATGTCGCGGATAAAGCATGTGCTACAACCGAACTGGCTCCGGACGAATGTCTTTTATATCATGTGATGCTTTGGGAAAATTCCGGAGGACTCTGGAAACGTTCCAAAGTTGGCGCAGTCGGCGCAGGACAAATAATGCCATCTTGGTTTGATTACGAAAAAAATCTACCGGACAAACTTGAGACAGAAGGATTTTTCAGGCTCGGTCCGAAAAAAAACCGCACTTTTGACGGCAGGTATGACCCCGTAACAAATGCAGAAATAGGAGCAAGAATATTAAAAGAATCTATCAGAATTTTTGGTCGCAACCATCCGGATTTTGCCATATTGGCATACAACCAAGGTGACCCAAACGTTAAAACGCTGATTAAAAACTGGGCATTAAAACATAAAAAACTTTCGTTTGAAGATTTTGAAAAAAAATGGCGACGGGAAAATCCATCTCAACGATTTCAGTTTTCATATTTTATTGATAAAGTCGGCGCATCTTTAGCGGAAATGCTTAGAGACGAAGACTTAGCATACTCATTAATGCCAAGTAGTAATGGTGGTCGACAATATCTTTCAAGAATTGTCGCGACACAAATGGTGGCACGCGAGCCGGGGATAGTAGGTATTAAACATATGCGCGTTAACCTTCCTCCTGTTGAAAGCGACGAGAACGGTAACATAAAGTATAAATGGGGCGATTTATACGAAGGTCATACTTTACCTTCCGGCATATCTCTCAAAGAGTTTGCGGAACAAAATGGATATAAACCAAAACATTTGATTTATATCAATAAGCAAATAAGGAATCCTAACCTAAAATTCAATAGACCTCTCCGCATTTGGCTACCGCGTTCACCTTTCCCCGAAAATATCAGAGGGGGGATTGCTACAGCGACGGAGTCTACTTTATAATAAAATCCCTTAATCAATTTATATATGAATAGAGCAAGTGAATTTAGGGCGGTGCCGCCCGATATGCCGCAGGATGTGCGAAATATTCTTGAAAAATTAGATTTACACTCTCTGGCGACAGTGGCGGAAATTAGAGAAGCAATGTCCGAACCCTTATCCTCGGTGAAACCAACCGATCAAGAAGAGGCTGCTTTATGTGATTACTACGGCGTTAGTCGTGCCGAATTGGGATTTTTTGAGTCACGTGCGGATGCGGCGACGGATCCCGATATCGCTGCAAGCCTCGGAAATAAATTGGCACAAATAGAGAAGGGGATTATGGAGCGAATGCGCGAAAAAAAAATCGCGGAAGATCCCGAAGCCGCAGCTAGAAAAGGAGACGTGATAGCAAGATTACGATCTATGAATCCACCTCCCGGGGCGGACAAAGATCGTGGAGGAAGATTAATTGACGCGCTAAACGGAATTAATCGTCAGTAGTTTTACGCCAGCCCCTTTGTTATTATATGGCAGTGGAAAAATCTTTAAATTGCTATTTTTTCGTACCGGGATTGTCGGAACGTTTTCGCACGGGCGGGCTTATGGTTTTGCGCGATGTCGCGGGAATTTTTGAAAAATCTCTGGGATTTAAAACTTATTTTGTCGCGACGCACGAAAAACATCCGGACGCTTTAACCTCCGATAAAACCTTTGAAACCTGTGCTCCACCCTTCACCCCCCACCCCTCACCCCTTTTTATCGTCTCGTGGGGACCGCTTGTCTCCGATCATATTAAACTTATCCGTAAAAATATTCCCGATGCAAAAATAATTTATTATGCGCAAAGTTTTGGATGGGGGATAAAAATTCCGCCGAAAATTCCGATTGCGTGTGTCAGTAGATTTGTTATGTCCCAATGGGCGCTCTACGCTCCGGAAAATTTTATAACATATATTCCGCCGCCGCTGAATCCGGTTTTTTGCCTACCTGCCGAGAGGCATGGCCTGCCTGACCCTCAAACGGGAAAACGCGATATTGATATACTCGTTCATACGCGCAAACAAAACGACTATTGCCTGAAACAACTTTTGCCGGTGCTAAAAAAACAAAATCTTAAAATTGAAATAATTGATGAATGGATTCCGCAACCCGAATTCGCAAAACTTCTCCAACGCTCAAAAATATTTTTATATATCACCGAACTTCATAAAGCCGGTTTTTTCCGCCGCCTCCCCGGAGAAGGATTCGGACTTCCTGCGCTTGAGGCTCTTGCGTGCGGCGCAGTAGTTGGCAGTAATTTGCTCGGCGGCGTAACCGATTTTTTAACTCCGGGCGAAAATTGTATAAAGTTACAAAATGGCGATTTAAATTTTGATCTCGCGCAAATTGAAAACGCTATTAAAAATTTCCGCGTGAACGAAGGGAAAACAAAACAAATTCAAACTCATTATTCGTCGGCTTCCAGCCTAACCAGATGGGTTGACTTATTGGAAACTTTGGGTATTATTACGGCATGAACAAAACGCCCGAACGCCCGGATATAGACCGTGTGCCGCCAGCTCCAGCCACACCTGATAGCTCTGTCTCTCAAATTCAAAGTGCGACTACACAACATGCAGATCATGCATTAAGCGGTCGCGAAACCCCTCCGGACGATTACAGAAAAGTTACCGTCGCGGATTTCCAGCACCTTTCAATGCAACAGTTAATGGCATATTCAAACACTTCCGCTCGTGATAAAGACTGGCCGGCTTGCATATTATTTAGAACTGAAATAACAGGACGGTGCCCAACGCCTTTAAATTATAGTTTTTTAAGTATGGCATTGGAAAACTCCGGCTGTGTATTGCCTGCTTTAACTTACAGATTGGCTGCGCAATATCTGGATCCGCGTGATAAAACCAATAATGGCAAAATCGCACGACTGCAAGATTTACTATCAACTCCAAGGGTTAAATTTGTAGACTATACTCTTTACAGCCAAGTAACCCCTGAAATAATGGATAGATGTACAACTAAAGACCTGATTATATACGGAAGAACAGCCGCCGGGCATGAGGATACCGAACGAGCCATATTTTTCCGCCAAGAAATCGTAAGGCGTGAACCTTATGATTTTGACAATCGTGTTTGTTTTGCGGGATCGTTGGAAGCCGCGTCAAGATTGATTGAAGCGATAGAACAAAGAGAAGCGGCACAAAAACTTAACCCGCATGACACTATGAATAATGAAAAATTGGTGAAACTGTGCAAAAAAATCCAAAATGTTGTCATATAAAAACAGCGACTTATGCCACCCGAAATAACACAGCCGTCCGAGGATTTTTACAGGGAAATCATTAAAACGATTACCCCCGAAACAGTATGGAAATTCTCAACCCCGGATCTTGTCCAGATTTCTAAAACAGCCAAAAAGGATAAAAACTACCGGATCACCGAATTGGCCGAAAGAATGATACTTAAACGTAAACCTAACGATGCGGAAGCCCTTATTGCTTTGGCCATATCTCTTGAGCATCAAGAAAAATATGCAGAAGCACGGGATCATCGCCTGATAGTAAAAATAATAAAACCAACCGACCAAGAAAATTTAATACGTATAGAATTTTTGAAAATAAAAATTGCCGCATCAAATCAAAGACCGGGTAGACCCACCATATATGAAAAACTCTGCAAAGCAGATTTAACAACTTGTTCCGCCGCCCAGCTTGAATATGCCATAAAGGAAGCCGCATCCATGGGCGACAGTCCTAATTTGCTGCGTTTTACGGAAGAACAGATCCGGCAATATCCCGGATCTGCGCTTGGCTATTCATACAAAGCTATTGCGCTTGAGAAACTTGGAAAACACCAAGAAGCGATGGATATTCGTATAAGCGCCACTCCCATGCTCGTCACTGATAGGTCGCAAAAAATCAACAAATCGGCCATTAATAGGCTGGCGAAAAAAGTACGAGATGCGGCGGCAACGGCCGGACAAGTGGATATATAAATTTTCCAAAAACTTTTATGCCGCGAAAATCACCGGACAAACCAGAAGGAGCAGAAAAAATTCGTGCAAAAAAACCGGCGAAAAAAGAAACAGCAAAAGAAGGTGCCGAAGTACAAGCCATACTTGCCGAAACCGCATCCAAAGTGGAACAGATGAACGTGGCGCAGTTGGTGGAAGATGCTTTGGGTGTCTTTTTTGACAGCCATAAAATTGGAATAACAACAGACGATGTCGCCGCAATTATTAAAAATACCGCTGATTCTGCCGTTATAACAAGCCGAACGTCGCATGGCGCAAACGAATTTATTTTACATCAACTAATAGATATTTTCGGTGTGCGTGCTGAAGAAGAATTCAAAGACGGCAACTTATATGATTCCTTAAAATATTTAACCTTTGTTTTAGCGTGCGTAGCATTATCGGGCGCTGAACTGGATCCCAAATATTGCAAACAATTTATATCAATAGAAAAACGCCTTACGTTTGGAGGTAAATTTGAAACACTGTTCGGTCAAGTAAAACCAATTTTTGATGAATTGAGCCAGCTTCAGCCCGAAGCCGTCATAGACCATGAACGACTAATCAGAAAATTATTGACGAAGTCACAACAGGCGGAAGCGGAACAGCGCTGGCAAGATGCCATAAATATAAGGCGCCAGCTGATTCAGCTTAATCCTACTCATCCGGCAAATCATATATTATTATCGGTCGCTCTCGAAAAAATCGGGCAATATGCGGAAGCTTTATCTGCAATAGAAACGGCGATGGGATTACCGACATATATACCATCGCCGCTCAATCAAGAACTCACTTTAAATCGCATTGTTAAACTGCGCGAATTAGAGTCTGCCAAGATTTCCCAAAGCGCAACGCCAGCGCCGCCAAAACCGGAGCGCAGAACCGAAACCGTATTACGTTATGAACAATATTTAGCATCTGTTCAAAAAGACAGTTCCGGCTGGCCAACGGAAACCGCTGACGGCGGCGGAAGCGGCTGGCGAAAAATTCCGGAAGATCAGTTATATATTCTGAAAAAAATATTTGGCGCATTTGAAAAGAAAATGATGACCGCGGGTCTTCATAAGCAAGATAAATCATCATACAGACAATTAAAAACTTTATTGGACCAAATAGATAGTGGCGTTATTAATGAACACACCCTTCGCAAATGTACGGAGGAATGTCGGGTGGGCCCATCGCGCAGTGTGCAAATTATAAAAGAAGATGCTTTGAGATAAAGTAAGTGCTAGAATAATTTCGCATGTTGATTATTCCTGTTTTTGAAAAATTGCCGCCGCAAGTCGGTACAAAAGCCCAAAATTTGGCTTTAAAAGCGCTTCTCCGCAAGCTCGCGAATGCAAAAGAATTTGAGCCGAAGGAAGGGCGGATTTTTTATTTATATGAGAAAAAACAAATTTTGCTCGGACTTGGGAATGTAAAAAAAATAAATGTTGCCGGAATTATGTCCGCTTTCGGTGCGGCAACCAAAACGGCAAAAAATCATCCGACCCAAAAACTTTCCGTCATTATAACGGAGGAACTTTTGCCTTTTACCCAATCTATCGCCGAGGCTGTCTCTTTGGCAAATTACCAGCCTTCAGCCGCATACAAAACCGGCAAAGCCGCTGAAAAACTGAAAAAAGAATTTATTGCGGAATTTATTCCTATTTTCAATAAATCTTTATCGCGCGAGCAAGTTGAAACCGCAAAAAAGAATTTTCAGCGCGGTCTTGAAATTGGGAAAACCGCAAATGAAGTAAAAGACTGGGTGAATGCTCCGCCGAATTTCGCGACTCCTCAATTTTTTGACGAACTTGCTAAAAAAATCGGCAAAGAAACCGGCGCGAAACTGACTATTTTATATAAAAAAGAATTACAAAAACTCGGAATGAATACACTGCTCGCCGTAAATCGCGGAAGTCCGGACGATGCGCGACTTGTAATTCTGGAATATACGCCGAAAAATGCCGACAAAAAATTAGCGCCTTTGGCATTGGTAGGGAAGGGAATTATTTTTGACAGCGGAGGATATAATCTGAAACCCCGCGGACACATAGAAGACATGCAATTGGACAAAGCCGGCGCATGCGTAGTTTTTGGACTCGCAAAACTTTTGCCGAAATTAAATTTAAAACAGCGCGTAATTATCGTGGCTCCGATTACCGAAAGCTTAATCGGCAAAAACGCGTTTAAGCCTTCTGAAATTATAAAAACTTATGCCGGAAAAACCGTAGAAATTACAAATACGGATGGCGAAGGCCGTTTAATTCTCGCCGATGCAATCGCGTATACGATTGACGAGTTTAAACCGAAATTTTTAATAGATATCGCCACTTTAACGGGAGCATGTATGGTTGCGCTTGGCGACCGTTACGCAGGCATTCTCGGCAACGACAAGGAACTCGCTGAAAAACTGCAAAAAGCGGGAGACGAAACCGATGAACTTCTCTGGCCTCTTCCGATTCACAAAGATTTCAGCGAAAAAATGAAAGGCGTATACGCGGATTTACGCAATGCCGACCTCGGAAGCGAACGTTTTGCCGGCGCATCAAAAGGCGCGGCATTCATTAAAGAATTTGTCGGAAAAACTCCTTGGGTTCATATTGATATTGCCTCTCCTGCCTTCACAACCGATCCAAAAAAATATGAACAAAAAGGCGCAACCGCTTTCGGTCTGCGCGTGCTGTTACGTTTTCTTGAAAAATTAGAGTAAAATACGGCTATATGAAAATAGGCATTGATGCTCGCTTTTACAGTGGAAGCTTCACCGGAATCGGTCGGTATGTTTATGAGCTTATAGACAATATTTTAAAGCTGGATCAGCGTAATCAATATGTGTTGTTTTTTAATAATCCGGAATTTGAGAAATTTACGCCTCCGAGAAAAGGTGTAACAAAAATTCTCGCAGATACCCCCCATTACTCTTTAAAAGAACAATGGCATTTTTGGCGTCTGCTGGAAAAAGTAAACTTGGATTTAATGCATTTTACGCATTTTAACGCACCGATTTTATACCGCAAACCTTCCGTTGTGACTATCCACGACCTCACTTTAAATTTGCATCCGGGCAAAAAAATGGCTGGAATAATGCATCGCCTCGCCTATACATTGACTATCCAATCCATCATTCGCCGATCCAAACGCGTTATTGCTCCATCCGAACACACGCGCCAAGATATCGTAAAACATTTCAATATTGAACCGGACAAGATTGCTGTGATTCATGAAGGCGTAAATCCAATGTTCCACAAAATTTCCGATGAAAATATTGTAAATGATTTTCTGAAAAAATCGGGGCTGGTCAAACCTTATATTTTATATACCGGCGTTTGGCGCAGTCATAAAAATTTAGTAAACCTTATAAAAGCTTTTGCAATTTTAAAACATACTCATCATTTCCCGGGCAGACTTGTGATTACGGGGAAAGAAGACCCTTGGTATCCGGAGGTAAAGAAGACAGTGAATGACGAAAACTTAGAAGGCGAGGTACGTTTTACCGGACTGGTGCCCGACGAAGATTTGGTTTTACTTTACAACGGCGCATCAATCTTTACTCTTCCTTCTTTTTACGAAGGTTTTGGATTGCCTGCGCTGGAAGCTTTTGCTTGCGGCGTACCGGCTTGTGTTTCAAAAACATCCAGCTTGCCGGAAATCGGAGGAAATGCGGCGGAATATTTTAACCCCAACGATCCTAACGATATCGCTTCTAAAATTGCGATGGTTTATAATGACCCTGCCAAAAAGGCGGATTTAATATCGCGCGGGTACGAAAGAATAAAAGATTTTTCGTGGGCTCGCATGGCGAAAGAAACTTTGGATATTTATGTTCATTCCAATTCAAAAAATCCTTCCTAAATCAATAACGCGGCTTGGGCTGACGAAGGAAACCCGTGCGGCTCTCGTGTGCGAAATTTACAGGAAATTTGCCGCGCAATTGGTGCATCCCGATGCCCTAAAACATACTTCTCCCAAATTCCTAAAAGGAAAAACTTTAACGATCGGCGTTGAAAATTCCGCATGGGCACAGCAAATAACGAACTGCGCTTTTGATCTCCTTAAAACAATCAATAAAAATCTCGGCAAAGAAAAAATAACAAAAATCAGAACGCAAAACGTTTCGCGTATTGCGGATGATACTATTTAGTACCGGCTTTCGTTTTTTCTTTTTCCAAATATTCCCGAAACAATGTCGCGTTTCTTATATTGGCGTGATAGAAAAAATCAAAAAAATCGCCGAGTACCGGAATGACTCCTCCGACTGCATCAATCCCCAAGTTAACAAGCATTTTGAATAATATACTTTTCGGCACACCTGCATTAATTGCCTCTGCGACGACATAAAGCCCAAGTGTAGAAGATCCGAAATCTCCCAATGCCGGTACAAATGTACTCGCCACCCATTCCAAACGATACTTATCCATCCATTTCGCAAAAGTTTCCGTGCGTTTAACGGCCTCTTCCACTTTCTCCAATTTTGCGCGTGTACCGGCAACAATCTCTGCAATTTCCATACCTTGTTCCGCTTGTCTTTCCGCCTGTTCGCGTACTGCCGGCGGCACATTCGACCGTTCAGTCGAATCCTTGCCGGTTGGCAATTCATTCACCCGTTCTTCCGTCCCATCTTTACTATATGTAAAAGGCATATCTATATAATTATACAATCAAATGGGTATTTTTGCAACAGGCTATTTTTACTTATTTAATTGACCTTGCGCCTCTCTTTAGTTAAAATCGCCCCGTACTAGGCACGAGCGAAGCGAGTGCTAAATAATTAAATCGCCCGAAGGGCGAAACCTATGCTAAGAATCAGATTCTCTCGAACCGGCAAGCGCGGCCAGCCAAGCTATAGAATAGTCGTGGCAGAACATAGAACTCCTGTAAAAGGACGCTGTATTGAAAATCTCGGCAACTATATGCCCGCCAGACAACCGAAAATCGTTTCCATTAAAAAAGATCGTATTACTTACTGGATAAGCAAAGGCGCAATCCCGAGCGATACTGCCGCCAGTCTTTTTAAAAAAGAAGGAATGGAAGGGATGGAAAAATATCTTGAACCGCGCAATAAACAACGAAAGAAAAAAGGAGAGGAAGTTCCTGCTACACCTGTCGCTAAAGCCGCCCCTCCGCCAAGCGCCGCTCCGACTCCCGCACCAACTGCCTAGCCATCTAACCACCTATCTATGCAACACGATCCATCACAAGGTCCAGACAAAGATTTTGTCGAATACATAATAAAACAAATGGTACTCAATCCGGATGATATTGAAGTAACTCGTACGGTTGATGAGATGGGAGTTTTGATCACGCTTAAGGTCGCAAAAGATGACATGGGTCGCATTATCGGCAAAAGTGGGCAAACCGCAAAAGCTATCCGTATACTTTTAAGAGTCATCGGCTCAAAAAACAACGCCCGTGTAAATTTAAAAATAGTTGAACCGGATGGCAAGGAGATTCCTGTCTCGGATTCGTTCTCTGATATATAATAGAAATATATGCCGATAAATTCAGGATCTTTAATTTCGGATACTCAAAATGTCAGCTTGCCCGATTTATTAAATCGCGGAATCGCATATGCAATTATTGTCGCCGGTTTTTTATCTATAGTTTTTATTTTTATCGGCGGAATTTCTTTCATACTTTCCGGCGGACATGAAGAAAAAATCAAACAGGCGGTTTCTACTATCCGTTACGCGATTATCGGCTTGATCATAACGATTTTGGCGGTAATCATCGTAAACGCCATTGGAAATATTATAGGAATTAACACGACCGAATACATCAGTTTCGCCGAAATCGTTCGCATTATTCAGGAAATCTCAAAAAGCGTTAAGGGCGGGGGCACGGGACCGGAGACTTTAAATTAATTTTTCTTCTTCAAAACTTCCGTAATCAAATTTTCCCAGTCATACGGAAATTTGTATGTTTCCAATGCGCGGACGATTGCCGCGAATATTTCCCATGCTGTCGGATTTTTAAAATAAAACCCATTACCTTTTTCAGCGATCGGATTGTAATCAACAGTTCCATCTCCATCCAGTTGCGCGATAGGAACACAACCTTTTTTCAAAATCGGCTCGGCGTTGCTATCTAATACAATAACAAAATCAGCCGCAGAGTATGCGGCGGGTCCGGAAGATTCCGGCAACCAATGAACACTATCAATATTCGGTAAATTTATTTTCTCTCCAATAACTAAAGTTGTAAGACGAATAGAAGAAAGACCCTTGAGCAAATCTTTAATATCTTTTTTGAAATTTTGCTTCTCTAAATCTATTAACAGAACAGGCTGACGGGGAAAAAACATCTTGCCGAGAAGATCTCTTTTCTTTTTTGCCTTTTCTGAAATAAATTTTTGATACGAATCCATCTAGAAATTATACCAAATTTTAGCGATTTATTCTATCCATAAGAGTTGACAGGGGTAATGGTTTAAGGTGTAAGGTATAGCGGATGGAAAAACTAATTTTAATAGACGGTTCAGGTTTGATTTATCGCGGTTTCTACGCAATTCCGCCTTTTTTTAAGGCTCCCGACGGAACTCAAACAAATGCGGTTTTTGGCTTTGCCAGCATCTTAATCTCCCTTTTATCCGCCCAAAAACCCGACTATATAGCGGTAGCGCTGGATAAAAAAGGACCGACTTTCAGGCACAAAGAATTTAAAGAATATAAAGCAACCCGGGTTAAGGCTCCACAGGAGCTTTATGACCAAATTCCGCTTGTACAAGAGGTAATTAACACTTTTGGCATCCCTTTGTTTGAAGCCGAAGGATTTGAAGCGGATGACATTCTCGCAACGATTGCAAAACGCCTCTCTGGCGATAAAAACATTCAGACATTTATAGCAACCGGGGATTTTGATATATTTCAGGTCGTCGGACCAAATGTCTCTATCTTATATCCAGCCAAGGGTTTCAAAGAGGCTGAAGTTTGGACGACAAAAGATGTTATAAAAAAATATAATTTAACTCCCGAACAAATTCCGGACTATAAAGGTCTTGCCGGAGATAGCTCGGATAATATTCCGGGGGTGAGAGGAATAGGCGATAAAGGCGCAACGGAATTACTTTTAAAATATAAAAATCTGGAAAATATTTATGAACACTTGGGTGAAATTGGCGGAGCCATGCATAAAAAATTGGAAGAGGGGCGCGATTCCGCATTTATGAGCAAAAGGCTCGCGACACTGGATTCCGCTACCCCGATTGATTTTGATTTATCCGCATGCCGCATGAAAGATTTGGACATTTCATCTGTGCAAAATCTATTCGGAAAATTGGGATTTAAAAGTCTGCAAAAACGTTTGGCGGACGCATTCTCCACGCATTACGAACAGGAAGTTTTATTCTGAAAAATCATAATTTCTCGCGAATTTATGGCCAGCTTCTATATATCTATGAGAAATTACCTAAATTCGTGTTGCTGAAGAACCTAGATTGTTGCATAGATATACAGCAAATACCCGACAGCTAGCCGACGATCACTTTAGGGCTTAGATAAGGCAAAAATCGTCCACGTGTTCGCTTTTTGATTTTTTCGCATTTTTAATATTTTGTGATAAGAAAGCGCAAAAATGACACAAAAAATGATTAGCCGTTTTTCTCTGCATACAAACGACAAAAACTCCGGTTGAATAAAAAATTGCGACGGCTAAAATGATGAGCAATATTTTTGAACACAAAAACGCCGATTTTCCGCTTGGAAAAGCCAAAAAAATATACTAATAGAATATTAAAAAAATCATTGTCAAAATTTCTAATTTTCCGCATCTGCTAGGTAAATTTTTTGAATACAAAATTGGAACGAAGGGCTTAAAAAAGCCAACAAAACATGCAAAAAATTTGCATTACATATTTTTCTATATTATGTTTGGAAAGCTTTTTTACTATAAATTTCTTATTTCTTAACTCCTCGCGTGATGTCAAAACTACGACTTATCGCCGGTTTGGATATCGGCTCCTCCAAAATCAGAACCGTTGTTGGAACCATTGATGAGAAAACACAAATGCCAAATATAATAGGCGTAGGCATTGCACCATCCATGGGTCTTCGTAAAGGTCAAATTATTGATGTTGAAGAAACAATATCAAATATCACGGCTTCGCTCGAAGACGCTGAACGAATGGCGGGAGAACCGGTGCATCATGTTCTAATCGGCATTTCCGGAAATCATATAGAATCTTTTAACTCCAAAGGCGTAATTGCAATTTCCAATCCCGGAAATGAAATCAGCGAAGACGATACCGATCGCGTGTTGGAAGCGGCACAGGCTGTCGCAATTCCGAACAATCGCAGAATTTTACGCATTATCCCAAAATCATTCACTGTTGATGAACAAAAGGGGATTAAATATCCGGTTGGCATGTCCGGCATTCGTTTGGAAGTTGATGCCCACATTGTTACCGGCATGATTCCGGCCGTTAGAAATGTTGAAAAATGCGTTTTGCAAGCGGGCGTTGATATAGACGATATTATCCCGAGCGTTTTAGCTTCGCCTGAAGCCGTTTTATCCAAACGACAAAAAGAACTGGGCGTTGTTGTTGTTGATATCGGTTCCGGCGGAACGTCGGTTGCGGTTTTTGAAGAAGGGACGACTCTTCATACCGCAGTAATTCCGGTTGGCGGAGAAAATGTGACTAATGATATTGCCATCGGACTTCGCACTTCAATAGATACCGCTGAAAAAATAAAAATAGAATACGGTTCATGTATGCCGGGGGAAGTAAACGACCGCGAAATGATAGACCTCGGAAGTTTTTCCAAAATTGACATGCAAAAAATCTCCAAACGTCATTTGGTTGAAATTATTGAGGCCCGTTATCATGAAATTTTCTTACTCGTGAAAGAAGAATTGGCAAAAATCCACCGCGACGGTATGCTACCGGCGGGCGTTGTTTTGACCGGCGCCGGAGTAAAGATCCCAAGCATTATTGATCTTGCGCGTGAAACTCTAAATCTCCCCGTGCAAATCGGATTCCCGCAAAATTTCGAGGGTGTTGTTGATAAAATAGAAGATCCGGCTTACGCAACCGCAATCGGTTTAATTATTTGGGGAAGCAGATTTTCCGGACGTTCGTTCGGCTTCGGCATGCGCGGACTTAATTTCAAAAAAACTTTTGCCGGTTTCAAAAACTGGGCAAGACAATTATTACCATAATTATTTAACCACCTAACCACACACTATATATGGATCAAGCATACAAAGATTCTCTCCGCAATTTATTTGCAGGAAAAACATCCAGTTTAAAACGTAAAGCATCGGTTGAAATGGTAACTCCGGAAATTTCTCCGGTTGCGGCCATCAAAGTTATCGGTGTCGGAGGCGGCGGTAGCAATGCGCTCGGCCGCATGATCGCGAGCAATTTAAAAGGCGTTGATTTTATCGCAATCAACACCGATGCCCAGGCTTTATATCACTGTGATGCGCCGAATAAAATTAACGTCGGCAAGGCCACAACGCGAGGACTTGGCGCCGGCGCGAATCCGGACGTTGGACGGCAATCCGCGGAAGAAAGTTCCGAAGAAATCAAATCAATGCTTGAAGGAGCCGACATGGTATTTATTACATGCGGACTTGGAGGAGGAACG
>ERZ1292633.2972-Hain-H41-02um-R1-2972-length-16887-cov-9_pt1 | contig 16887 bp, 16 predicted proteins | sample MGYA00564406_ERZ1292633 | MGnify/ENA primary metagenome ERZ1292633 (study PRJEB36523, sample SAMEA6512639) | groundwater metagenome | collected 2019-01-08 | study: AquaDiva: Metagenomics assemblies of 32 groundwater samples | reverse complement strand
CTTGGTAAGAACGAGGTCACCGGTTCGACTCCGGTCAGCGGCTCCAGAAAAAATTCCTGGGAAAAACTCCAAGAAACGAATACAATAAAAACAAATCCCTAACCCACTTACCTATGGTAAACAAAAGTCGTGTCGGACTCTTTTTCGGAGTCGTATATGGCCTCTGTCATCTTTCATGGGTTCTTCTACTAGCATTCGGCTGGGCACAACCAATGATGGAATGGCTCATGCCTATGCATTTCATCAATATCACCTACACACTCAGTGAAGTAGCAGCAGGAAAAGCCATTCTCGGAATCATCATGGGATTCATCATGGGATTCGTCGATGGATTCATCCTCGCAGCACTCTGGAACTGGATCGTAGGCGGAAAAAAAGCCTAAAATTCACCTTATTCTTGCCCATTGCTGTATCAATCGCTTTCTGCCCTGGCAGCCAGTTTTGCCAAGCGCAGCCTGTGACAATAAAAAATTAAACACCCTTCTCCCGACTCTTCCTCAAAACATCATCATTGGATGTCCCTAGATACACTCTCATATAAGCGCGTACCGCCGCATCCAAATGTTCCACAAAAGGAAAATATCCCATCTTTTCACAAAGATACTTCACGATATCCAGACGTCGACGAATATCAGACGGAATTTCTAAAGAAAACTTCTCAGGATCCTGAATCCACAAAATGCTTTTGACACTCTGGGCAAGCCGGGAAACACAAAAAGCAAACGTGGATTCCACGTATTCCACAAAAACAGCACGTCGGTGAGCCTCATCAGCAAAAGATTCAGAACTTCGACCAGATACAGACGAACGCCTCCTACGAACATTTCTAGCAATAGAACTAACATCATAGTGTTCACCGCGAAGTGGACTTGAAATACCACGCTCTGCTTTTTGAGCAGAAACTTCATCATAAGAACGACCAAGATTATACATTTTCGCATCTGGACTGGTGTCTTCTTTTTCTCCAGCAAAAAGAGGTTTTTTGGCACCGAGACGAATCAATTCATCGACATCCACCAGATTCAATAAATCTCTCTGAAAAACTTTCCCAGAAAATAAAACCTGAATCAAAGTCATGCGAACAAAGACATCTGGAATATCCAACTGCAACAAAAACTCCAGCTCCTTTCCAGAAGGCAATTCAGTCATCGACTCTAGAAATTGATTGAAAGCAGTTCGTATCTGAACAATTTCATAAGAAACTTGCGCCAATCGAATATGCTCAGGAACAACAAGATTTTGAATCGGTTGAAACCCCAGGACTTTCAGATCTTCCTCAAGTTGACCAGAAGGAACCTGACCATCGATCACACCACTCACCTGCCCATGAAAAACCGCAAAAGCACGAGCCAAATCAGGATCAAGACCTTTATGACCCAGTCGCTCACTCATTTCCCGGGCAAAACGCATTCCTTCCTCATATCGATGTAATTGCAGATTCTTTTCAATCTCAGACATAGCAAGAAAATGAGAAGAGGATAAGACATATTCTTATCACAAATCACAAATTCATGTCAAAATAACCTGCTTCCCCTCACGAAACACAAAGAAATAGACTAAAAAAAAATCGCGCCGCTTGGACGTGATTTTTAAGGATTCCTCCGAGATGCCGCCTCACCTATGAACTGACCCCTTGGAAACCAAAGGTGGGAATTTTCATGTGCTCGGGGCGAAGCCTCCAAAAGAAGCAGTTCCTGAGAACGAATATTAAATTCCCTTAAGAAAGTTGATAGAGAGAGTTGACCAGGTGAAGTATTTCGCACACCCAAGAGACATAGACATCTTACCAATTTCAAAAACATTGTAAAGAAAGCATTCTCAAGCCATGCGCACCACTAAACTTAGTTAGTATTTTCACCCGAAATACCGAAATATAGTGGTGTGAAAAATAATTTCCAGCATCAAAAAAGAAAGAAAAAACTGGTCAAGAAACTTTCTTGGCTCGGACAAAAGAAAATCAGACACAAAGGCTCCAAAAATCTTAAAAACCAAGAAATATTGCACCTTTTATGAACCCAAAAACCACCGACACAGCCGTCGTCACGAGAGAATACCCAAGAATATTCGACAGAACCATCGCATCAAAAACCAAAAAAAGAACCGTATAAATCGTCCCTACTTCCAAATAACGATCATACGCAGGAAGCATTTTTTTCGGCACAAGAATACGAAAAAACTTCGATCCATCGAGTGGCGGAAAAGGAAAAAGATTGAAGAGGCAGAGCCCCAGATTCATATCAAATACCGTCATAAGAAATCGAAAAGCCTGATGAGGAAGAACATCGCGAGAAAAATGTAAAACGCCAGCAACCAGCAAACAAAAGAGAAAATTCGAGAGAGGTCCCGCCAGAGATACGAGCGATTCGTACAAAACCGGTCTACTAAAAAATCGCGTATTCACTGGAACCGGCTTCCCCCAGCCAAAACCAACAAGGAAGAGAAATAGTGCTCCAAAAACATCGATATGCGCCAGCGGATTCAGCGTCACGCGCCCCGCCACCCGCGCCGTCGGATCTCCGAGACGATCCGCCACAAAAGCATGCGAACACTCATGCACCGCCACCGCGATCAAAAGCGAAAAAATCACCGCAATCACCTGCAAAAAATCCATACAAAACTATTGTAACACAAGAAAAAAGCTTGTACCCTGTGCGGTGCTTGCCGCACCTAACATAAGGGGAGGGATCGCATAGTGGCCTAGTGCGCATCGTTGGAAACGATGTAGACCCGCAAGGGTCTCGGGAGTTCGAATCTCCCTCCCTCCGCCAGTTGATTATTTTTTGGGCAAAGCCCAGAAAAGAATCAACTTCGAGAGAGAAAGAGATGAGAAGTTTATCCCCCGCAGCGCAGCGCAGCGCAGGGGGAAATCTCCCGTTCTCCTGGTTAAATAAATTTATGCCAACCCAAAAAGACACCTATTTCGTCGCCGTAAAAATCTTTCTCGAAAAAGACGGAAAACTTTTGATCCTAAAAGACAATTTCGGCGATTGGGATTTGCCCGGTGGCAGAATCAAAAAAGACGAATTCGAGACACCAATGGAAAAAATACTAAAACGAAAAATATCAGAAGAGCTCGGCGAAAAAATACAATACACGATCAACGAACCCACAGTGTTCATGCGACACGAACGAAAAGAAGCGACCGAAGGCAATCCCCTCGTCAGAATATTCGCCGTCGGATACAGCGGCACGCTAGAAAGCGGAGAGATCACACTCTCCCCTCGACACACCGAAATGAAATGGGTAGATCTCAAAATCCTCAACCCCAAAGAGTATTTTACTGGTGGCTGGCTCAAAGGCGTAGAAGAATACAGGGATCTAAAAAGCAAAAACTTCAAGATATGAAATCCATGTACTACCTCTACCTCCTCAAATGCGCCGACGATTCACTCTACACCGGAATCACCGTCGATCTAGAACGTCGCGTCCATGAGCACAATAACTCCCCTCTCGGTGCCAAATATACGCGTGGTCGCCGCCCCGTCACGCTCATCTTTTCAAAAAAATTTCGCACACGGTCAACAGCATCTCGCGCAGAATCAAAAATGAAAAAATTACCACGAGAGGAGAAATTAGCACTTATCATGAAAAAAAAATGACATCACTAGCGAAGTCTCACTTTATGAAACTCCCAAACCTGAAATATATTCCCATTCTCGCCCTCATGATGGTTCTCAACGGCTGTTCAAGTGGATCAATCGGAGAAACCACAAAATCCCGCACCATCCCAATCCTCATGTTCCACTATGTTCGAGACGTGGACAAAACCAAAGACCCGCTCGGCTACAACCTCTCCATCACACCCGAAAATTTCGAAAAAGTTCTACAAAATCTCAAACAAAAAGGTTTCCACTCAATCCACGCCGCTGACATATTGAATCCAGAAATCCCAGATCAGAGCATCATCATCACCTTCGACGACGGCTACAAAGATTTCTACACCACCGCTTGGCCTCTCTTGAAAAAATACAACTTCACCGCATCAGAAGCCATCATCTCAGGAAGAATGGACGGAAATGAATATATGACACCACAGCAAGTGAAAGAAATAGACGAAGCAGGCATCGAAATCCTCTCCCACACAGTCAATCACCACGACCTCCAGAAAGATCCAGATCAAAACAGAGAAATCATCAACAGCAAAAAATATCTGGAAAATCTCTTGCAGAAACCAATACTAGGCTTCGTCTATCCTTCAGGAAAATACAACGCCGAAACACTCAAGCTCGTCAAAGCAAGCGGCTACAAATTCGCCATGACCACAGAACCCGGCGACGCAGATCTCAACAGCGACCTCTTCCAGCTCCACCGAATACGAGTCGACAACCGAATCGACCCAGAGTCTTTACCAAAGCCAGAACCCCTCCTATAATGCCGGGGCTCCAGAAAATACGGAGAGATGGCCGAGTGGTTGAAGGCGCTACTCTCGAAAAGTAGTAGACCCGCAAGGGTCTCGAGGGTTCGAATCCCTCTCTCTCCGCCATAAAAAGGAATACAAAACAGCTTTGCCAGGCTTCAAAAAAAAGATTGTAACATTAGACCATAAGTTGCGTAATACATTGCGACAATCTAATATCTTTATATCCTTTTATCCTTTTATTTATGATGAAAACCTTTCAGAAAATGCTCTCTCGAGGCCTTGCTCTCGTCATGGCATTCAATTTAGTCGGAAGCACGGCTTTTGCCCTGGCAGCAGAACTGGCAACACCAGTGATTACAAAGCCAGCACAAAACGAAGTCTTGAAGAACTTTCCACGAACAGTTCACCTAGAATGGACAAGCGTTGCTAGTGCAACATCTTATAACGTCAACATGACATGTGCACCAGCACAGATATGTGTCGTCGGATCAGCAGGCAAGCCATATGTCACCAGTACAGAGAAAAATTATTTAGATATCACTGTCACAGGTGATGACCAATACTCATTCACAGTTCAGCCAGCAGCAGGAAGTGCGGTAGGAAACTGGTCCGATACACGAAATTTCAGTTTTAACACGACACCAGTAAAAGTCGGAAAAGTCTTCGCCACAGGGAAATTCGAAGGTGGATACGCAAAAATCGACTGGGAACCTGCCGCAGGACTTGGAACGACATTCGACAAATATAATGTTCGATACAAAAAAGGTTCTTGGGGATGGATCGGTGCAGAAGCAGAAGGAGTAAGAAACGCATATGTCGGATTCGACTACTACAATTTAGGATTATCAGAGACAGGAACATGGTCATTCATGGTGATGCCAGTGAAGTTGGTCGATGGAAAATACGTAGAAGTGGGTGAATACGCAAACACCACGACAGTCACTATTCCAGAACCAGCTCCAACTAGTGTTGGAAAAGTTTTCGCCACAGGAAAAATAGAAAATTGGACAGAAATAAAGCTCGACTGGGAACCACTCCCGGGACTCGGTTCAACATTTGATAAATACAACGTAAGATCAAAAAAAGCAGACGGTGGTGCCTTTGAAATGGATTCAATCGGAGTAGAAAATGCATACATCGGATGGGATTACTACAACACGACGCGCGCACCAGGAACATGGCAATTCAAAATCGTCCCAGTGAAATGGATCGACGGGAAATACAAGGAAGTTGGAGAGGCAGGAAATGTTGTAACTATGATAACGTCATCACCAGAAACAAAAACTGACTGCCAACTGAATCCACCAAAACTTACAACACTCTACGAATACGGACAAAACTTCCCACTCAATGGAAGTCAGGTGCTGACTTTTGATCTCTCAAAAGGAAATAACATCACGCATTATTGGAGTACATGTAAAGAAGCAACAAAATACGAACTTCAATACAGCTCAAATAATTTCGCTTCTTCTCACAAAGTAGTTTGGGAAGGAACATACAACAATGTAGGGATTGCAGGAATGGTGCTTGGAAAACATGTAGAAGAACTGATGAATGACAACGGAGTAGGAGGAGGAAAAATTGCAATACGCATCAGCGCAAAAACAGAAAAAGGAACGATAGATGGACCTGCACTAAACTTCGATGCAGAAGTTATACAAAAAGCGGCTCCAACTGAACCAACATACAAAGGAGCAAACGGACAAACATACGTGGAAAATGATTTCAAATTCACAGATAATGTTTGGAAAATAGACGTCAACAACTACGCAAAAATTGGATGGAATGCTCCATCAGGAAAATATATTGACGGATACGCAGTATACGCAATATCAGGACAAGCCGGATTTTCAAATGGACTCAGTGGTCAAACTCCGGTCTATGTAGGCAAATACACAACAAGCTACACATTCCCACAATATTTCAGTGAAAATGGAACAGTCACTTTCAAAGTCTATCCATACATTCAGCTCATGGGTGGTGCAAAGAAATTTCTCCAGGGTGGATATGATTACTTGACTGTTCAGGTCAAACCAGCACAAGCAACAACAGCAAAGATACAAAACGTGATGCTTGACTATCGATATTTCAGAAATGGTATCCATAACAAACCAGAGGTAGGATCCATCATTGTAAAAGTACAAGGAAACAACCAAGAAAATCAGGCGGGATATAACTTCAATGAATCAAAATACGCAAGCTACGGCGGAGGCGCATTCTACATAAACAACACGGAGGGCGGAGGAAAATTCTATGGGAACAACGTGGGACAAGGAGGCGTAATTCCAATGGGAAACGTGGCGATCAGTGATGTAAAGCCAAGCATGGACACAACACAGTATCAAAGATTTGGAGTAAATATTTACATGAATCATACCTACGCAATATACGACAAAAAAAATGAGGCATTCGCACTCGTCAGAGTGACCGGATCATCTGGAGAACCGCTCCTCGCGGCCCCAGGAGAATCAACAAATCCTCCAGCAACAAACACCGATGCAGACTCAATCAGTCTCTCTGTCGTGAGCTGGACAGGTCCAGTTCCTCTTCTCCAATGGACGCCATACAACGATAAATATTTCGATGGATACGCTATGTTTGTTCGTCAAGGAACATGGGACAAGAACAAAGTAACATGGGTTGATCCTTCATACTTCGAGAAAACCAAAACATCTCACCAGATTTCGAAAGTATTCACTGATACGACTTACACCGTCAGAATCATTCCTTATGTTCAGAAATCATCAGGAAAAGAATTCATCTATCCAGCATCCAATATCATTGTGTTTACCACAGGCAAAGAAAATGCTACTCAGCCAGTAAATCCAGTAAACAAATACTGTGGAAATGGAAAAGGAAATGCTGCTGGAAATGATGGATCATATGACGTCTGCGTCGGAGACAGCATCGAACACGAAGACACTTTTGTCACCGTCAAGGTTCTCAAAATCACAAGCAAACAGGTCAAACTCAAAATCGAAGGAGCAGACAAAGAAATTGTTGTCCTCAAAAATGCATCAAAAGGAGGAAAATCAAAAACCTTCAAGACTGATGCAGACATGCTCATCACGATCAAATTCACAGGGATATCAGGATCAAGCGGAGGCGCAATGATCCAGCTCTCAAGCCAAGAAATAAACTAGAAAAATTTCAAAATAAAAAACCCTGATCAGTAAAACGATCAGGGTTTTTTAAAATATAGTTTTCTAAAAGCATAAAAAATCAGTACAATAATGGGGAAAATATATGGATTTAATTGAGCTCATCATAAAAGGAATCACGATAGGTTTCGCGGTCGCCATCCCCATCGGACCAGTAGGAGTTCTCTGTATCGATCGAACACTCAAATACGGCAAAAAGGCAGGTATTGTTTCTGGGCTTGGAGCAGCGGTAGCTGACGGCATTTATGGAGTACTCGCGGTCTGCAGCGTCACATTCGTCACAACGTTTCTCATTCCATACCAAAACATCATTCGTGGACTCGGAAGCCTAGTGCTCATCGGTCTCGGAATAAAAATATATCTCGAAGTCGTTTCAAAAAAGAAAGAAGAAGTGAGTAAAAAAGATATAATCGAAGATTTCGCATCCACTTTTTTCCTCACGTTCACCAATCCTGTTACAGTAGTCAGTTTCATCAGCCTGTTAGCAGTTTTTGGGCTCGAGCATATTTCAAAAAATCCTGCTGCAGCCACTTCGATTATTCTCGGAATTGTGATCGGTTCGATTCTCTGGTGGGTCCTCGTCTGTGAAATCACCTGCCGATTCCAAAAAAAAATGACGCAAAAAAATTTACAAAAGGTGAACAGATTTTCAGGAATTTTAATCGGAGGATTTGGCACCATGATGGCTCTCTCAGTCGTCTCAGAAATCGTGAAGACCGTGATCTAGAAGCATTTCACGAACCACAAACATTGGCAGCCCAATAACATTTTCATAGTCCCCTTCTCTCTTCTCTACCATTTTACCACCCTCACCTTCGATAGAAAAAGCTCCAGAAATCTCGAGAACATCTTTTTGAAAAGCGAGCCGATGAATTTCTTCAGGAGACATTTTTTTGATCCGCAACTTTGTCAGGACGGATCGAACTTTTTTGCCCATCACGCGTCCATGCAGATCCGTCCGAACTGCTGCAACGCCGGTATAAACACGAATCATTTTCCCGCTCATGGCTGAGACAATTTGGATCGCATCTTCATGGGAAACAGGTTTCCCGACCTTTACATTCCCATTCATGACAAAAGTATCAGCACCAAAAATCAGTGCATCAGGAAACTTCGCAGCAACCACTATCGCTTTCCCGAGAGCAAGGAACTTTGCAAGCGCGAAAGGAGTTTTACGCACATTCATATCTTCGTGAAAATCACTCGCACAGCATTCAAAAGGAATTTTAAGCTGTTCCATAAGTTTTTTTCGAGCCGGAGACCTCGAAGCCAAGACCAATTTCATCAGAAAAATTGTAGCGAAAAATGAGGAAGAGCACTATAATAAAAGCATGCAAGAAAACGGCATGCTAACCAAGGAAGAACTCAAGAAAAAACTCTCCGAAGAAGAGTATTACGTCACTCAAGAAAAAGGCACCGAAAGACCATTTACTGGGGAGTATGTCAATCATCACGAAAAAGGCATGTACACCTGCACCGTCTGCGGGAATGAACTCTTCGTCTCAGATGCAAAATTCGACTCAGGAACAGGGTGGCCAAGTTTCGATGCTCCCATAGGAAGTGAAAAAATCGAGAAAGACACAGATGCCAGTCACGGCATGATTCGAACTGAAGTAAAGTGCAATAAATGCAGCGCCCACCTAGGTCACATCTTCAACGACGGCCCCACCAAAACCGGAGAAAGATACTGCATCAATTCTTGCTCCCTAAAATTCAAAACACTCTGAAAAGCCGAAGGCTTTGAAGAGAATGCAGCCATTGCAGCCTCTCCTAAACCCTAAATCCTACATCCTAATTCCTAACTCCTAAACTCTATGCTCACTGTCAATTATTGGGCCATCCTCGTTTCCGGCGTGATCTATATGATCGTCGGCAGCACGTGGTACTCCCCTATCATGTTCGGCAACAGATGGATCAAACTCATGGGCTGGACCCCAGAGCAAATAGAAAAATGCAAAAAGAAAAACATGGGAGTTACCTACAGCATCATGTTTATCGGCTCGCTCGTAACATCCTTCATTCTTGCTCAATTCATCCAATATACTGACGCAGCCACATGGGCAGAAGGCGCAGAAACAGGTTTTTGGATCTGGGTTGGATTCATCGCTCCAGTAGCGCTCAGCGGATACCTCTTCGAAGGCAAAAAATGGGAACTTTTCGGAATCAATGTCGGATATAATCTGGTCTGTCTCGTCGTCACCGGCGCAATTTTAGCGATATGGTAATAAAAAAAACGGCAGACAATTCGCTCGCAAAAAATAAGAAAGCTTTCGCTTCTTACGAAATCCTCGAAAAAATAGAAGCCGGTGTCGAACTCACCGGTGGTGAAGTGAAATCTATTCGTGGAGGAAAAGCAAACCTGAAAGGAGGTTTTATCGACGTACACGCCGAAATTCCATGGATGAACAACGTCCATATCAGTCGCTACAAATACGACATGAGTGGCACCGATCCACTGCGAAAAAGGAAAATGCTTTTCCACAAAAAAGAAATTGCGGAAATCGAAAGTAAAATTAAAACCAAAGGAATCACGGCGATTCCACTCGAAATGTACGACAAAAAAGGGCTTATCAAAGTCTTAGTTGGCATCTGCAAAGGCAAAAAAACTTTCGATCGTCGAGAAGATTTGAAGAAAAAATCACAGGAAATGGATGTAAAAAGAGCCATGAAATACAGGTAAAAATATTTTAAAAACCACTCCTTCATTTCCCATGCAACACATCCACGATCAACTCATCGCCGGCATCCGAGACTATTTTAAAAAAGCAAACATTCAAAAAGCTGTCATCGGACTTTCGGGAGGCATCGACTCGTCACTCACGCTGAAACTCGCAGTAGACGCCCTCGGCGCAGAGAACATTACAGGCTTGCTCATGCCAGAAACAGGCATTTCTGCAGAGCAAAATAATTTCCATGCAAAAGCGCTCGCAGAGTTCTTCGGCGTCAAAACATTCTCTGTACCGATCAACAAGTTCACGATCGATTATGGACTTCTCCCCTGGAAACCGTCCGCGCGCGCCCAAATGAACACCAAAGCGCGTATACGCATGCTCCTGCTGTACCATTACGCCAATACATTCAACTGCCTCGTCCTGGGAACTTCCAACAAAAGCGAAATCATGCTCGGATACGGCACCAAATACGGCGATTTCGCTGCCGACATCGAAGTTATCGCTGATCTCTACAAAGAAGAAGTCTGGAATCTCTCGAAATTTCTCGAACTCCCTGACGAAATTATCGAGAAAAAACCAACCGCAGAATTATTCCAAGGACAAACTGACGAAGAAGAACTCGGCGCCAGTTATCATGAAATAGATCAAATTTTGAAAAAATACGAAATGGGCATAGAAGGGCTCCTAGACCGCGGAATGCACCCAGGACTCATCCACGGAATCTTGAGAAGAATCGAAGAGAATAAACACAAAACACTCACTCCACACATGATCAAAATCCAAAAATAGTCACATGTCACAAGTCACAAGTTCTCTCTTCATCGGTCGCTTCCAACCTTTCCACAAAGGCCATCTGGACGCCATAAAACAAGTTTTAAAAAAAGAGCAGCACGTCATCATCGCCATCGGCAGTGCACAATATTCGAACGAACCAGAAAATCCTTTCACAGCCCGCGAGCGATACGAAATGATTCAAAAAACTTTGGACGAAGAAAAAATCGACCGAAAAAGATACAGCATCATGCCAGTCTGGAACATCGAAAATGACGAAGAATGGGTCGATCACCTCGATCGTATTTTACCTCAATACAACAACGTTTACACCGGATCAAAGGAAACAAAAAAACTCTACAAAGCTCACGGAAAACACCCCGTGAAAAACATCAAGATCTCCAAAAAAATATCTGCTACACTAGTCCGTGAAAAAATGCGAAAAGAAGAAAATTGGAAACCCCTCGTCCCCAAGCCCGTAGCCAATCTCCTCTCTAATTCCTAGTCACATGTCACAAGTCACACGTCACACGTCCCCTCTCAACCCCTTCATCTTCCGAGCCTACGATATCCGCGGCATCGCCATCGACGAAACCAAAGAGCCTGACCTGACTCCCGAAAGCATCAAGCTCATCGGCAAAGGTGTAGGAACCTATTTCCAAAAACACGAAGGAAAACATCTGGTCGTCGGACGTGACAACAGGATCACCAGTCCAGCATTGCAAAAAAGCTTCATCGAAGGCTTGCTCGAAACAGGCTGCAATGTGACCGAAGTCGGAAATATGACATCCCCCATGATCTACTGGGCAACCTGCGCAATGGCATTCGACGGCGGTATCAACATCACCGCAAGTCATAATCCAAAAGAATACAACGGCGTCAAAATCACTGCAAAAAACGCACATTCAATCTGCGGAGAAGAATTACAAAAAGTTCTAGAAATCATCCAAAACGAAAATTTCGCAGAAGGAAATGGAAAGAAAGACACACGAGATATAGAAAACGACTACATCGAAGATATCTTGAAACGCGCCACACTCTATCGAAGATTGAAAATCGTCATCGATGCCGGCAACGGCGTAACAGGATTTTTTGCACAAAAGATTTTCGAAAAATTCGGCTGCGAAGTCATTCCGCTCTACTGCGAACCAGACGGAAATTTTCCGAATCACGAAGCCAATCCTGAGGTAGAAGAAAATCTCAGAGAACTCGCTCGAGTCGTAGTGGAAGAAAAAGCTGACATCGGCATCGGATTCGACGGCGACGGCGATCGCGTCGGCATCATCGACGAAAAAGGCCGACACCATTCCGCAGATTATGTGCTCCTCATCCTCGCTCAGGATTTACTCAAGAGAATACCGAATTCGCAAATCATCTTCGACGCAAAAGTCTCACAAAGTCTCATCAACGGCATCCGAAAAGCCGGAGGAATTCCGGTCATGAGTAAAACAGGACACTCATTCATCGAAGCAAAAATGCACGAACTCCAGGCCCCACTCGCCGGAGAAATCAGTGGACATTTCTTCTTCGCAGAAAATTATTACGGATTCGACGACGCATTTCTCGCCGCACTTCGCATCCTGGAAATCCTTTCCAGATCAGAAAAAACCATGTCACAACTCCTCGATGAAATCCCAAAAATGATCATCACTCCGGAATACAAAGTCCCTTGCCCTGACGACAAGAAATTCGAAATCATGAAAAAAGTAACCGAAGCATTCGAGAAAAAATTCCCATGCATCACCATCGATGGCGTCCGTGTGAACTACGACACAACCACCTGGGGAGCCGGAAGATGCTCAAACACAAGCCCGAATCTCACACTCCGCTTCGAGGCACCAACACAAGAAAAACTCGACCAAGTAAAAAAACTTTTCGCCGACGAACTCGCAAAATATCCGGAAGTGGACTGCGGATGGTACAAATAACTCCTGATCTCCTAATTCCTATCCTCCTACCTCTGCACCGCACTCGCTGCTCCCAGATTCGTAAAACCAGGTAAGTCACTCGCTGGCGGTTCGTAGAAAATCACGACGCCATAACCTTTTTGAGCAGTCGCAGGATCCTGTTCAAAAAGTTTCTTAGAAATGCCAGCAGGAACCGAATTGGCTGAAGAGTTTTTCAGATCAGGATAAACCTTGCCCCACGGCTGAGCGCAAGCATTTTCTCCAGTGGCGGAGAATTTTGCATTCACATTCTTACAATAAGACTTTGTTACAGTATCAGGATCTTTCTGAACCCCCCTCAAAAACGACAAACTATAAAATTTCCCAACATTCGGATCAGCAATAGTATTCTTTCCAAAAGCATCAGGATATTTCCCATTCGCAGCGTCCGGTAATTTCGAACTATCCAAATAAGTCTCCAGAGCCACATTATTATGCGTCACGAAAAGTCCTTGGAGGAAAAGTTGTCCGAAGAGAGCGCCCGTTTTCCCATAAGCACTCGCATCAACCTTCGGAACAGCAGAACCACCGAGTTTCTTCACTTTCCCAGTTGCAGCGTCCTCAAGACCCGGAAACATGCTTCCATCAGCGAATAATTGGAGTCGTAGATTGTGAACATTTGGACCGATATACACATTCGCTTTTGTAGAATCTTGTAATTTTGTACGAAGAACGATAAGCCCCAGTTGCGCGTCAAAATTATCCGGAAAAATATCTCCACGAATATGCACATTCCCATCTTCCACGATAATCGTCTTACGCCCAGTCCAAGGCGCTACAGGACCGATCGTCACATCACCTTTACAGTAATAAACATCATCCTGTAGCTGGAAATACAAAATATTCCCGAGCGTTCCACATTGAGTCGAAGCACTTCTCTTGAGCTGCTGAGCATTTTTGAAAATCAAATTGCGAACATCAGCGCGAAGCGCAGATCCCAAACTCAAAGCACCATCGACGAGAGAAGAGGAATTTCCTATCGTATAAGGAATATTAAAAGTATAATCATCCACTGCCTCCGTAACAGGCTGAATAGCGCCCTCCGCACCACAAAGATCGTCTTTGACACCATTACAATCATTATCAATATTATCGCCACAAATCTCAGGAGAAGCAGGACTCGTAAACTGATCATTGTCATTACAGTCTTTGAACGACGCTGCAGGAGCAATTGGACAAAATCCATCCGCATCAGCGTCAGTCCCAGTACAAGAAAAAGGTGGGCAACTCTGCGCAGTACACGCGGGAGTACCACCCGAACCGCCATTCTCTCCAATACCACTAGGTCCTCCTCCACTTCCACCTCCACTCACATTGGTATCGTAACTAGGAACCGTTTTTCCAGCTATTTGAACATCAACATTATTCGAAACCTTCGCAATCTTTCCATTCGCATCCAAAGTCGCAACTACATAGTAATAAGCAGTGCTATCAGCGGGAACAACTTCCGGACGCGTAGTGCTAAGACCAGCCCAAACCTTCGTTGTGGGAGGCACAGCACCTTTTGCAGAAACTATCGCGGCAGTTGAACGATAGACATGATACAAAGCCCCCGGACTATACAATGGATCGCTCCACGAAAGATTGAGCACATTATCCGAACCCAAAGTACCAGTAAGGAAAAGACCTGCCGGAGCGCCTGTCCCAGTACCAGTTTTTACCTGAATATTGACCGTAATATTATTCGAAATTTTCACAATTGTACCGCTACTATCAATCACAGCAACCAGATAATAATAATCTTTATTCACCTGAGGAATCGTCTCGTCATCAGTCATCTTTCCCTGGACATTATCAACTTTTTTTGGCTTTAAATCAGCCACATTTTCACCTTTCTGAGAAGTCATGACGGCATCAGAGCGATAGATAGAATACGTCGTGCCAGCAGTATATGTAGTGTCTTTCCAACTCAATTTCAAAACATTGTTTGTCCCCATCGTAGAGGTGAGCTGGAGAACTCCGGCATCGAAAGGATTCTTCTCGCCACCCGGATTCCAAGGATCCTTCGGATTTCCTTCGACAACATCGCCATCATCGATCACACCATCATCGTTCTGATCTTCGAGAATCAAAGGATCAGCCTTGAAAGGCACCTGAACACCAGTAAAATTCAGCCATCCGACATTTTGAGAAAGAGCAGAAGGAGTGGGTTTGAGAGGAGCATAGCCATATTTATCAACTTTCTGGAGATCAAGTTTGACACCATAATTACTCACCTGACACTCACTATGATCCTTGAACTGGCTCGTCGCAGCACAAGTGAAACGAATCCATCCGGCATTACTCCAAGCATATCCAGAAAAATTTCCTTTATCATCAATCGTCACGCCATATTTTTGATCCCCACAATAAACACCAAGATTGTTTCCACCCGGACCAGGACAATAAAAACTCGCCCATCCAAAATTATCATTCCAGGCCCAGCCTTTCAGTTGATAATTTTTGGATTGAGGTATTTTCACAGCACACGCACGCTTGGTCACCGGAGGAAGATACACATTTTGCACAGGATTAGTCGGAATCGAAGCAGAATCAAAGTAAAAAACGCCACTGTTCGCCACGCCTTTGCTATTCGATGTTTCTTTATATAAAACCGCAGTCGTAGAACCATGCAAAGGATACTGAGAACATTCATCAACCCCTGGAGCAGCCGCATGTGCCTTGTGCAAGCCAAGAAAAAGAGTAAACCACAAGAAAAAAAGCAATAAAATAGCTCCAAAAAATCCACTCAAAGCCAACGTCACATGAGGATATTCATCAATAAACCGAGAAAAAGTGAGGCGGTGGTACATAACATTTTTATATGTATTTCCGGTCATTATAGCACAAAACGGCTTTGAAGAAAAGGGTTCACCCCTCCGCACTCTCGATCTCTTTCTTGCATTCACTACACATTTTCTTCACCGTTCCGTCTTTGCTCGTCTTCTCCACAATCAAATTCTTGCAATCCGCGCACACTTCCCCGGTCGGTTTGTCCCAAAGTGCATTTTCACACTTCGGATATTTATCACATCCATAGAAAACTTTTCCACTCTTGCGTGCACGACGTTCGATGAGTTGACCCTCTCCACACTTCGGACATTTCACACCAATAGTTTTCACCATCGATTGAATGTTTTTGCACTTTGGATAATTCGAACATCCAAGGAAAGACCCAAATCGCCCCGTCTTCATCTGCATTTCACCCTCTCCACACTTCTCACATTTTTTGCCAGCGAACTTACTTTCAAACTCTTTTTCCTGCTCAGTCTTCTCTTTCGGATGGAGCGGTCGAGCATTTTTGCACTCCGGATAATTCGTACACGAGAGAAATTTCCCGAAACGACCAAATTTCACCATCATCGGTTTTCCACATTTCTCACAAATTTCTGTCGTCGTCTCGTTCACAATATCTTCTTTTTTGAGCGAATCAGATTTCTCGACAATCAAATCATGAAATGGCGTATAAAAAGCGCGGATAATCGGAACCCATTTCTTCTCTCCCTCAGCGATCAAATCCAGATCTTCTTCCATTTGCGCCGTGAATTTGTAATCCACGATTGTCGGAAAATGCTCGACGAGAAGCCCAGTCACGAGCGTACCGAGCTCTGTAGGCTTCAAAGTTTTTGCTTCTTTTTCTATATACTGTCTCGCGATAATCGTCGAAATCGTCGGCGCATAGGTACTCGGACGACCAATGCCTTCGGATTCCATCTTTTTGACCAAGCTGGCTTCTGTATACCGTGCCGGAGGTTTTGTGAAATGTTGTTCCGGGCCAAATTTCTCCAATTTCACCTGCTCTTTCTCTTCCAATTTCGGCAAAAATTTCTCACCCAACTGTGAGCCACCCTCCTCTTCCCCTTCTTCATCAGTGCCTTCCATATAGACTTTCATAAATCCCGGGAAAATCACACTCTGTCCTGTGGCACGGAAAATAGTCGCTTCATCAGACGCCGGAACGATATCCGCAGCAATCTGATTGAGCAACGCCGGCTGCA
>ERZ1292633.2970-Hain-H41-02um-R1-2970-length-16897-cov-5_pt1 | contig 16897 bp, 16 predicted proteins | sample MGYA00564406_ERZ1292633 | MGnify/ENA primary metagenome ERZ1292633 (study PRJEB36523, sample SAMEA6512639) | groundwater metagenome | collected 2019-01-08 | study: AquaDiva: Metagenomics assemblies of 32 groundwater samples | reverse complement strand
TGCATCCGCTGTAATATTCACATGTCGCAACCAAACGTTAAACATTAGTACATTACCACCAAAAACCGTCGAACCATCGTTCATAAAAACGCGATTCATTTCTACACGCTTACCATCAGTCGCTTGAATGCTGGAACCAGGAAGTATTAAAGCATCAGTAAGTTCTATAGATCCCGTGCCATAAGTTCGCATAATGGCCCCGCTTATATCTGAGGGAGCATTAATTTTGATATTTCCTCGTAAATCTGAACCAAAGTATCGCCCATCACACACGATAACATCTTCGCCAATGTAGGCCCCTGAATCGGCATCAGCTAAAACATTAGCGAGATCAAACTCAGAACCCGGAGTCCCTTCGAAGAAACCTGGCACAAATCCGCCCAAGCTACCATTCGTGTTGTTAAATCTACGCGTAGGTATCTCAGAGCCATTTGGGTTCTGGCACACGCAGTTGGACCCCAGCAGCAGCGCTACGTCTTTTAGTTTCTGCTGTAATTCAGGGGTGAAATGTTTAGTATAAATTTTATCAAAACTGTGGGCAAGTATGGCAGCAAAAAAATCGGATATTTGAGCAATTATACTTAAGACCACATTGGGGCGTAGGGAGCTGGGAATTACCAGAATAATATCATGGTCATTCGTTAAATGTTTTCCCATTATTGTTCCTTTTCCATTTACTGCATTAATTTGGCTAGCAGGCGTTGCTACTTGAAGCATGGCAAAAAGATTGCGGTCTTTTACGGGCCGACCCAGCATTAATATATTGTAGGCATCATTTATAAATAGCCCGCCCTGCGAGTGGCTAACCGCGACGATTTTTTGTTTTTTTATACTAAAAGCATTATCCCAAATTCTTAAATGCTCGTTTATAGTTTTTAGGTATTCGGGATCATTTTTGATATCAAAACTTCCAGTTACGTCGCTGGTTATTTGTGAAAGCTGATTTCCTAACTCAGAGGGGATAGTTGCAGTAGATAAAATTATGCCCGTATACCTAAATGCGGCTGCTATGGCAGTGATTTTATAGAAGACGGCAATTTTTTGCAGGAAGGCTTCGTAAAGATCTGTTGCAAATTTTTCGCTGTAATTGTAGGTGAGTTGATAGTCAACTTTGCCTTGCTTGTCGATGGAGGAATTAGGGAGTAGCGCTTTGATTTTTTCTAGATACTTTTTAGCCGCAACATCTGAAGTATCAATACCATTCGTAAAAGTAACCAGCGTGCCATTTTGCGAGCAAGTAAGGCTTTCTTGAGCATTTGCTTGCATGGTTAAAAATAAGGCTAGAGCTAAAAGTATAAACATTCTCATAAATCTCCCTTATAAAAATCAATAATTTAAAAACTAGTTCGGTAAGGTATCGGGATCAAAGTCACAATCTGTTTTTTGTTTGTCGAGCGCCATTACACTTTGTCCACTAAAATTAGCATTAGCCTTAATGTCTGCGCGAATTCGTAAATCGGTATTTATTTCCTGACTTTTCATTTGTTCAATTAATTCATAGGCAGGATCTAGACCTTTTAAATAGTGCATACAGTCTGCTGCTCTAAATAGTTGATAGCTGGCTTCAATAGATTTAACTTTATCAATGGGTGCATTTATAAGTCGTTGTTGGCTACTTCGCGCAACCTGCATCAACGCCGCCACAGTTTTTTCAGAAACCCCATGATTTAATACAATCCATCTTTGCACGTCGTCTCTAACGCCATCATTATCTGAATCTATCCCTTCAAGGGTAGCCATTCCTGCCTCACCTGGATCTGGTGGTAATACAGGACCTGCGATAATGGCGAACTCAGCGGCACCTTTATATTCACCCCTGTTTGGGTGCTCACCGTGTTTGTTATCTTTTCCGCGCATTAGATTTTTAATAAAATCTTTTATAATCTGCACCCAGGATTTTGCGGCTTTAACCTCGAATTTAATTTTAAAGTTTCCGGGTTCAAGATTGCCTACAGATATTTGTGCCAGCCAGCTTTGCGCGCCCCGGCTTACCAGTGTTACCTTTTGTTCTTTTGATTTAAGTTTTTTACTTTGATCTAAGTTTTTAATTTCATATTCGGCTTTACCTGGCAAAAAGCCCATCGGTAGCTCTAACGAAAACTCAGCGGTTGTATTTTGCTTTACAGGTGAATTTAAGGCGTGCACGTTAATGCGATGATTTTGCTTGTCTTCCTTTTTATTTTCACCGCCAGCTAAAGCTACTTGTGAAAAGACTAATGATGTAAAAATACTCAGAAGTAATACAAGTCTTGTCTTTGACTGCACAAATCCCCCTCTACAAACTATGTTCAAAAAAACTGACTAACTTTAAGAAAATAACAAAACCATAGTTATTGTTTCGGATACTTCAGCCAAAACTTAAGTGGTTAATGCGAATTATAACTAATATATTTTTTATGCCAGATCTGTGTATCGTTTTAAGATACTTTTTGTATCAAAGAAAGATTAAATTAAAAAACTATGACATATAAAGTAAATCTATAGTACAAGGTGTTTAAACCACTCCATAACTAACCTATTTTTTCTTTTGCAATTTTGCTCGAAGTAAAAGAAAAAACTCACGAAGAATTATATATACAATTTCCATTCCAGTTTTAAAGGGTCTCATTTTTCGCTCGCCCCCGATACGGGCAGGTTCATCCGCTGAAATTTCAGTCACCTTATATCCTTGCCATGTAAATCTTAAAGAAGTCTGACAGGGCCAGCTTAAACCTGGCGCATCCAGTTTCAACTGGAGTGCCACTTCTTTTTTATAAGCTCTGAAGCCTACTAGAACATCAGTTAAATCGGCCTTAAATAGAACATTCACAATCGTCGTAAACATCCAATTGCCAAAAGCGGTCAACCAATCGTCATCAAGGCTTTTGGCGGATCCTTTGTATCTAGACGCAACAACTAAATCGTAGCCTTCATGAATTTTTTCAATAAGCAGAGGAATGACTTCGGGCAAAGAGTTCCCATCAGGAGTGAACTCAATAATAATATCGCCTTTTGCTAGTTGCATTCCTTGTTTCATGGCTTTGCCGAAGCCTCTTTTGGATTGAGAGTGGACTTCATATCCATGTGATCGAAAGTATTCGATAGTGCCATCTGTTGATCCGCCATCAACCACTAAGATCTGATCTACCCATTCTTTTTTGATTTGCAGCATAATAGTTTGTATAGCTTCTATTTCATTGAGCGTCGGAATAAGTAAAGTAGAAGTTATTTTTGTTTGAGTCACTTTAACTTCTCCCAAGATTTTAACCGATAAACAACATCAGTAGCCCAAGAATCGTCACTATCGGTACCACCCATTTTAAAAATAACATCCAATGAGAATACATAGCAACACTTGTGGGTATTTGACTATTAATAAATAACTTTTTTCTTTCGCTTTCATTTACGGATTTAAAGAAAATAATAACTATTCCGATTACCGCAATTGGGAGCATAATATTAATTAAAGCCGAATCAAAAAAGACAATAACACTATGCCCAAGAATTTTAACATTTTTAAAAATTGTGCCCGAAAAGGCCGGAAATATTGTCAGCAATAAAATAGCTATTACTGATAATATGGCTGCAAGTCTTCGATCGATGTCAGGTCTTTTTTCGGCTAGATTCGCTGTGATGGTTTCAAGTAAACCTATGCTGGCGTTTAATGCTGCTAACCACAAAAATAAAAAGAACATAAACCCGAATAATACCCCACCCTTAATTGATGTCAAAAAAGTGGGTAACACATCAAAAACCAAGCTTGGGTCAGTGGCTATCTGCTTTGAACTAGAAAAGGCAATTGGAAAAATTAACAAAACCGCAATAATCGAAATCAAGGTATCTACCAAGGTTACTCTTAAGCCGATGCTTGGCAGATGCTCATCGTCTTTAAGATAGCTTCCAAAGGTTACCATGGTGCCGAAGCCTAAAGACAAAGTAAAAAAAACATGCCCCATTGCATAGCCTAATGAGCCCCAATTTAACTTAGAGAAATCCGGATAAAATAAAAATCGAAGTACGTCTTTATTTGAATCCAGCGACAACGAGCCCATTAATAAAAAAACGACAAGTAGTCCAAATACAGGTAGAAGAGAAGCAATTCGTTTTTCAACCCCTTCACCAAAGCCTTTAACAACAATAACAACAGAGACAAGCAGGTGTACACTGGCTAACATAAACTGCAGCCATCCATTTTGTAATAATACATTAACCGAAATATTTTTCAGATAATAGGCGGAATCAGATTGAAAAAAACTTACAAGAAATTGAGTTAAATAATGCAAAACCCAGCCGCTGATCACAGAGTAGTATGAGAGTGTTACAGCACAGAGTAACAAGCTCAGCCACCCTAGAATATAATACTTTTTTTTACTTTGAGTCGTCAACTGACGAGTGGCCGCTAAAATACTGGTTCCGGTAAACCGCCCGATCATCAATTCAGAAATTAATAAGGACATCCCCACTGTCAGCGCTAAAAAAACATAGAGCAGTAAAAATGCTCCACCGCCGTTTTCGCCGACAATGTAGGGAAATCTCCATAAGTTACCCAGACCACAAGCGCTACCGATGGCTAAAAGATAGAATGAAAAGCGGTGCTTAAACGACTGTTTGCGTCCGGGCATTTAGCTTGCTCCACCTTTTTTTGACTTCATACAGAATATTCTGATGGGAATTCCATGCAAATTAAATTTTTCCTTCATGTTTTTTATTAGAAATCTTCTATAAGAATTTGTTACGCCATCCGGATGGTTGGCAAAAGCAATAAATGCAGGTGGAACCTGATTGGTTTGCGTTAAATAGTAAAATTTAACATTAGTGATACCATAAACTGGAGCTGGAGCCTTACGAATGGTTTCAAAAAAGAAATCATTAAGATCTGAAGTTGAAATTTTCTGATTCAGTTTAAAACTGACCGCTTCTATTGTTTTAAAAAGTTCATTGATTCCTGAACCGGTTTTGGCTGAAGTAAAAACAATGGGTACATCCGTAAAAAAATGAAATTCTCTTTCAACCTGAGTTCTGAACGTTTCGCGGTAGGATGGTACTTCTTCACCGGCAACATCTGACTTGTTAGCAACGATAATAACACCCTTATGATCTTCTAAAATCTGCTGCATGATTTTAGCATCTTGTTCTGAAGGTCCAGTAGTTCCATCAATAACAAGTAACACAATATTGGATCGCCTGATCGATTCCTGGGATTTAAAGGCGGCAATTATTTCAACGTCGTCTTCACGACGCGACTGGCGTCTTAAACCTGCGGTATCAACAATAACGTATTTTTTTTCGTTGTAAACAAAAGGAGAATCTACTGAATCGACTGTGGTGCCCGCCACATCTGAGACCAGCATTCGGTGCACACCTAACAGACAATTACAAAGTGAACTCTTTCCCACATTTGGTTTACCAACCATGGCAATTTGCATACCCTCTTTAATGGTCTCCTTAGCTTCTGGAATAATTTTATGAATCCATTCCATAATTTCAGCAACACCACGTCGCTGCTCAAAAGATGTGGCAACAATGTCCAGGCCGAATTCATAAAAATCAGCTTTTGCAATATCATCTTCATGATGTTGATCGACTTTATTAATTACTAATAGAGTCGGCCGGCCAGTATGTTTAGCCAGTTTAATTATATCCCGATCTTCCGGAAGCATACCAGAACGTCCATCCATAACCGCAATAATAAAATCCACTGAGTGCAAAAAATCTGAAACCTGTTCTTTGATAAGTTTAGAAAACAAATCTTGAGCTTCTGTGACGCCACCGGTGTCGATCAGATCGTATTTTTTACCCCAGACGTCTGCCGCCGAAATAATAATATCGCGGGTTACTCCCGGCTGATTCTTAACAACTGATTTGCGGGAATCCGTTAATATATTAAATAAAGTGGATTTTCCCACATTGGGTCTACCAATAATAGCCACTTTGGGTGAGATCAAATTAATATCACTGCTGCTTGCATTACTACTTTCCATCTACAATATATCCTAATTCTTTCATAAACTGTGTCTGATCAAACCAATTCTCTTTCACTACAACATTAATTTCTAAAAAAACCTTTTGATCCATTATTTTTTCAACTTCCAAACGACTATCCTGACTTATTTTTTTAATCAGCATGGCTTTTTTCCCGATAACTATAGGCTTGTGACTCTCTTTAGATAGCATCACATCCACATAAATATGCGGGCAAGGTTTTGCATTTTCATCAAATTTTCTAACCTGAACGGCCAACTGAAACGGAATTTCATGCTCAAGATTCTGAAAACATTTTTCTCTGACAATTTCAGATACTAAATCACGAACATTTTCAGTGGTATAAAGTTCAGAATCATATAAAGGAGCTTCTGAAGGCGGCAACAACGACTCAATCTGCTCTAAGAGCATATCGCGTCCTTCCTTTCCATCTTTTAAACAGGAAACCTGCAAACACTTTACACCCAACTCTTCAACCATTGATTTTACTATCAGTATTCTATGAGTTTTATCAGAGACATCGGTTTTTGTGATTATACCCATCCAAGGTTTTTTTGAGTTTTTGACTAAGTTCAACACTTTTTCAATTGCGCCCGCGTCTTTTTCATCAATACTTAGAACCGCCAGCAAAGCATCGCTTTCTTTAATAACGGCCAAGGCCTCTTTTTCAAGAAAAGAATTCAGTCCTTTTTCGGCTTTAACTAAACCTGGCGCATCGATAAAAACCGCCTGCGAATTCTTATTATTGTGAATACCTAAAATGCGCCGGCGAGTTGTCTGCGGTTTTGAAGTAACAATTGATACCTTCTGATCAATCAAATAATTCATTAATGTGCTTTTTCCTGCATTGGGCTGACCAATGAGGCCAATAAATCCTGCTCTATACGACATATACTGTTCCTCTTTTACTACTCTTTGTGTGTTTTCATTAATTCGTTTAAATATAATTCTGCGGCTCGTTGTTCAGCTAACTTCTTACTACTCCCATCGGCTCTGGCTTTTTCAAGCTCACCCAGCATCAATGAAACCAAGAACTGTGGCTTATGTGATGGCCCTGTAGTCATCACCAAATTGTAAATAGGCGTGCCCAGTTTATGTTTTTGAGTCAATTCTTGTAATCGAGATTTATAATCTGCAGTGTAGCCGCTGTTTAGCTCGCCTTCACGCACATTGCCAAAAAAATCATCTTTGGTGAATTGATTCAAAATCCAATTTCTACAGTTTTCAAGACCAGTATCCTGATAAATAGCCCCAATAATGGATTCAACACAAGAGCCCTGAATTCTGGAGTTCAAATGATTTCCTTGTTTGACCTCTCCCGGACCAAACTGCATGAACTTATCTAATTCAAACTTAATGGCAATGCTGGCTAGTTTACTTAAATTAACCAACGAAGCTCTTTTTTTTGAAAGAATACCTTCTTGAACCTCAGGAAAAAGTTTTAATAATTCTTCTGCAATAATAAAATTCAAAATCGAATCACCTAAAAATTCTAGCCTTTCGTTATGAGCTTGATTTCTGTTATCCTCTATTGAAAAACTTTTATGTGTCAGTGCTTCAATTAATAAGGATTCATTTTTAAAAGAATAATTTAATAATTTTTGAAATTCTTTTAAATTAAACTTCATAACTGTATTCTTTTCGCTGTTAAAACTACATCTAGATCGTTTAAAACAACTGACTCAATCTTAACGAGCAACTCAGTATTTTTATATAAAGCCTGTTCTATTTCAGTTAAATTCAAGTTTATATTCCAGTAATCGCGAGAAAGCCCCTGGTTAACAGCATGCCATTTATTCAAGACAAGCATCTTTTTCTGGTGTCCCACTTGTTTCAAGGCTTCCGATTGTAATCGGTGCAGACTCAATTCGCGCAGCCTCTGTGCACGTTCTTTACGTTTCATCATCATGACCTGCGGCAAGACTGCCGCCCGTGTTCCCTGTCTTTCGCTATATGGAAACACATGTAAACGAGTCCAAGGTGTTTCAGATAATATCTTATAGGTATTCTCAAACTGCTCATCGGTTTCAGTAGGAAAGCCGGCTATTACATCCATTCCAACATAGGCATCCTTAACATTAGTTTGAATTTTACTTAAAGAATTGCGTACTTCTGTTTCTGTGTATTTACGCTTCATCTGTGCTAAAACTTCAGTGTCGGCACTTTGAATACTCATATGAAAATGCGGGCAAAGTCTTTCACTTTGATATAAGTCGAGCAACCTGTCTGATAACTCAATCGGTTCAAGAGAAGATAATCTGATTCGAGGTATTTTGGTCTTAAGCAATACTGATTCAATAAGGTCTTCAATTGTCTTAGCTGGACCGCCACTAGAGTCTTCATAATCACCAATATGGACCCCAGTCAAAACGACTTCTTTAACTCCACTGCTTTCAAGTTGATTAATTTTTGCAATCAACTGATTTATAGAAATAGAGCGACTTTTGCCGCGCGCATACGGAATAATACAGAAAGTGCAAAAACTGTTGCACCCATCTTGAATTTTTAAAAAACTTCTCGTGTGCGAAAGTTCTTCGCCGCCACCCGATTCCAGTTCTTCTTTTTTAAAAATATTTGATTTAAAAACTTTTTGCTTGGACTCTTTTTTATAATACTGATCAATAATCTGTGGAAGCATTCCCTTATGTGAGTTGGCCACCACAAGATCTGCACCGGAAAGATTTTCGAAGGCTCCCGTATCGACCTGGGCGGCGCACCCGGTTACCACCACCATCGCGAGCGGTTCACGTGATTTAATTTTGCGAATAAGTCTAACCGCCTGCTGCGTGGCCTCTGCAGTAACCGCACAGGTATTTAACACATGAATGGGTGTTTTATTTTTTCGATCAGAATTCACTTTGAAACCACTGTGACTGAGGTTTTTTTGAATCAAACCTGTATCGTAAGTGTTCACTTTACAACCGAAGGTATGCACGACAAATTCATAGGGGTTTATTTCAATGTGATCCATCCGCCCCCCATCAATTTTTGATTTTGATAAAAAACCGCCGCCTGCCCAGGAGCCACAGCTCTTTGAGGCTCGGCAAATTTCAGTTTAATACCCCTAGAAGTCTTAGTCGCAATGGCACGGGATGCTTTGTGCTGATAGCGAATTTTCACATCGTACTCAGCACCATCGGTCACTTCACTCAGCCACCTGGTTTCAATAACATCAACCTCGGCTACGTAAAGATCTTTTTCTTCTCCCACCCAAACTGTGTTGTCTTCGGCATCAATTTTTAAAACAAATAATTTTTCATGATAGGTCATTCCAAGACCTTTGCTCTGTCCGATTGTATAAAGGTGGATACCTTCATGATCAGACATAATTTCTCCGCCAGGATATCTTTTAATTTTACCTTTTTTAAGATCTAATATTTTTTGACTTACTTGTTCCTTAATAAATTGATCGTAACCTTTATTTCCCACAAAACATATGCCGGTCGAGTCTTTCTTTTTTGCAACAACCAGACCTTTTTCTTCGGCAATTCTTCGAACCTCTGGCTTTTTTAAATGACCAATCGGAAACAATAACCTTGATACGATGTGCGGATCAATTGTAAATAAAAAATAAGTCTGGTCTTTCCAGTTATCAATAGACGTCTGTATCTGTGCAAGGCCTTTATCATCATGTACAACTTGGGCGTAATGCCCGGTTGCTAAGAAGTCACATTCTAATTCGTTCATTTTTTTTATAAGATGATCAAATTTCAAATAAGTATTGCAATTCACACATGGCAGAGGTGTTTCACCTGCTAAATAGGCATTAACAAATGGATCAATAACAGAAGCTTTAAACTTAGCCTCACAATTTAAAACATAAAAAGGTATATTAATTTTATCAGCAACACTTCGAGCATCATCTACATCAATACTAGAACAACAAGTACCATGACCTTCCGTTATATCACATTCTGAATAATCCCAAACTTGCATTGTGGCGCCGATAACTTCATAACCTTGATCAACAAGTAAGGCCGCAGCAACAGAGCTATCAACTCCGCCACTCATAGCTACTAAAACACGACCTTTTGATTTTTCAGCTGAATTTATTTTATCGATGCCCATAAACACTTTTCTTTTCAGACAAATTAATTTCTCGTAACTTATGCACAGTCTCTGTTAACGCCTGAACAAACTGTCGTACTTGGATTTCAGTAGTTTCCCAACCCAAGCTTACACGCAATGAACTCTGCGCTTCGGCTCTCGTAAGCCCCATGGCAAGGAGTACCGGACTTGGTTCTGGATTACCGCTGCTGCATGCCGCCCCTGTGCTAACCGAGAATCCCTGTAAATCCAAAGTCATCAATAGTGTTTCACCATCAATTTCACCAACAATCAGACTTGAAGTATTGCAAAGTCTTTTTGCCTTTTGCGCAATCACCTGGATATCTGAAATGTTCTGACTAATAAGATTTTCAAGCAAATCTCTCAGCCTTTTCATTTCATTAACTTTAACTTCTGTATTTCTTAACTGTTCTAAAACAATATTAAGTGCTGCAATGCCAATTATGTTTTCGGTTCCGCCACGGCGACTTCGTTCTTGTCCGCCACCATGTATAAGTGGAATCCACTTTGCTGATTTTCTAACATAACAAAAACCGGTACCGCTTAAAGCGTAAAATTTATGCGCAGAAAAAGTTGCATAATCAACATTAAGTTCTTGGAAGTTAAGTATAAGCTTTCCCAATGTTTGTACACAATCTGAATGCATGAGTGCACCAACAGAATGCGCCAACTGCGAAATTTCGTTTACCGGAAAAATCGTTCCGGTTTCGTTGTTAGCATACATCACCGAAACCAATGCTGTTTTAGCGGATAACTTTTCTTTAATAAAATCTATATCAATTTCACCATTTCGACTAACTGGAATATAATGAATAATCGCGCCTTGAGACTGTAAATACATCGCAGTCTTAATCACGCTAGGATGTTCGACCTGACTAATTAAATATTCGTTACGCAATTTATCTGCAGAGTAAAAAACAGCTTTTAGCACTGAACTGTTAGCCTCACTTGCTCCCGAATTAAAAATAATTTCTAAAGGAGAACAACCTAGCAATTCTGCAATTTTTTGTTTGGTCTCACGCAAAATAGTTTTTGGCAAACGACTGTCTTGATGAATTGAAGATGGATTTCCAAAAATATCAATCAGCTCATGCCACCTGGACATAAGTGCCGGCGAATGAGGAGTTGTCGCATTATTATCTAAATAGACTCGTCCATTAGCAGACGAGTTTGAAAATTTTTGCATAGCGACAAGTTGTACATTAATTTGAAATAAATTAAAAGATCTAAGTAGTTAGCTCATGCCTTCATAGTATATTTTGTATAGGGTCTAGGTCGTAAAGGCTTGTAAACAGGTCGTTTAATTATCGGGCTCGTCATCGGAGTACTTTGATAAATTAAGTTATTCTGTTGTTTAACTGCTGTACCGTATTTAATAAATGATATAATACCAAGTGATATCAATATGTTAAGAACATAACCCATACGCAACTCCACTTTCCTTTTACTAAGACAGCTAAATCAAAATAAGTGGTTAAATTTTACATGAAGCCAGAGCCGCCAAAGTTCATAAAACCAGTTTAGAAAGCCAAATCAAACACCGATAAGCTCACAATGGACTACTTGAAAACAAATCTAAAATGGGAAGATATTTTTATACAGGAAGCTGTAGAACTAGAAGAAAAAATGTCTGGTTTTGACATTGCAACTCTTAGTAAATCAAGAATTCGCCTGTCCTTAGAAAATAAAATCTTAGATTGGAATAAGTATGAATCCTGGATGCTTGAAAGTTTCGGTTGTTCAAGTCTTAAAAAAGACGTCGATGAAAGTGTATTAAATACTTTTGTAGATAGTTCCAAACAAGCCTATGATGTCTATTCAAATTATGATTTTTGGAGCGAAGACCTGCTTCCTATTGTTATTTGGGAAGGCCAATTGATTGTATTCGGACTACAATACAATGAAAACCTTCTGAAAATCGATAAACATTTATTCATATTGGCCTCGCCCGAAGTTTTAAATTATTTTGCACCATTAGTTTTGAGTACAGAAACTTTCAAAGAAGAATCTGAGAAATCTGAAGAGGACCTATCTGAAACATCAAATAGTATTGAAGGCTTAGACGTGAATGTAAAAGCACCGGTTCTTGATTTTAAAAATCTAAAAGTAGAGCTCACTTCGGAAAATACACAGACATCTGTTGAACCTCTAAGCCTTGTTGAACCTCTAAGCCTTGTTGAACCTCTAAGCCTTGTTGAACCTCTAAGCGAAGTAGAATCTATAAGCGTAGTTGAACCAAATGACCTCTGGGAATTTATGATTGAACGACATGAAGAATGTAGTTTTGAAGCCAAAAAACAATTCAGTGCCTATATAGTTCTTAAGATTGAACAAGATGTGACGTCCGTATTTAAAATGGATCCTGATTTTCCGCTCGCAAATATTAATGAAAATACTTTCAAATACAATATTAACGAGAATAATCCTTTTAACTTCGTCTACAAAACTGGAATTACAGAGTCCTTTAACGTATCACAATTGCATTCAAATTTTATGTCCTTAAAATACAAATACATTTGTATTTCAGCTCTAAAAAGAGGCGAAAAAGTCGTTGGATTTCTAGTGGGCTTTAAAGATAAAGTTCTTTCAGAAACCGATCAAGCTTTGCTTGAAAGCCTTGCCGCAGAGTGCGCAGCTTAATTTTGTACAATTAGCTAATTTTATACAACTCAAGCTGCCTAATATCCCCGTCTAAAACTTTAATAACAATTTTATAAAGCGATTTACCTAATGGAAAATCGCTTAGATTGACTCGTTCGGGCCATTCAATAAATTTATAATCCGCTGGAGTATTCAACAAATCATAAAACCCTGAAGACTCTACCTCATCTTCGGTTTCAAGCCTATAAAGATCAAAATGATCAATAACTATATTATTATTCGTATATCTTTGATGAAGAGCATAAGTTGGAGATTGCACACTGGTGATTTTAAAATACTTACAGAAATACGCTACAAATGTGGTTTTACCGGCAGCCAAATCACCAGACAACAAAACAATTGAGCCCGGAGCTATCAACTTAGAAAGTTTTTCAACCAAAACGGGCAATTCATTTACAGATTTTATGTTTTCAGAATAAACCTGTTTCATTTCAGTTTTTCTATCATTTTTTGAATAGATTTTTTAAGACCGTATTCAAGCGAATAACATATCAAGGAGTGCCCAATATTAACTTCTTTTAAATAAGGAAGATTTTTAATTAATTTAGCGTGATGAAAATCTAAACCATGCCCTGCATGCACACGCATTCCCAGCTCATGAGTTTTAGTGGCACATTCATAGAGTTTGCTCCAAATCATTTCTTTTTTAGGAGCTTTCGCAGTTACCCAGTGCCCCGTATGAAATTCAACGGCATCAGCACCGGCCAATTTCGCAGCGCTAACCTGTGCCATATTCGGCTCTATAAAATAGGATACTTTGATTTTATTTTTTTTCAAAATTTCGGTCATTTGTTTTATTTTTTCAAAAGTCTGTATAATATTAAGACCGCCCTCGGTGGTTAACTCTTCACGTTTTTCTGGCACAAAGCAGACCCATGCTGGATTATTTTTTAATGCAATTTTTAGCATTTCATCAGAAATTGCCATTTCTAAATTAATTTTTAGTTTAGATTTTTTACAGAGCAAAATTACATCACTATCTTGAATATGACGACGGTCTTCGCGCAAGTGTATGGTGATCTGCTTTCCCCCGCCTTTTTTAACAATATCAGTTAATTCAAGTAAATCGGGATATACGGTTGTGGCGCCTCTGATTTGCCGAAGTGTCGCCGCATGATCAATATTCACACCTAAGATTATATTATTTTTTTTATTAATTTTTTTGCTACTTCGAGCTTTCACATGAGCCTTTAAGAAATCTCTTTTTCAAGAAATATTGCAAGCTCCTCGGCAATCTTAGTTATTTTCATTTTGTCAGAACCTTCAACCAAAATACGGATTAGTGGCTCTGTCCCTGAATAGCGAATAAAAATGCGTCCATCGCCATTTAATTCAGTCTCTTTTTCTTTGAGCAATTTAGCATAGCCGTTAATATTGGTTAACTCTACCCGACTACGTACTCTGCAGTTAATCAAAACCTGAGGCACATCTTCAAATATATTAGATAGTTCACTTATTTTTTTCCCAGTTTCTTTCATTACAGATAATACATTTAAAGAGGCCACCGTGCCATCTCCGGTTGTTGATTGATCAAGAAAAATAATATGTCCGGACTGTTCACCACCAAGGCTGTAAGAGCCCCGTCGCATTTCATCAACAACGTATTTATCACCAACATTGGTTTTGATGACTTTAATTCCGTACTCCATCATTTTTTTTTCTAAGCCGTAATTACTCATTTGGGTTACAACCAAGGTGTCATGCCTTAATTGTTTTTTATTTTTCATATGAACTGCACAAATTGCGAGGATATGATCGCCGTTAACCAACTTACCTTTTTCATCAATCATAATAACACGATCTGCATCCCCATCGAGACCAATTCCAAGATCTGCACGATATTGTACAACAGCTTGAGCTAGCATGCTTGTGTGTAGAGCGCCGACTTTGTCATTAATATTAATACCATTAGGCTGATTGCCGACTTGTATAACTTCAGCCCCAAGTTCTTCAAAAATTGCTGGTGCCACCTTATAGGCCGCGCCGTGTGCGGTATCTAAAACAATTCTTAACCCATCTAAAGTGTATTCTAGTGGAAAGGCGCTTTTGGCATAGACAATATAGCGGCCCTGCGCATCTTCAATACGCTTTGTTCTTCCAATCTCTTTGGATGAAGGTAGCATTTTAGAAAGATTCTCGTCAGCAACCAGTCTTTCAATTTCTTTCTCTAGCTTATCGTCTAGCTTAAAACCATCAGGTCCAAATATTTTAATTCCGTTATCCTGATAAGCATTATGAGACGCCGAAATAACAATTCCAGCTGCCGCTCTCATTGTACGAGTTAAATAACCGATTCCAGGAGTTGGTAGAGGTCCTACCAACTGAACATAAATACCCATCGAATTTAATCCACTGGATAAGGCCTGCTCAATCATATAGCCTGATAGTCGCGTGTCTTTTCCTATTACAACTTTATTTGCTTGCGATGGCGAAGATATTATTTTTTTTCTAATTAAATGCCCGATGGCTTGACCAATTCTGACAACAACCTCAGGAGTCATTGGATGTTGATTAGAGGTTCCTCTGATGCCGTCGGTTCCAAATAGTTTACTTGATTGAGCTGTTGATAGAGCTGTGTCCTTCATTATTTATTTTCCTTATCTTTAGCAACAATTTCAACACGTATTGTCTGCGGTCTGATACCAATTACTTTTATGCCTTTAGGCACATCGATTTTTGAAACATTCATATCAATATCGTAAAAGCCCGGCCCTTTATCTGATAAATCCAAGGCTAAAAAAGATGAAGATTCGCGATATTTTTTTAACAGCGGCTGCGGACCAGAAACTTTAACTTTAAGCTGAGCACTGGACTGCGCTGAGACGACATAGCTTTCTGAAGTTATAAAATCAACATCAAAGTCTTTGCTTACGATAAAATCGCGTTTATTAAGAATTGATACCCATAAAATCAAAGAAATAAATAAGGCAACGAGCTTATATGAAAAATTATCCAGTATATTAGTTTTTATTTTTTCAATATTCTCGGGTCTCGTGTAGCGTTTCATGAATTTGCCTCAGCATGATAGGCCTTATATTTAAAACCATAGGCTTCGTAAAGTGCCTGGCGCACCTCAGATAATTCGACATTCGGGCTCATATGCCCTGAGTGAACTAAACTTATGGATTTAGTTTCTTCAGATACAACTAGAACTAATGCATCGGTTTCTTCGGTCAAACCAATAGCTGCACGGTGGCGAGTTCCCAGGTTCTTATCAATCGCCGGATTTTTACTGAGCGGCAAAAAACAACCGGCAGAAACAATTTTACCAGAACGTATTAATACAGCTCCGTCATGCATCGGGGCCTGCGGGTGAAAAATAGATTCAATAACTTCCGCAGAAATTTTTGAATCAAGTTCGGTTCCCATTTCAATATGATAGTCGACTAAAATATCCTTTTCGATAACGATTAAAGCGCCATAGCCTTTTTGAGCTGCTGCAATGACTCCCTTTGCTATTTCTTCAACAAGATGGGTTTCCATAACTGAGGATATTCCGGTAAATAAGGGATGACTGCCGATCTGGGCCAGTGCACGACGTATTTCTCCCTGAAAGAGAACAACAATAATTACAAATAAGTTTGTAAAGAACTTTTCTAAAATCCAATTCAACGCATGAAATTCAAACCATTGACTAAGCACAAAGGAAATCGCCAGAATGCCTAAGCCAGATAACATTTGAATAGTCCCGGTTCTTTTAATTAAAATCAGAACTCGATACACAATAATCCAGACCAAAAGAATATCTATTACATCCTGAAAGCGTAAATGCTGAATAATAAAAGATAAATTATCAATCAAATTCGTAAATACATTCATGTGACAGGAGCGGGTTTTCTATCAGTTACAGTTGCCTGATCACTTGCTTGATCTGCTAGCTGATCGCTTAATTTCTCATTACTTGTGATGGAATCCATCCCACCGCTTTTTCTGTTAATTCTGAGCTTTTGTATTTCAGAAACCGCAGCTCCTTTAATTAGAATCTCAACTTCATGCCCATCAATTGTTTCATATTCAAGTAATGCCAGTGTAATTTTCTCAAGTTCCGCCTTATGGCCAACAATAATGTCCATGGCTTTTTTGTAACCTTCATTGATTATTCGAGAGATTTCAGCATCAATTTCTTGTGCTTTAGATTCGGAATAATCTTTAGTTTTTTGACCATAACTCATTCCCTGAAACACAGGCCCATCATTTTTTTCATAGG
>ERZ1292633.2967-Hain-H41-02um-R1-2967-length-16902-cov-6_pt1 | contig 16902 bp, 4 predicted proteins | sample MGYA00564406_ERZ1292633 | MGnify/ENA primary metagenome ERZ1292633 (study PRJEB36523, sample SAMEA6512639) | groundwater metagenome | collected 2019-01-08 | study: AquaDiva: Metagenomics assemblies of 32 groundwater samples | reverse complement strand
GATGCCTTTTCGAACGGCGTCCGGCACGCGAAGCACGCGGGGGGCAAATCCATATCGAGCAAGGAGCGACGGAGGATGTGGGAGCTGCGGCTACAGCTGTAAGAGGCGTGTGAAGGGCAAACTCACCCTGTGAGAGAATGAATGGAGTCTCGGCGCAACGGGGGGGATCGCACGTAATGCGGATCAGAGTTTTGAAAAAATCTACTCATCCGTCGAATCGTGGGGGATTCGGCGTATCCCCATCCACTTTTGCAGGGCGTGGCAGCAGCGCATCAAGTATCTTCCGCGTTGCCTGGAACAGCTTTGTCCCCTCTACATTAATCGTCGCCAGGGGGACGGCGACGGCCCTGCCGGTCATGGCCAGCGACGCGGCCTGGGGACCGCGTAGGCGAGCGAGCCGCACCAAGTACATCCCCGCGCGCGGCGTGATGCCTGCGTTGTGGGAAAGGTCCAATGTTTCCAGGAATGGACATGCGTACTTCCACGCCGCGACGTCCAGTCCTCCATCGGACTCGTGCGTGGTCGCGGCTCCTTCGCCGCTGAGTGCCGACCCACCAGGGACAGTGACCTGGCACATAGAAAATAAGCGAAGCGTGGTGAACACGTCGACGAGCTCCGGGATCATCGCCGCGGATATTCCATTGCGACTCAGTGACAGACTCCTCAAGAACGTCATATCGCACAGCGACGGGACGAGCGCCGCCAGGCCGCGGTCACCGATGTAGTGTTGCGACAAATCGACGTCGAGACGCACTTGCGCCGGCGCGGGCTCTCCAGGGACGCCAAGCCGGAAGCCGCTCGTTGCCGCCACGGCCGCCACGGCGTCTTCGTCATCATCATGGTCCGCGGCTCCGAACGACGAGCATGGGGCCACGCTTGCCGGGCGGCAGCCAACGCTCGCCAGTTCGTGGAGCACATGCGCGATGCCGAGCATGGCAGGCTTCACAAGCATCGCCCGCGGCAGAGCCGCGCTTTGAATTTCCTCAGTCGACAAACCAGGCCCGTCGTGCGGCCGTGCCAGGCGGCTTCGCGGGCTATGCTTGTTTAGTGGAGGTGTCATGGTCCGGCTAGCGGCGTCCGCTCGGTCGACGACGGGGTTGGGTCGACGGTACCCCGCCGACAGCGGCCGGCCTCTGGGCAACTCGCGCGGGGGGACCCTCGGTGGTGGAGGCGATGCCACGGCGGCTGACCGCGGCCGCGGCGCCGCATCCGGCATCATCTTGAGGGCAGTCGGCGTGCTGGAACGGTCTCGCGACGCGACATCACGCGGTGTCACTGACCGCGTCGCGTGAGCCGAAGCGGGGCGCGATGGCCTCGTCCCTCCGGGCATAGACAGAGGCGTGGAAGCATCCCACCGGTACTGAATAATCGTCAGCGGCGGGGGCGGAGCGGCGACATGAAACGCCTTAGGCGGATGCGCCACCAGCAGAACGGCAGGTGCCGCCTCGCTGTGAATTGTCGCAGTCGGATCGTCGGGTGGGGTGCCAAGATCGCGCTGACTGCTGGGCGGGGATCGCTGAGACGACGAAATAGAGAGCACCGCGCTTTCACCGTTGGCGTCAGCCCCCTCTCCCCGAACGCCGCGAGTTGGCAGTGGGGGTGCGGCCGCCGCCATGGACCCTCCCCCTGGCGACGATTGCCATTGACCCAGCGCCTGTCGGGTCTCCGCGAGAAACTCCGTCATGTCGCGCAACACTTTGAACGTTGCCTCTTGCTGCTGCATCGCGGCGACGGCCATCGCCATCTGTTGTTGCGAAGCGGTGACGGCCAGCGAGGCGGCTTGGGTTTCACCGTCTGCGAGTGGCGGCGAGCCCCCACCCGTGGGTAACGCCGGTGTCGTTCGCGACTGGTCAGCGATCGGTGGCCTCACTGACGGTGACGAACGCTCTGACATCAGCGGGGCCCCGCCACGCACAGTCTCCTCCAGCTCCGTCGGGGACGTCCGCGTGGCGGATCGAGGACTGCTGTGCGATTCGCCAACGGTTGGCGGGCGATGAGCCACGGCGTTCAGCCACTCCTTGCTCCGCGCCTCGTGCCTGGCAATTGTCTCGAAGCGCTCCTCCCGCTCGTCGCCCGCAATGGCACCGCGCTCCGCAGTCTCATCCGCGATGAAGCTCGAGATGCGTTGCTGCTGCAAGGTTGCCTGGAGCAGCGCGGCAAGTGTCTGAGTCAACGACGTCAGCCCCCCCAGGTCGGACGGCAATTGGCTTGGCGCCAGGACGGGGGCGGTGACAGGGCCTGCGACGTGAAAGGATTGCGGCGAGGGTGGTGGCTTGGAGGGAGGCGCCTCTCCGCCAACTTGCGACAGGGTGTCGGCTTCGCGCTCCAGCAGCAACAGCGATTGCCGCCGTTTGAGTTTCGTGTGCCGTTCCTTGAGCAGCCATTCGTAGATCGACACGCAGAGCTGACGCTCGGTGGCCGAAAGCGGGTTGGCAGGGGGAGTGTAGGACGGCTCGGCGGCGGGATGTTGACCGTCGGTTGCAGCGGATTTCGCCTTCGGCGTTCGAATGCCCACGACCGACCCTGCGGCTGTCTGCCCATTCGGGTGGGGCGGTTCGGATAGCCCGCCGGCTTGCTTCAGTGCAGACAAACACGCGGCGCTGTCCAGCACGCACGTCGACACCATATCGTGATCGTGCGGCGTCAGCCAGTGCATCGTGGAGTTGTCGGCCGACGCAGACAACATCGAACTAGGGTGGCGGTCCACCTCGGCGCGAGCATTGCCCTGAAGGGCGGCCACACACAACGGCTGCAACGCCTGCGCGAGGAGCACGGCCGCATGAAAAATTGTCAGTTGAACGGTCGCGGCCAGGGAAGCCGCCATGGCCGCCGCACCGGCCGTTTGAGGCTCGGAACCCGCGAGAGGTGCCGTTCCGCGAAACCCCACGGTTTTCGCCGCCGCATTCGACTCGCCAGGCGATCCACTGCTGGACGAGGGAAGATTCGGATCAACCACTGCATCCAGCGACACGCGCCGCACGGAGCGGCGTATCGAGCCGTGCCGCGCCGTCGCAAATGACGCGTACGAGGCCGAGGCGCGAACCAGCGGCGACTGTTGCAACGACGCATCGGAGTCTCCGCCATTCGCGGGGGCCCCAGCGAAGTTGACCCGTCCTGAAATGCTGCCCGTTGACTGGCGGAGATGAGCAGGCGCGGACGACGACGCCGATGCCGCCGCGTTGCTCCGCGTCGACGCATCCGCGTCCCCATCCAATTGCATCTGCCCGTGGAGCTCTTTCAACGCCTCAGCCGAATGATCAATCAGAGCCGCCACGCGGGATATCAGGTCGTACTCCCGCGAGGCGATCCGCATCACGTCCGAGGCGCCGAGCGGTGCGACGGCCGCTACGATCACGATGCCCTGCAAGGTGGGCTGCTGAGCGCTCGCGCCCCTCTGTCCATCGGACGAATTGAGAAACCGACTCGATCCTGGCATGGTTGCCGAAACAAGGCCCCGGGACGATTTGCTGCGAACCGTCGCCAAGGACGGCGTTGGTTGCATACCGCTACGAGTCGGTCGCCGCCCCAGGTTCGGGTAGCGCATCACGAGCCGCAAGGCGACGTCAACTTTGATCGTCGGGATCTTCAACGCGTGAACGAGGGCATTGGCCCCCATGGCTCGCAGGGGAACCGTGCGCGGAAGGGAGCCGGTGGCTGGCGAATGGACGGCCAGGATGCGCATCACCGCGAGAAGGAGCATCTCGAAGGAGAACACATCGAGCGAGAAGAGGCGAGCCAAGGCGTCGCGGCTGCGCTGAATCACATTCTTGGCAGACGCTTGATTGGAATTAGAGCCGACGGAGCGCTCTCCCCAGTCATCAAGATTGTCGGGCACAAATGGTATCTCATCGTCCGCCCCGGATGTCGCGAAGACTTGCGTGTGCGTCGGCTTTAACGCGGCCGAGGACCTGGACCCCGCCGTTGACTTTTTTCCTTTGCCCAGCCTGCGCTGCGCCGCGATGTAGCGCTCATCGCCGGAAACATGGAACGAGGTGTCCGACGCCAATGTGTCGTCCGCTTCGTCGCCGCCGGCGGGAGCGGGCCGTCCTTGCCGTTTGACAGTGGTCGTGTCCATGCTTGTCGCGGTGGCCGTCAAGCTCAGCCGCCGGCGTGAAGGGTCCGCCGTGCTGCCGAACGGCTGACTGACTCGCGGAGCGACGACGCGCTGGGAAGTCGCCGACGAAAAAAACGATTTATGACCGTGGGTGCTTTGACGGCTGGCGGAGGTGCTGTTGCGCTCGAGGGTGTCGATCCGGTGGGCGAGGGTGTCTTTCAGACTAAGGCAAGCGCTGGACCAGCGAGACGCGAACTCGCGCAACGCCATCAGCGCGAGGCCGAGACAGCCGCCAGCGGACGAGCCGGCGGGCGCACCCGGGACCGAGGTCTGCGGTCTGTGCATGTATTGCTGCTGAGCCACCGCTTTCGCGAGCACCGCCAGACACGCGGAGCTTCGCACGCCGAGCGACCAGTGCTGACCTTCCACTGCCCCACTCGAGTCGTTGGATGACGACGCGGTCACCTCGCACCGTTGGAGCCAAGCGGAGACGGCCGCGAGCGGTTCTCCAAGGTCGATGGCATTCTCATCCGGGCTCCAAAATGCGCGGGCCAGCTTCGCGATGAGCGAGAGCAGCGGCGCCGCGATTGTTGACGGGGGCAACAGGAAGGTCGTGCTCGAGGAATCCACGGCGGCGCCTTGCGAGGACACGGGGAAACTCCCGGCCATCACGCACTGTGCGGCGTCCGCTGGAGCGGCGACGGCGGCTGGATCCACCGCCGCACTCGTGATTGCTTCGCAGTGAGCGTCTACGATGGCCGAGGCAGAAAAGGACGCACCGGCGGCAACTCGGCCGAGCGAGCAAAGCTCTCCGGTAATCGACATCTTGGCGTGGCCGAGCAACGGACCGCGAGCCCCTCGAACGGACGATGGTTGCGACGCTGACTGGTCTGACGTCTGGCTCGGTGGCTTTCGCCGTTTCGACCTCAACGGGGAGTCGGCTTCGTTGCTCGGGGGGAGCATGGAGAGTGGCCCGATGTCGGGGATCAAGGCTTGCCGCTGCGCAAACAATGCCCATGCGGCCCACGACGCGTCGTTTCGCCGCGCCGCGTTTCCCAGCATGGGAAGCACGACTCGAACGCTGGGATCGAGCACGCAGGTCAGCGTTTCGACGACACCGCACTGAATCAGCGCCGAACGCAGCCCCGCGAAGTAGTGGCGCGCCGTGGCAACCACATCGTCGTCCGCCATCGCCCAAAGAAACGCAACGCGCGAGGCGAGGGCCGGCGCACCCCGTTCGCCGCGGCTCGTTGGAGTGGGGAGTTCGGACAATGAAACGGACCCTCTCAAGTTGTTTTCCGAACCGCCGGCGGAGGAACCAGCGAGTTGGTGGCTCGTGTTTTCCGCCACATTCGCTTTGGCATGCCCCGCCATCGACAGCAGCAGCATGGTGGCATGCACGATCCACAGGAGTCCGGATTTGTAGTCCGCCTCGAGCTGACGCTGGAGCAGATGCATGGCGCCAACGTACTCACGCTTCCCCGCGACCGACGCGCCAGCGGCGTCGTGCGGGGCTGCTGCGTTTCCGCGGCTCGGTGGCAAACCAGCCACGCTGCGTCCGGTCGGAGGCGGCGATGGCACTAGGCTGCCTGCGCCATTTCCCACAGGGGTAGTACGACTGTGGCCGCACGCGGCAGCTTCTTTCCCCCCTGGAGCCACCGCGGTCGTGCCCATCTTGGCGAGGGCCGCACTTGCGAGAAGCGACGCTTGCTTGCGGATGCCTTGTTGCGTCACGGCAACGCGCTGCAGGGTGAAGCGAGCCAGGGCAAAAAGAAGCCAAAGGGTTCCGTGCAGGCGAACACCGACTTGGAAGGATACGTCGGGCACCCCTGCACCTGCCTCGTGCCCGCCGGCAGGCGCGCTGGGCTCGCTAACGGACCACGAGCGGAGCGCTGCCGCCGTGCGCTGCGACGATGCTGCGGCGGGTTTGTCAATGGCGATGAAGGGCAACGCTTCCACACCGTCTTTGCCGCCGCCGTTGTCAAGAAGCGTGTCGCCGTCGTCGTCCATGTCGAGCGAGGCCGCGAGGGAGGCGTAGTCGCACGGGTCATGTAGACGAGGAGCACTGACATCGTCCAAGGTGATCGTCGCCAGGACGTCGGCGCCGAGGAGGGCCTGACCGTGCCGGCCGCCGATCGCGTCGCGCATGACGAGCTGCATCAACACACCCGTCGCTACGATCACGTCGTTGCAGTCCGGCAGCGACCGGTCCAACGCGGAACCCAGGGTACCGTCCGCCGAGCGAGCCGCTGCCAGCCTTGGTTCCATCAGCAGAAGCCACTGCCGCACCATCGCGGGCACGGCCGGGTCGCGGTAGGCCACGACGCCAGACGCAATCAAGTTGTCCGACCTCGCCAGCGCTTTCGTGAGCGGATGAGACTCCTCCAACGGCCACCCCGTGCTCAATCCTGGGAAAGGGGCGCCACTGGCCGCCGAAAGCGTGGCGGAGATGGATGCGGACCGATACAACGATGCCGACCTCTGACCAAAGATGCCGCTTTGTCTCGGCGACGATGGGCCACCGGAACCTCCACCTGACGAGCGCAACGTCGGCACGCGAAACACGCTGTTGTGCCGCGGGCTACTCGCGCCGCCACGGTCGACGAACGCGGCGAGCGACTCATAGCCCGTTGAGGATCGCCGGCGGCTTCCAATGCCTGCCGTCGCCGGGGCCACCGACGAGGATAGCCGCTTCCCCGCGTGGAGCCGCATGCTACCACTGAAAGGATCGTCTGACGACGACGTTCGCGCAACCAGCCCGCGGCTCGCGGCGGTGTGGCGAGGGGGCGGGGCGAACACGCTCGCGGCGAATTGGTTCGCATCGCCCAGTGCCGTCGCCGAGTCCAGCGGGCGCAGCAAGCTGACGAGGGGATGTGACAGCCGGCCGACAACCTCCATCATCGCGGCGAAGTTCGACGCCGACAGCAAGAGACACCCAGATGTCAGCGTGGCCGCAGCGCCCCCGGATTCGAATCCGGGCGGCATTCCGAGTGGAATCGAGGACCCCACCGATGTGGCGGTGCAGGTCCACTCTGCGATACGAAAGCACTCGACGACCAGCAGGGCCAAGGTGGGCAGCAAGCTGAACTGCTGCTGCGACAACACGCTCGGCGACCACTGACCACCATCGTTGCCGGACGCGATGGGTTGAGTCAACGCTGCGACGCTCCACGTCAGCGACGCCCACCCGCAGTGCGGGAGGCTGCCGACGCTTGGTAACGCGGATGATGGCACGAATCGCACCTTGTTCAGTGCCAGCGGCCGGTTGAGCGGCACACCGCTCATACCGTCATCGCCGTGAATTACGCGATCCAGCTCCGCAGACCGCTGCCGTAGGTACATTTCCACGTAGTCACCCGCATCGAGACCGATATCTGCGATCGAGTTGGGCTGCGGTTCCGGCGTTATTTGGGGAGAGCTGGCACGGCCGCCATCGCCCGTGGCGTGCCCCACTGCGGTGATATAGGCGTGAATATGCCCGTCGAAGGATAGCCGCAGCGCCCGTGGCCAGAGGTCGAGGGACAAGGCAACAATACCATGCTCCAGGCTCAGCCACCGAAGGGCATCGGATGCCGCCGCTTCGTGGTCCAGCTCCTCCTCCTGCCCGGGTTTGACCACCCCGGTCGACCCATCGTGATTCACATACAAGTGGGTGCGCTTGCCTTTCCAAGCTGTTAGCCACCCGGTCACGGCGGCCATGACACTGCGGACGAGCAGCAGCACGAACGGCGGCGGCGCCGTGGCGGTCGACTTCGGCGCGTTGCTGCAGGAGCCAAGAAACGTCGCGGCAAAATCGTCCATTTTCGACGACGAAGCCGATGGGAGTGGTTGCGTTGCGGCCACGACGCAACGCAGATGCACCGCCGCCATCATGAGGCGGTCAACGACGCCGCGGTTGAGAACCCACGATAACACTTTGAGGCACCGAATCACCACCTGCGCGGCTTCGGCAGCTTCCGCCTCAGCTTCAAGGGCTAACCATGTGGCGGCGTCGACCAGGCGGTTCGCGGACGTGGTGCCAGGTGGGCCCCCGTCGAGCTGTGTCGGCGAAGGAGCCGCCGAGGAGTGCACCGGGCTGCTTGCCGAGAAAGGCTGGTCATCGAGCGCTGGCGGAGGCGGCAGTGCGAGCACGGCTGGGGATGAAACCTGTTCCATCTTGGGCGTGTCGAAGGCACGAAATCTCGTAGTATCGTTGCCGTGTGCCCCAAGCATAAGTCCGTTCCCCGGTCGGTGGAGTGTTGAATTAAGGGAGTTCGTGTCCTCCCCGCCAAGTCCACCTTGCCCCGAAAGAATGGCGGCGCTGCTCCCGGCCGTGCTGCCTAGCACAGTAGTGGCTTCCTCCTCTTCCGTGGGTCGGCCGCCTTGCCGTTCGCCGCTCAGCCTCGGATGGGCATCGCCGTGCGGCACCACAGGAGCCTCGTCGGCGAGTAGTTGGCGCACGATCTTGAGCGGTGCAGCTTGAGCAAGCGTCGCGTCTACCAAGTCACCGAGCCTTGTAGGGGTCAACAACCCGACGACACGGATGACCAAGCGTTGCACCTCCGTGACAGCCGGCGACAAGGCGATTTCCAACGCGCGCCAACAGGCATCGTCGCGAGTCGCGGCGGCGGGTGCCGGGATCCGCGCATCCACGCGATCCGCCACGGTGGTTGACACCATCAGGCCTAAGGATAGCGGCAGCCTTTCAACAAACGTCAGCTCCGCGGAATACGTGCTCAAAAGGTCAATCGCACCGGCGAGCGTGGAGAACAGCGTCGCGTCCGCATCGCACGGCGCGAGAACCGCGTCGATCGACCCTTGGCCTCCTTGGGTCGCGACGACCCGCGTTGCATCCGCGGCGAAGCCGCCGGCGAGTCGGAATCCGTCGCTTCCGAGGGTCGCTCCCATCATTACCGACGCGGCCAGGTGGAGCGCCTCGGGTGTGCGCTGCGATTCGCCGGGAAACGGCGTGGCGCTGCCAGAGGCCCCTCCGTCGAGTTCCACCGTCGAATCGGCGTTCGACTGAAAGGAACACTTGAAGGAGTCTTCCTCGTCGCGCGAGGCGGTCAGTGCACATGCCCAGCCAGGGCACACAGCGGTCGTCACGTTCATGGAAGGCGGCCGCGGGCTGTCGGATGACACCGACGAAGAGTCGTCTTCGCCAGCGACTTGACCGGTGCGCCAAAGCATCGCGCACGACAACGGGAACTGCTGCGCCACGGCGTCCTCGGCTTGCCCACCACCCGCCGCTGACGCCAACCATGGCCATGCGACCGAGACGGCTTGTCGGATGCGCGCGCTGACCGTCGGCTGTGCGAGAGAAGTGCGCAGTTTGCGACACGTGGTCTCAACGTCGAAACAAACATTGAGCATGTCTAAAAGCATGTCCAAGGCGCTGACGTGAGAGCTGACCCATCGCGCGAGCTCCGTGCCTAGACTCAAACGTACCTTCGTCACGGCGGCCAACGAATCCGCGGTGGATGCGGCCACGGTGGCATCCGGCAATGGCGCGGAGTGGCTCGCGTCCAGCCGACTCAACTGCTGCGCGGCTTGAACGGCAGTCGACACTCGCTGCATATGGGAGTCCAGCTTCACGGACCAGTCATGGGCCCCGGCTCGCAGGACGCTGCTCAAATATCCCACGATGCTAGAGGCGCACGCACTCACATCGTTGAACGCGGCGCATAGCGCGGCGGCTTGGTCCTGCCACAGGATGGCCTGCTTTGCCGAAGAGTTGGGGGACGCCTCAGCGGAGGCGGCACCACTGTCGCCGCTTGAGGATCGCTCGCCGTCCATCGCCGCATGCAACGATTTCGCGGCGTCCATCGCTCGCGCGGACGTGACGGTCGTCAGGTGCTCCACCGCGATGAATATCGCATTGTCCGTGACGGCGGGCGGCAGGCGTAGCAACACCGTCTCCGTGGCGGTGCCTTGAAAAATGACCGGGAAAATCAGAAGCCGTACTGCGTCCTCCGAGAGAGAAAAATCCTGGAGCCAGCGCAGGACCTGCAGCAGGTTGACACCAAATGGATGCGCGCCCCGGCGATGGTCCGTGAGGGCTCTCAATTCGCCGATATGCCGCGGTGCCATGTCGGTGTGCCCCTCGTCGATATTATTAGAAGCGGTGCCCAGGGCAGGAGGAATAGTGGCGGCACGACGAAACAGCGGGCCAAAGAGGGCAACGAAAAGCCTCTGCGGATTCACCGACACGTAATCGGGGCGGCACGACAGCGGGTCGCCTGCGGCGATCACATCAGTTTCAGGTCCCACGAGCGACGGGTCGATCCAGCACTCGGGCTGGGCGTGTGACTCGCCGCCATCGGCACTGCCATCCTCATCGCTGGACAGAGGGGACTTCGCGGAGGAGGGCGGCCGCCGTGGTTCCGTGGTTGCCGCGACGACGAAGGAAACATAGCGGGACCATTGCAGCCCGTTTTCTTCCGCTGGGTCCGTCTCCTCGTCGGCGTCAACGTCTCGTCGGACGTCGGAAACTGTCGGTCGAATGGGTGAGAGAAAGGCGGCGCTGTGGGCCATGGACGCCTCGGTGTCTTGACACTCGAGCGGCGTGGCGGCCATCAACACGACGGGTTGCCCCGTTGTCGCGGCGTGCAGGATCATCCCAAGTAGCGACTGAACGATGGCCACGGAGTGCCGCCGCAGCCGGTCGGCGCATTGTGCAGAGGCTTGCGCGATGCGCGGCGGTGCTGAGGTAGAGCCGTTGGCGCTGCCCGCAGCGGAGTTCGCGACCGGTGGGTCGAGGTGCCGTTGAATCCAATCCTTCCCTGCGTGGGATTCCCACATTGAGGTCGCGTAAATGGCCCTCCTACACGCGGAGCACGCGATGTCGGCGGCCGTCCAGTGCACGCGGTCTGAGTGCCGCCAGACTGAGAAAAGCGCCGCGCACCACGAAGGGTGCGCCAGCAGCTCACGCTGCAGCGCCGTCGTTTTGCTGGCGATGCGACGCAGAAGACCATTCAGCATGGCGGGGTAAAACGGGACATCGCGGGATGGGGTCGGCGGGCAACCACCAGATAACGACTCCAGCAGGCTGGTGAGCTCCCGAGCCGCCTCGGTAGTCGTCACCGCGTGGGGGTTGCTGCGCTGGTCGGTGAGAGGCAGCGCTCTGTGCATGCACAGGGCGACGCGCGACAACAATTCCACCCATTCCTTGAAGCTCGTCATCGAGCCTCTGGGACGGCGGTCCAAGTCAGCCAGGAGCTTCGCGCCTTCGGGGTCGACGGCGCTCTTCGATGCCCCCGGTTGGCTCCCATCCTCGTCGTCCGAGCTGCCCTCAGCTGCTTCCGACTTATGGCCTTGCGCAGCCGTAGGTTGCTCATGGCCCCCTTGCCCTTGAGCGGCATCGTCCTGACCCTGCCGCTCCAGCCACTGCTTTCGCCGCTGCAAAGACGTGTCTTGGTCGCCAGCCTGCGGCGGCGGCGCGGAGGGGTCATCAGTCCCGAGCACGCCGCCGAGCTGAGCCATCAACTCGCTCATGAACCCCACACCGCTGCCACGGCGGGGACCGCCTGCGATGGTCGCCCCTGTTCCTTCGCTCGACGATTCGGCCCCCGGTGGTTTGGACGGGTCGCCGTGGAGGATGGCGGCCAGCTGACTGATGAGCGAGTCCGGATCGTCGCCGCCCACCCGCCCCGAGCCGCCGTCTTGGAAGAGGCCGCCCCCTGCCGGCGCGGAAGCATTCGGCGAGTGGTCCGCCGCGAGCGCGTCCCCAAAGAGGCCATCGGCGTCCATGCTGAAGGGCTCGAGGTCCGCGAGCTCCTCGGACAGATTGAACGATTCCGTCGAGCTCGACGCCGCGGGTGACGTGGCCATCTTGGGGGAGAGGGGGGGACGTCGAACAGTAGGTCAATGGTGTTGTGAGTGGCGGCTGGATGATTGAAACGACACGTAACTGTAAGAGAGAGAGGGAGAGAGGAAGAGAAGGAGGAGATAACACCTAAAACAAGCAGCAACAAATGACGGCACTGATGAGACAACAAGGGAAAAAAACTTGCTGGGTTCGAGCCTTATTAACGACCTCCGGAACGTTTATTTCCGCCGCTGCAGCAACATATCCACGTTGTCCGCGAGAGACGCTGGGGTGATCAACCCAGCCTTCACGAATAGAGGCTGACTGTGGAGACACCAGGGGTGGCGTTCCACCCAGGACTCGAACTTTTCACACGAGCTGCGCGCTTGGGCAGCATCGCCGACCACGGCAAAGCATCGAGCTGCCATCCACAGACAAGTCGCTACTTCGGTGACGTCGTTGGCTTCAGAGTGGGCGGAAAGAGAGGCGACGAATAAATCGATGGCCTTACCGCACAACTGCCGTGCGTCTGCGGAAGAGTCGATGCTCGTCGCGGCTTGAATGCCTTGCTCAGCTAGGGCGACGGCGAGCGCCGACTGCACGCTGCGTTTCATCTCCTGTGCCTGCACTCGCACGAAGGGCAAGGACCGCGCTGAGTCGACGTCGATCCACGAGAGAAGTTTCTCGCACGTTTTTTGGGCGGCCAGGCCATTGCCCTCGAGCGCTTCAATCTGCGCTCGCAGCAGTTTCACCTCGGCGAGTCGTCCCTCGTTTCGGCGATACGCATCGCCTAACGTTGGCGGCTGCTGTTTGGCACGGGGCGTCGCGGCGGCTGGTTGCTGTGGCTTCGTGTCGGCGAGAGCCGCTCCTTCCCCGGTTAATTCATCTTCAACGGCGTCAATCTGCACTTTGGCCTCACGTAGAGCCGCATCCGCGAGCCCAGTGGGGCTGCCGATGAGGGCTACGACGAGGTCGAGCCGCAACATCACGAGGCACTGCACAGGCGACCGGTTCGGGCCCACCTTGCGGAACAGTTCGAAGCCCGAGTTCAAGTGAGCCACGAGCTTCCCGTGGGCGATGCTTCGCACGTCCGACTCCTCTGCAGGATCTCGCGTCCCAGAAAACGACATCGCGGCTTGCCTGAGGCGGTCAAGCTCCTCGCCAAACGCCTTCCACTCGGCTGCGGCCGCCATGTCAGCCTTCACGATCGTTTCATCCAGTTCGAACGTCGTCACGTTGACAGGAGATGCCAACGGCGGGTCCTGGCTGGCGCTCTGGGTAGGTGCACGCGTCGAACAATGGCGTCGGCTACCCCCTTCGCTGGGAAGCCAGGCGACCGGCACTGCTGCCGCCGCTGGATGACGAGGCCCGCCAGGGAGCATTCCCACAGTGCCAACGCGTCGACGTGGTGCAGCAATCAGAAACGCCCGACGAATCATTCTCAACGGACTGTCGTTTTGTGGGTGACCTTTGCGTTCGGTGCCCGTGACTACCCCCTTAGTTTCATTCCACGCGAGGCACGACAAGCGGCGTTTGTCGTCACGACAGTCAAGGTGGTTTCAGCGCGCAGGCACATGGGGGGAAGCGCGCATCGCTTCGCACACACTCAGATCACACATCGTAGGGATCGGGGGAAGCATTTTCATCATTACGAAGCCGCCCGCGGGCCCATTCCCGGCAGGGCGAAACCGGCCCTCGCCGGCTTCGCCTTTTCTTGCGCGGCCGGTGGCGAGCTATCCTCCTCCAACGGCGCTTCGTGGAGCATCGGCACGAGCGCGGCCGCATCGTCGAACTCGAGGCTTCGCTTCAACGAGAGGCCCATGGCTCCGCGGATCGCGCCGAGAAGGGACCCCTTCGATGCACTGTAGCGCATCTTATCCTTGGGCTTGCACGCACCTGGACAGAAGTAAAGGAAGTAGTTAGCGGGCACCGCGTCCGTCCCTACCTTTGCGCGCACGAAAGCGAAGCACGGGGTATCGTTCAGACGCGACACCACCTCCGATACCACACTGGCCCCGTCGTCCTTGTTCGGCACCCGCGCCGTTACGGACAGTGCCGTTGCCGAGGCGGACTCGTATGCGATGATCGCCGCTGCGCATGCACCATCTGGCAGTTGAGCAATCTCCTTGATGGCCGCCTCCACGGCCGGAGCGATGGCGGCCGCCATGCCCGGAAGCGCTCGTGGTGGCGCCGCCGTGCCGTTGCCCTTTGCCTTCTCCGCCTCCTCCTCGTCGCGCAGCAGCTTCGCGATGTGAGCCTGCGCCCGTTCCTTCTCCGTCATGAGTTCATCGCGGTCGCTGGCCTCGTGCTTGAAAAGATCGTTGGTGAGCTCGGTCGCGGACGTCACACGTTTGTCGCTCGTGAACGGGGCGTCAAAAGTGGTCCGGAGATGCCTCGCGGCGGTCGCCATCATCATCTTCAGCTTCGGCTTCGCCTCGTCGCTCACGTACGTGATGAGCGCAAAGCAGTCAGAACCGGCGGTGCCGCTTGGGGTCCCCCGGCGAAAGATGATAAATGCTGCGTGCACCTGACTCGACTCGGTCCGCACCTTTGACATGTCGACGGTCTCACTCTGCGTGCCTGGAATGACTTTGAGGAACACGAGACGCTCGTTGTCGACGCCGACGAGCAACGCCCGATCCGTGCTGGTTTTGAACCTGGTGCTCTGGGCCTTCAGTTCAGGGTCGACATCAAAGTCGACGGTGAGAGCCGACATGTGTCTGCTGAGCGGACTACGACTACTACGAGGTGAGCAGGGGGAATGAAAGAAAGGATCCCACAGGAGGGCAGCTGTCCTGGGGGAAGGAGGGGGACGACAAGTTGCACCGATGAGCCGAGAGGACATTGACCGGGGAACCGAGCGAAGCTACACCTCATGAGGACAGAGGGGTGACGGAGCACAGGGTGTCGATCCCCCCCCGGGGCTACTTTGATCAAAGAATTGTGAAAAACCGGCTCTGCAGCGCAAGTTGCCACCACGCGGCAGCCGCATTTTCCAACACGGGGTCTGCTGCCAGCAGTGACGTCGCCGAAGTGGGGGCGACGGCTGCATTCTGGACGGATGCGGCCGATAGCTCCGCAGCAAGTTTGTCGAGCACCACGAGCCCGAGCCTCTCCAGCCGTGTAGCGGCCCGCGTCGCAGGAGCTCCTGCCACCAGACTGGTATCGTACTTCAACGTGATTCCGATTTGTGGTTGCGTCGAACCACGCCCGGCACGGGCCCACGACGTGTTTCCTTCCAGGCCGGAAGACTTACCGCCAAGCAGATCGAAGTCTCCGACGGAAGCATGGTACACGACCGCGATCGTGGCGCCCCGAGCGGCGAGCGCGTCGTCTCCGACGGACCCCGGGGCAGCGCTCACCGAGCTAGCGGGACTGACGCGAATGGACGCTAGTTTCACAACTTCGCGGATGTCGGTTACGCTCCACGGCACCTCCGTGTTGTCAAAGCCAACGGTCGTGATTTCCGAGGCGAGGGCACGGAGGACAGCTTTCGACGGAGCGATGGTGCGACGCCCTTCCGCAGACGTCGACGAGGAGGTCACGTCGAAATAGCCGCGAAAACGTCGCACCCACGCGGCATCGCCGCCTGCAACGCGATCGGCGGATCGGGCAGACGCTTTGTTTCGCCCACCTTCGACGACTTCCGACGACGGCCTACTATACGACACGATTACGTCGCGGATGCGAATTTTTCGCCGGAGATCGGAAGCCGCCAATGCGGCGTGGCTGGCGGCGCTACTGTTTGCCTGGGCGACTGCCGCAGGGGATGGCGATTGCAAAGATACCAAGATGGACGCGCGGGTGACAGAGCCGGTAATGTCGACTGAAGGGAACTGAGCGTCGCTGCGATAGTCGTCTTCGCAGTGCTCCAACGCTTTCACCTGGCTTACGTGACGAACGATCGTCTCAGTGCGCTGTGCGTCGACCGCGGCGACGGCGCTGGACGACGACGCCTCCGCCAACACCGGCGGCGGAATGTCGTCGCTGGTGAGGAACAGGAACTGAACGATCGTCGCGGAGGCCGGTACACTTTGATCCTTCGCGTCCGCCGCCGTCATGGTCACCACCACGGCACGGTCCGGCACTCCGTCGTCAGCTGACGTGCTGGTGGCAAGAAGGTTGGCGGCCAAACGAGGGTGCCGTTGTTCGTGTGCGACGTAGAACGAGGTCGCGAGGGCACCTCGGACGTAGCGCATCACGCGATTCGTGGCCCGAGCGAGGTCGGGCCAGGTTGGAAGCGGCGTCACACCAAACTCGTTGTCGCCGTGAACCAGCAATTCATCCCGTGCGGGTGCCGGCGCGGTGGAATCGCGAATGAGCGTCTGAAGGTCGAGAGACAAAACGGACACCGCCGCGCCGCGGCGAGGCTGACAGGTCGCCTTGAAGGAGCTGCTGCCCATGGCGACGACTGCGACGATGCACAGCACAGTGGCGGCGAGCCACGCAGCACCGGACAGCCGCTGCTCCATCGTGTGCAAGCGATGCAGGTCCTGGATGTTCTGCGGACCCGCCGGAAGGGCTCCGCGAATCGTGAGACCGTCATCCTGCACCGATGCCATGCGAAACTCGCCGACTTGGGGCGAAACGCCGGAGAAGGAGGAACTATGTCCCCGTAACTTCGGTTTCTTGGATGACCCGGCTGGATGACTCATAGCGATTGCTGGATGATGATTCGTCGCAACAAATGAGAGAATGGATTTAAAGGAATGCTGCTGCTGAAATCCTTACGGCAACAGAATACCATTTGTGGTCCGCCGCCACGGCAAAACAGGCCCCACCGAGGTTCCAAGAACCACGCACAGGAAGGGCCAAGGTGGCCGGTGCGTGGCCACCACCGTGAACCGAACACACCCACAGTTGAATTACTTGAACTATACGCCAGTGCCCAACATCTCCGCTCTCTCTCTCTCTCTCTAGGCGCGCCGCTTCACTTTCGCCGCCGGATTCGCGTTTCCTCCAGCGATGGAAAAACAGCCAGAAGCGGTCCCAGCGCCGACCAGCCCCCCCGTCATGCGCCGACCAGCCCCCCCGTCATGCGCCGACCAGCCCCCCCATCATG
>ERZ1292633.2965-Hain-H41-02um-R1-2965-length-16905-cov-5_pt1 | contig 16905 bp, 16 predicted proteins | sample MGYA00564406_ERZ1292633 | MGnify/ENA primary metagenome ERZ1292633 (study PRJEB36523, sample SAMEA6512639) | groundwater metagenome | collected 2019-01-08 | study: AquaDiva: Metagenomics assemblies of 32 groundwater samples | reverse complement strand
AATCTAGATTGCCTGCACCGTGCTTGCCTCCGTTGATGAGGTTAAAAATTGGACTTTAAGAGTAGTGGCTTCACTTGGTTCTGTTTCTCGTCAAGCAAATGTAGGCGATTTTTTAGTTGTTTATAAAAATGATAGAAAAAAATCTGCTGATGAAATAAAAGACGAAATAAGAGAAAGAGTTCAAAGTAAATTTGCAAATTTTGAAGAATTTGATTTACCTCAAGTATTAGAAGATAGATTGGCAGATATTTTAGGTGAAGAGACTCCTATATCAGTAATATTATTTGGAAGTGATCCTGACCATCTTATAGAATGGGGTGAAAAACTAGCAAATAAATTAAAAAAAGTTGATGTTTTAGAAGAAGTTAATTTAAAAACTAGTTATACATCACCTAGCATAAATGTAAAATTAAAAAATGATGCAGAGATTTTATATGGTATAGATATAAATGCTTTATCAAAACAAATAAATTCGCTTTATTTTGGAGAATTAGTTGGTAATATAATAAAAGGTGAAAAAACTATTGGTTTAAGAGTTATTATGAATAGCCCTAAAGATAGTTTAATTGAATATCTAAAAAAAGATTTAAAAATATATTCACCAAAATCTCAATCGTTTATACCAATAAATTATATAGCTGAGTTAACTTTTTCTGATAATGTTCCAGAAATAAATCATTATAATCTATCTCCTATATCTTTTATTACTTTAAGATTTAAAGGTGATAATATGTCTTTTGCAGTTTCAAAAGTAAAAGATGAAATAGAAAAATTAAAACTACCGTCAGATATAGTTCCTGAAGTTGCTGGTTTTTATAAAGAACAACAAAAATCTTTTGAAGAAATGATATATGTAATTGCACTTGCAATATTAATCATATTTATATCGCTACTTTTAGTTTTTAATAATATAAAAATAACCTTATCTATTATGATTGGATTAATAATTACTCTTTTTGGTGTTTTTTCAGCTTTAATTTTAACAAAAAAGCCATTAGATATAACAGGTTTTATGGGAATGTTGATAGTTCTTAGTATTGTAATAAATAATAATATCTTGATTTTTCATGATTTTATAAAAAATACCGAAAATATTGAAGATAAGTCACTAAGAATTATTCATGCTGTAAGAGAACGTTTTAGAGCCATAATTATGACAATGGTTTCAAATATTTTTGCTCTTCTTCCAATAGCATTTGCAATAGGTGCAGGAACAGAAATAATTCAAAATATGGCAATATCAATAATGGGCGGATTATCAATGTCAATAATATCTAGTTTATATATTGTTCCGATGATTTTTAAATTTTTAATTAGATGATTTTAAGGTTCTAAAAAGCTTGGTAAAATAATAGTTATGTAATTCCTATTCCTAAATAGTTATTAATATTAATAGTCTTAAAAATAAATTTTAGGCTAAAATTACTATTGCAATATATTAATTATATATAAAGAGTTTTATGAAATTAAAAAATAGCTTAAAAATATTTTCTCTATTCTTATCAGTGGGCGTTTTTTTTACTTTACCATCTTTTTCTGAAGTAACTTTTACAAAAGGAAAGGTAACTATACCTTTTACCCCATCAATAACAATAAAAGATAAAAGCTTAAAACAAAAAGATAAATCAGAAATAACTATAAATTTTAAATTAGAAGAACAAAGTTATATTTATAAGGAATCTTTAAATGTTTCTTTTGATGCTAATTCTAATATAAAAAACAGTACACCAATTTATCCTAAAGCTGAAAAGAAATTTGATAAATTTTCTAATCATGATAAAGAAATATATTCAAAAGATTTTTCTATAAAAGTACCAATACAACTTGATAATGCTAAGTTAGGAAAAAATGAAATAAAAGTAAAAGTTGGTTATCAAGGTTGTTCTTTAAAAAGAGGAATTTGTTTTTTACCACAAAAAAAAGAATTATTATTATCACTTGATATAAAAAAATGAATCTTGATGTAACTAATATAGGTTTGTTAGTATCATCTAACTTACCATTAGCTTTTTTTCTATCTTTTTTAGGTGGTTTGTTAGCAAGTCTTACACCTTGTATTTTTCCTATGCTTCCCATAACAATAGGGATAATTGGGGCTAAAAATACCAAAAATAAATTACAAGCTTTTACTCTTTCACTAACTTATGTTTTAGGTATTGCTCTAACATATTCTTTTTTAGGTGTTTTCGCTGCCTTAACTGGAAATATTTTTGGCTCTACTTTACAAAATCCCATAATTGTTTCTTCTATTGCTTTAATTTTCTTTCTTATGGGACTAAGTATGTTTGATCTATTTTATGTTCAAGTTCCATCATCATTACAAACGAAGTTAAATAAAATTTATGGTAAACAAGATAAAACAAATTATCTTGGCGTTGCTTTTATGGGAATGATTTCTGGTTTAATTGCTACTCCTTGTGTTGGCCCTGTAATCGTAGCTTTGCTTACATATATTGGTCAAACAAAAAATGTTTTTTTAGGTTTTTGGATGCTTTTTTCTTTTGCAATGGGAATGGGTGTTTTATTAATTATATTAGGTACTTTTTCAAATCTTTTAACAAACTTACCCAAAAGTGGCGAATGGTTAAATACCGTAAAAAAAATAATGGGTTTTTCATTAATGTTAGTTTCTTTTTATTATATAAAACCATTAATGTTAGATTATATTTTTAATCTCTTATTAGGGATATTTTTTATTTTTACTGGTGTTTTTTCGGGTGCTACAGATAAACTAGATGAAAAAAGTACAAATACTAGTAGGTTTTCTAAATCATTAGGTATTACTTCTTTAACACTAGGTTTATTTCTTTTTATAAATTCATTGGCTTCTCAAAATTTATTAGGTTCTAATTTTATAATGAATAATAATACGTCAATAACTAATGAAAATAATAAAAGTAAATTAGTTTGGTTAGATTCAGAAACTTTAGGTTTGGAAAAAGCAAAAAAAGAAAGCAAATTTATAATGATCGATTTTTATGCCGATTGGTGTGCTTCTTGTATAGAATTAGAAAAATTTACTTATACAGACCCTAAAGTTATTTCAGAATTGGAAAAATTAGTATTAGTAAAAATAGATGCTACAAAAGAAAATGAAGCCATCAGTAAATTATTTGAAAAATATGGTATTGTTGGATTACCATTTGTTTTATTTTTAGATAGCAATGGTAAACCTATAGAAGAACTAACAATGACTGGATTTGAGAAACCTGATATTTTTATTACTAGGCTAAATAAATTACAAGATCAAAAAAAGAAAGATTAAAATTTTTTTTATTATTTTTTATTAGATCACATTCAAAAATCCTTTTTTAGTTTATAATACTTATATTGTTTTTAGGGAAAATTTAATATGTTCTTTACACAAAGAAATATATTACGTTTGGCATTTTTAAAGGAGTTTAATTTTGCCTGTTAGTCTTGAATCATTAAAATACTATGCTGAAGAATTGCAAGATAAAGAGCAATACTATCAGGCATTTCAAGTATATGAAAAAGCTTATAACTTTATAAGTACAGAAATGGAAAATGAAGAATATAAAGACTTTTTTTCTGACAAAAAAATTATCAGAGATATAATTGTTAATCTTAGTTATTGTTGCGAACGAATAGAAAACTATGAGAAAAGTTCTTACTATATAAAAAGAGCCTTCGCAATGTTTAAAGATGACCCAGAAATAACATATAGGGTAATGAAAGATTATCTTTTACATGGTAATCTAAAAAGATCTGCCGAATTGTATATAACTGTTGCTCAAGTAACATCTGATGAAGAAAAAGCAAAATTATTATTACATGCTGGTGATAGAAGAGATAGTTATAATTATGCATCTGCTTTTATAAAAATATTGAGAAATGCAATGGAATTGCCTTTTGTAAAAGAAGACGATAAAACTCTTTTTAGTAATAAAATAGTAGAAGTTGATTCTAAACTTAAACATCCAAAAATAACTACTTGTATTTTAACTAAAAATGATGGAAAAAAAATAAAAGAATGTTTAGAAAGTGTTCAAAAATTTTCTTTTGAAATATTAGTAATAGATTGCGGTTCAACTGACAATACAAAAGAAATAGTTTCAGAATATACAAATATCCTTGACTATGAATTTAATAATAATTACTCTGACGCAAAAAATTATTGTATAGAAAAGGCAAAAGGAGATTGGATTCTTTTTATCGATCCAAATCAATATTTATCAAAAGAAACTGAAGAAAATATTTTATCTTATCTTTATTACCAAGTAAATGAAGATCCTTACTCATTATATTGCTTTAGTAATATAGATACAGAAAAAATGGGTAGTCAATTGATATTTTATTACAGACCATCTTTATTTAGAAATAAACTAGGAATAAAGTTTAAACGACCTATCCATGAAGAAATATACCATCCAGAAAGAGAACTAAAAAAAGTTTACTGTTTTTCTATGGAAATAAAAACAGAATCAAGTCAAAGATCTGAAGAAGAATTTTTGGAAGAGGAACTTCTTTATAGAAAAATTCTTAATAATGCGATTTTAAATAATCCTGATACTGATGATAATTATTATTATTATCATTTTTCAGCAATAAATTATTCTATTCATGGAGAAAAGAAAAAAGCCCTTGAAGATCATTATAAAGCTCTTGGCTTATATAAACAAAAATTTCCAAATAAAAAAGATAGTTTCTATTTATATTTATTAATGGGTATAGTTAAATTTTTGGCTGATAAAACTGAAAATTTTGATGCATTAAAAGCTTTCTGTGATAAAGTTTTAGAAATAAAACCTGATTATCCAGATGTTATGTATTATTTAGGTACTTATTATGAAAAAATTGGAGAAATTGATAATGCAATTAGTTTATACCAAAAAGCATTAGAATTATTACAAGATAAATGGTATAGAGTAAAAAATACAGACTTACCTTCAATTGGTGAGCAAATAATTTATACCTTAAGTGACAAATTTGAATCTTTTGTTTGGTAAAATAAAGTTGAATAAAATACTAAAAACAAGTCTTTCCTTAATAGTTTTTTCTCTTATTATGAGTTTTCCTGCTTTTTCTTACTCACCTTTTCTAGATCAAGCTAAAGAGTTATATGAAATAAATTCTTTTAAATGTGAAATGTGCCATATAGGAACTAAATTAAACTTTTATGGAAAAGATTTTAAAGAGTCTTTAAAGATAAATAAAGATATAAATGAGGCTTTTATAAAATTAAATAATTTAGATAGTGATAAAGATGGCGTTCTAAATATTGATGAAATAAAAAATAATAAAAATCCAGGGGATTCTTTTAGTAAATAAATTATAAAATATGTAGTTTGTTTTACCAATTTTTTATCTAATGAACAGAAAAAAAATCAAAATTTGTTTTTACTGAATTATTTGATAAATCTATATCTTTATATAATACAAAAAAATATTTTCCTGTTTTAGAAACGTTAATTGCTTCTGAAGTTGGTATGTCTGGACTATATAAAGCATTATTTGTCATTATTGAGTTAGTCTTTTTATTTATAAAAATTGGATAAGTTTTTTCTCTATCTTTTATAAAAAAATTCACAATATCATAATTTATAAAAGTATCAGTGGTTTTATAACTTTTATTACCTATTGTTTTAGTAAAAATGCCTTTATTATTTCTCAATTTAATTATTCCATCATTTTTTTTAACTATTTTTGTTATTATTTTCTTTTTTTTAGTTTTTATATCATAATAAACAGTACAAAATGCTATATCTCTATTACATTTTTCTTTATCATCATAAATATTACCAGAATAAATTATTGTTTTTGAATCTTTACTTATTTCTGAGTATCCATACCAAGTGGTAAAAGAGTCTAATATTTTTTTAGTTTTAAAGTCAAAAAGATCGGTGTTATCATCATCTCCAACTTGAAGAACATATTTTGAATCTTTGCTAAATTCTACTTTAACATTTCCCAAATTAAATCTAAAATCTTTATCTTCATAAAAAGTGTATTTTAATGATGAATTTAATTCTAAAATATCAATATCATAACCTTGTCGTCCAATTAAAACTCTATTATTTTTATTATCAATATCTATTACTTTTACAGAAAATAAATCTTTATTGGTTTTAGTATTTTTAAGTAAAATGCTTTTTTTTATATTAAAAGTTTTATTATCAATTATTTTTAATTCATCTAAGGCAAAAATAAATATTTCATTTTTTTCAATATTTTCAAAAAGTTTAATATTACTCATACGAAAATGAAAATCTTCTTTAAAAAAATATTCTAAATTAGGGTCTTTAATTAATAATTTAGTATCAAATTTTTTACTAAAAATAGTTTTTTCTTCAAAAGAAACAAGATCTAAACAATAAAATTTAACTGTAAGGTTTTTAGCATCTTTTCTTAAATAAAAAACCTTTTTATAATCATTACTGAATTTAATACTCTCTTTTTCATAATTAGTTATAGATTTTAGTATTTTTCCGCTATTTTTATCAATAAAAAAAACTTCTTCTTTCATTTTAAAAAAATAAACACTTAATTTATCTTCTATTTCTTTAAAATCTTTAAAATGATTATTTCTATAAAACCATTCTTCCCAAGATACATTTTCTTTAGGAAAAGTTTTTTTTAAAATATTTGTAGTATTTTTTTTTATTATATCAATCATTTCAAGCTTATATGTATTATTTCTTGATACTAACAAAAATAACTTATCTTTAGTTTCATTTATCTTATAATCTTGTATAAAATCATCATTTGAAAAACTTAGAGATAAAATATTTTGAATTTTATTAGTTTTAAAAATACGATTAAGTTCTTTTTTGCTATTAAAACTAATATCTTTTAGGTATTTATTTTTTGAATTTGAATATTTACTAATTTTTAGTGATTTATCTTGATTTAATATATTTTTATCTTTTATATAATCAAGAAGAGTAACTGTTATTAAAAATGATACTATTGTTACTAAAAAAGGTCTTAAAAGCATAAATTATTCATATTATAAAGCTTTAAACGAATCATATCTGTAGTCTTATAGAACTTATTACATTAGGTTGGTCACAAAAAACAGCCATTTCTTGCCATACACAACTATATGGTGTTTTATACTGAGGTTGACCATAAGATTCTATAGCTTTATCCATTTTATCACCTGTTTTCACACCTTTACTTGTTTTACCTTTATAAAGCTTACCAAAAGTAATGCCTTTAACTATTTTTTGGTCATTAAAAATAAAAGTAACTGATACGTCATCATAAGTAATTTGTTTTCCTATATTAAGTGTTGCTGTGTTATTAAATTTAGTACTATATTTTCTCATTATCATAAGAACTTCTGTTTTAGTTGTTCTTCCCAAAACAATTCCTAATGCACTACCACCATCTTCATCTATTAAATATTCATCTTCAGGATTAACTGTATTTTGATTATTCATTGCGATATTATTTTTTATAGCATTCGACATTTGAATATCTGAAATATTAGACGCAATATTATTTGAAACAGCTTCTGATATTTGATTTGTAATCGCTTGTTGAAATTTTTCTTTTACTTCTTCATTAACCTGAGCTTTTATACTACTTGATATTTGTTCGCTAATTTTTGAGTTTAATTCATTACTAATAATAGAATCTCTTATTTTTTCAACATTTTCTAAATTATTTTTTATTTTATCATTAATAATTAAAAAATTGATTGTACTAACAAGGTTTTTTTGATTATCTTCAGATAATAAATTAGCTAATTTTTGTATAAAAGCAGAAATATCTATATCTTCCTGAGTATCTAATAAATCTATTATTGCATAGTTTATTTTTGAAAAAACTTCTTGCTTAATATCTTCACTAAATTGCTTCCAAGTATTTTTTGATTCTAATAGTTCTTTTATTTTCATAATATTTAAATTTTAACTGAATAAATTATTATACCATTTTTGAATTTCTAATGTTGATTCTAATTCATCCTTAGTTATGTAGTTCAAATCAACAATTATATCACCTAAAAGTCTTTTTTTAGGAGTATTTTCAACTTCTGCAAGATCATATAAAACATTTGTTTTAATTTCACTATACTCTTTGTTCTGTATATCTACCGCTACATTAAGTTTTTCTTTGCTTACTTTTCCCATAGTAAGTAGAAACTCTCCCATTTTTAGCCTAAAAATTTTATCTGAAGGAAAATCATCTTTTTTCACAAATGTTAAATATTCATTTTTTTCTAAACTTAGTATTTTATTTCTTACAAAATCTATCATTGAAATATTAGGAAAATGGGCTTTATATAGACTGTATAAAGATTCTTCATGGTAAAAAGTTCTTAATGCAGAATATATTTTGGGATCAAATCCAAATTTTAAAAGTTCTTCTTTTGTTTTTTCAGTTAATTCTGCTTTTATATATTTAAGTCCTTCAACTACAGAAGGAAAATCAAAGCCTAATGTTTCATATTCCTCTAATTTTGTTTTTTGAGATTTATTTTCATTTATTTCAATTACTTCTTCCTTATTTTCATTTATTTTATTTAATAAATTAGCTGCTTGTCCTTTCATTTTTTCTATAAGATTATTTTCTGATGAAAGAGAATCGTCAGGTGATACTTCTTCTCTTATTGCTTTAGAAATATCTAATCTTAATTTTTGGTCTAAACTATCTAATTTTTGATCAATATTTTTATCATTGTCTTGTATTGAATAAGAAGATAAAATTGAATCTATCTCATTATCTAATTTTTTATTATTTTCTGAAGATAAAATACTAGCAAATTTATCAATAAAAGAATAAGGGTCTAAGTTTTTTTGTTGACTTAAATAATTTATAACCAAAAAATTTACATTTGATGTAATTTGAACTTTTAAATCACTTTTTAATGATTTTAAAAAACCTTCTATATCAGATATTTCTTGAAGTAACATTATTTACAACCTAATAACTAATTACACATAAAAAATAATTCATATTTGATCAATTGGGTTTTTAATAATATCTTTTATAGAATCTATAAAAGCATCTTTAGCAGCTTCACATTCAGAAAGAGAACCAGATAAATAAGCACCTGAAAAATTTATATTGGTTGGTGGCTTAAAAAACTTTACTAAAGACGTGTCAGAGTTTTTTAAAGCATAATCCAATGCAATTGTTGCTTCTAATGGTGGTGCAAAAAGATACGCTAATGATTCACCTTCTTCTAAATCAGATGCTTCTGATAATAGTCTCCCAATACTGCCTATTACATGAGCAAAAAAAGTAAAAGAATTTCCATGAGAATAAAAAAAGGCTTTTTCTTCCATATAATCTGTAGTTGCTTTAAGTCCATTATCTACAACAATTGGATTTTCCCCAGAAATAACCGCCAAAACTTCACCTGAAATAGGACCTGAGGCATATCTAAAACCGCCATAAAGACCTGTCTTAAATATTACCGTAACATCTGAGTCTTTTGTTGCCTTATCAAGAGAAACAAAAAGAGAATGTTTTGAATTCGAGGTGATTAAGGCAATTGAGTCATGATAATCTGGAATCCCATATTCTTTTGCAATAAATTTATTAACAAACGGGATTTTTTTCATACTCAATATGCTTGGTTTTACTAATATGAAATTTTCCAAATTTTTTCCTTAAAAACATAAATTATTTTAAAACATATTAATTCTAACATAATTAAAATTTTGTTTGAAGAATTTTTACTCAAAAAACTATTATTTAATTTTAGCTAAGTTCTTTTTTTTCGATTTTATGGTTAGATCTTCCTGCCAAATAATGTTTTATAAAAGTACAAAAATAATCATATAATTGTTCACTTTGCTTACTTTCACCAGCTATTTTTAATAATTCTATTCCTACTTCAACAGTGCATAAATGATGTGCGTCAGAAGCCCTTCTTAATTGGTATTCAGAGGTTTTATCTATTTTTATAGATAAGATTGGTAATTTTTTTAAATATTCACTTTTATTAAAAATACGTCTTGCTTGTTTCCAAGTTCCATCTAAAATTATGAAAAGAGGTTCTTTTTTTTCTTTTTTTTGAAAATCAACTACTTTACTCTTTAATTCTTCTGTATCATCAGGAAAAATTACATAAGGATCATACAAATCATTATTTATTAAATCAATTAGTTCTTTATTTTCATTTACTCTACTCCAAATAAAAACTTTAGTTTTTTTCATTGTATCTTCAATCAATCGTCCTGTATTAGTTGGTTTTTTAGGCTCTCTTTCATTCATAATAATACAAAAAGTAACATTGGATATTATTTCAGGTTCTCTTCCGCAAATACAGGTTATTTCAGGTAATTGACATTCTTCACATCTTATAACTTTATATCCACGCCAAGCTTTAGTTGAGTCTTTTTTATTTAATTTATTTTGATTTCTTTTCTCAAAAAGCTCTTTTTCTGTTTCATTCATAATAATTTAGCTATTCTTTCAATTTGATTACAGCTTATATTTTTACATATTTTTGAATTTAAATAATGAAGAATTAAGCATTTTTCTAAAAATCTTTAATATTTTTTATAAATGTAGGCATTAAAAAATTACAGGTTATTATATTTTTTATTATATAAAAATTCAATGCCACTTTATAAATTGAATTTTTCCAATTAGAGTAGTATAATTATATAAATCACAAGCTTATAATTTAGGAGTTTTTTATGTCAGGTATATCAGTTTCAAATAAAATAACAACAACTACATTAAACAATGCACCTGCAACATCTTCACCAGAAAATAAAGTTGTTGAAAATAATACTAAAAATACTCTTAAAAATGATAGTATAAATGTTGCCTCTAAAACACCAGCAGTAAATAGTGAAAATCCTTTTGATAAATCAAATGAAGGAAGAAAAGTTTTACAACCTACAGGAAAATCAAATGGTCAAAATTTTTATTTTATGTATGGTTTAGAAGGAACAATGAATAAAGTTGTTATGAGAACTCCAAATAAACTAGCTGTTATGGATGATATTTCTAGACTTAGAGCAAAAGGTTATACCGTTATTGTAGATGATAAAATGACTACAGCAGATTTTAAAAATGCTCTTTATGATCAAAAAGCAGTTGGCGTAGTTACATTAAGTCATGGTGGCGATGGTTACATAGTAACTTCAGAAACAAAAGATAGTGATGAAGGATTTGTTGGCTATAGAGATATAGAAACAAGTAAAGTTAGTAAAAACTTAAAATTAGCTTTTTTTCAAGCGTGTCAAGTTGGAACAGAACAAAGTAATTGGAATAAAGCAGTTGGAAAAGAAGTAATTGCTTGGGATTATTCTGTATCAAATATTGAAGTTATTGCAGCAAATAGTCATATTGGATCAGCTGGTATATTTCCAGTAGTTGGTTCTGTTTTTTCAATAAAAAACCAAACTCATGGAAAAGCTTTAGGAAAAATAATCGGCGAAAGATTTTAATTTTTCAAAAAATTATTATATTTATCTAATAATTTTTCTTCTTTTTCATAATCTATTTTAGGCAAAATATCAATATTTTTACTTGCATAATCAAAGGTTCTTTTTATACCTTCTTCGATTGATATTTTTTCTATATATCCTGTATCTTTATGAAATAATTCAGCAGAACTAATAACATGATATGGTTCATTATTATCTAATTCTTTTTTTTCTGATAAAATTTCATCAGGTAAAATTTGACATTTTAAATCAAAATTAGCTATTTTTGAATATAAATCAATCCATAATTTCCAACTTCTAACTTTAGTTTCACCCAAATTATATATTTTACCATTTGTTATATCTTTATCAATTGAAAATAGTATTGCATCAGCAATATTTTCAACATATAAAAAAGTCCAAATAGAATGATATTTACTAGCTGAAATTATATAATTTTCTTTTTTATCTATTATTCTTTTTATAATTTCACCATGTCTTCCTGCAAATTGATAATCATAAGGCCCATAAACCATGGGAAGCCTAAAAATAGTTAAATTTATTTCGTTTCTATTATAAGAATCAATCAAAATATTTGTCATCAAATTTTTATCATATTTATCTCTAGCACTGTTAATATGACTATAATAGTATTTTATATCTGTTAAAGCTGATTTTTCATCTATAGGATAATCAGATGAGTTTTTACCTCTTACTAATTCTTGAAAAGCATGATAACAGTCTTGAGAACTAAGAATAATCAACTTAGTCTTAGTATTTTTAAAAATTTCTACCAAATCAGTCGCATTTTTTTCGGTATTACAAATACAATGAACTACAATATCAAAATTATGAGAAAGAATTAAATCTTTTTTTTCAACTATTTTTTCAATATCGCAAATTATGGTATTTTCATTTTTTGATGTTATACCTCTATTCAAAAAAAAGACTTCATCATTATTTTTTTCAAATTCTTCAGAAATATATTTCCCAATAAATTTTGTTCCACCAACTAGAAGTACTTTCATGTTATTTTCCTTTAGTATAAAAATTAATATAAAATTGGATCTTTAATATTTGCCAATTCAAAACCACGTAATCTTCTTACACAACTATCACACACACCGCAAGATTTTTCATTGCTAGAATAACAAGACCATGTCAGATTTAATGGAACATTTAATTCATCAGCTTTTTTAACAATAAGTTCTTTATTTAACTCAATAAGAGGAGTAATTATTTTAATTATAGTTTCTGGTTTTGTACCAGTTTCAATAACTTTTTCAAAAGCACGATAAAATTCTGGACGACAATCTGGATATCCAGCACTATCTTCTGCTACTGCTCCTACATAAAGAGAGTTAAATCCTAAAACTTCTGCCCAACTTACAGCAATAGAAAGAATATTTGCATTTCTAAAAGGTACATAGGTTTGAGGAATATCAGTGCTTTCAAGGTCTGATTTTTCTACTTCAATATTATAATCAGTTAAACTACTTCCACCTATTTTTGTAAGATGAGTTATATCAACAACTAATCTTTTTTTTATATCATAAAAATCAGATAAATCATTATAAGCTTGTAATTCTCTTTTTTCTGTTCTTTGACCATAATTAAGATGTAAAGTAGCAACTTCATCACTTTCATTTTTAGCAATTGCCAAACAAGTTGCAGAATCCATTCCGCCTGATAAAAGAACGATTGATTTTTTTTTCATATCTAATTAATTTCTTACAAATAAGGTTTGAATAAATTCTACTTTAACTGGTTCTATTTCTGCAAATTCTTCACCTTTTTGAAAAACATAGTTATAGTCTTCTTTATATAATTTATCGCAACCTATAATGGTTATTTCTTTTTCTTTTTTATTATATTCAACATCAAATGATTTAGGAATGCTATTAAAAAACTTTTCAGCATCAGACTCTTTTTTTAGATAAACCGAATATCCCAAAACTTCTCTTGTATTCATTTTCTTTAAATTTTTTTTATTATAATCAAAGTATATTTTATATCAAAAAATAATTATTTATATGTTTTTGATATTAAAATTCAAATTATATAGTGAAAAGTTAAAAGTGATGAGTGATAAGAAAAAGTCACATATTCTTAATCTGTTTATTTTTAACTTTTTACTTATTACTTAATAAGAATATCTTATAAAAAGCCTTGATTTATATATGTCTATTAGTTTATATTTTATATTATGTTCTACTTTACTAATTTCTTCTTTTATTTTTTCTAACATTTTTATAAAGATATTATTGACATTCAAGTTGTTGATTAATTGATACTTGTAAATCTAAAAAAGCTTTTTTATATTTTTCTGATAATTTATCCCAATTAGAATCTGATATTAAGTTAACTTCCTTTACAAGTGATTGCATTTCTTTTTTAAAAATTGGATCTTTAGCAATATAACATTGTACAATAGAAAGATAAGCTTTCTTAGTTATTTTTCTAGAAAAAGGTTGTGGTTCTAATTTTGTCTCAGGTTCAGAATTATAAACATTTGAATCTGAATATGTGTGTTTACATGAATTTATAAATACAGAAAATATTATTATTGTAAATACTAGAAAAAATCTCATTTTTAACCTTAATTTAAATATACGAGAGATAATAGTAACATATAAGGTAAACAACAAGATAAAAAAAATAAATAATATTTATTAATATTATTTATTTTTAAAATTTAGGAAATAATTTAAATATTTTATTACTACTCAGCACTAAAAAAATGTATATGACATACTGTCGATGAAAAAAGGTCGTTACATAAAACGCCACTACATTTAATCATATTATTTTTAATATCAAAAAAATGATTATTTATATGTTTTTGATATTAAAATTCAAATTATATAGTAAAAAGTTAAAAGTGATAAGAAAAAGCCACATATTCTTAATCTGTTTATTTTTAACTTTTTACTTATTATTTAATAAGAATATCTTATAAAAAGCCTTGATTTATATATGTCTATTAGTTTATATTTTATATTATGCTCTATTTTACTAATTTCTTCTTTTATTTTTTCAAAATCAACTTTTTCTTTATTAAAATTACCTGTTTCAAATCCTTTTTTTTCTAACATTTTTATTCTATAAATTGTAGGTGGATGAGTTGCATCTAATCTATGGTTTTCAAATTTTGATAACCTTTTTAAACGTTCTGTTTCATGAAAAGGTAAATTTGAAACTTTATCATTTAAAATAGTAAAAAAATCTATATTTTCTAATTCTTTATTGTTTTTTAAAGCTAATTTACTCAATTCAAAATCAATTATTTCATACAAAAATGACTTCTCCATGCCACTAATTGCACTTTTTTTTCCCATAATTTTTGTTGCATTTAAATCTGCTAAATATTCAGCTCTTTGAGAATCAACCCATATCATTTGACATAAAGAACGTGCAAAAAAATAAAGAATATGAGAAATTAATCTTAATAATAAATTGATAGGAATTGCAACATATTTACCTAATTCCATTGGAATATATCCCCATGTATCTGATGAAATATCATTAGAAAGTAATTTATCTGGATAAATAGCATGTCCTGTATCAATTAATATATCGATTGCAGTTCCTATAACTATTCTTCTTGATGGATCTTTATTTGTACAATGAGATATTTCATGTCCCAATAAATCAAGCTTTTCTTCTTCATTTAAAACATTCCATAATGGTAATCCAATTCTAAGAACTTTTTTTCTTGAAAAACCATATTCTGATATTGAAGCATTAAAATCTTCATTTAATATTATTCCTTCAACATTTGTTGTTTTTAGTTCATTACAAACTTGATTCACTAAATTATATAATTCTGGAAAGTTATCTTTAGAAAGGAAATCATCTTTAGGTATTTTTCTTAGACTAGGTTTTGAAAGCCAAAATATAGCTAAAAAAACAAATGAAAGTAAATAGTTACTAATTCCACCCCAATTTAAAAAAAGTAAATAGATGCCTATTATAAGAAAAGAAAAATTCAATATTATAATAAAAAAAGAAGCTATATAAGCAATTATTCTTAGTTTAGATATTTTTAGGTTAAATAAATCTTCATTAATAACTTTTTCAAATAAATACTTACTTTGAATTTTACTAATTTTTAAATAAAATTCTTCAAATTTAGATTTAGATTTTATTTTATCTTCAAATTTTAAATTCCATTCGCATTCTTGGCACCATTCAGCATAATTAGGATTATAAGTTATAGTAACTTTACATGAAGGACATTCTATTGATTTTTCTATTACTTCTTCCATAAATTATTTAAACAAACACTTTAATTTTCACTTTTAATTTCTTGATTAGAATCAAATTCTTCTTTTTCTATATCATTTTTTTCTACATCATTATTTTTAGAAGGTGTAACTTCTGCTTCATTATTGTTATTTTTACCAATAACACCCATTAATTTTGCTGCAAGTCCTTCAAGAATTCCAGAACCATTACCGCCAGAAACAAAGATATCAGGAACAAAACGGGTTTTACTTTCAGAAAGAGCTGTAGCAATATTAACAAATGCCGTTGCATTCATACCAACAGCTTCTACTTGAGCTTTAAACCCTTTTGCTTTTGCCAATCCTATTGCCTCTACTTCTGCACCTCTAGCAGCACCAGTTTGTTTAATAAATGTAGCTTCACCTTCAGCCTCAGCTTTACGAGCATTTGCGGAGTTTGTTTTAATATCAACATCAACTTTAGATTTTGCAAGTGCAGATTGCATATCAGCTGTACCTTTTGCATGTTCCATATCAATTCTTTGATCTTGAGATTCTTTTTGACGTTTATATGTTTCTATTTGCTGATTTGCTATTTCTCTTTCAGTAAGTACTGTAACTAATCCTTCTGGTAAAACAACATCTTGAATATAAATACCTTTAGTTTCTACTTGATATTGTTCAATATGCTTACTTATATGTTCAAGTGCATCTTCTTGAACATTCTGACGAGTTTCAATAAATCTTATTGCAGGCATACTTTGAATAGTATTTCTAAAATGGTTACCTACAGCAGCTTGTAAGACTTCATTTACTAAGTTTTGAATTGTACCAACCATAGAAATAACTCTTGGTGCTTTAGTATCAGCAACATGGATTTGTACTTGTAAATCTATACTAAAAATAAATCCTTCTTTACTTTTTGCAGTAATTTGTTTTAGTTGTTTATCAAGGTTATGGGCTTGTGATACTGTTTCTGCCCAATTAAGAGTTAATATTGCTGTAGGAACAAGTTCAGCTCTGTAACAATGAGGGTTAATTGCATATTTCCCTGTTCTTAATGGCTCTTGCCATATACCTCTATGACCTGGTTTAACCAAAGAACCATATTTAAAATCCGAACCTGAAGTATCTTGGGTTGGTAAACCAACATAAGCTTTAATTACAGCAACTTGTCCTTGATTTATTATTAACATTGGAACTAATTCAACTTGTATAAGAAAAGGATTAAGAGCATAAGCTCCATATAGTAATGGATCATGTTGTAAACCTAGCTTTCCACCTTTATCAATAAACTCTTGAAAATCTTGAAAAATCAGCGT
>ERZ1292633.2961-Hain-H41-02um-R1-2961-length-16914-cov-6_pt1 | contig 16914 bp, 8 predicted proteins | sample MGYA00564406_ERZ1292633 | MGnify/ENA primary metagenome ERZ1292633 (study PRJEB36523, sample SAMEA6512639) | groundwater metagenome | collected 2019-01-08 | study: AquaDiva: Metagenomics assemblies of 32 groundwater samples | reverse complement strand
CAGCCGAAATTCGGGGAGCTCGCGCAAGTTATTTTGACTCTAAAATCGCGCGCGCACTAAAATAAATAATTGCATTTATTTGGCCGGCAAAAACAACAAGACAACGTGGGTGCCTTCAGAGCTGTAAAACTTTGGTGTGGGTTGAGTTCACCTTGGACTTTTTGGCTCGGGAAAAAATTCTTCAGCATCTCACGCTGCTTCAAAGTATCGAGGCCAACACCGGGTCTTGCTTGATCCGCTTCAACGCGCTTTCGCGCAAGAATGAATCCGCGATTGGCAGCGCGTCAGGCAATATGATCGATTGGCGGCCGCCTAAGAAAGGAGGCAACGTCGTCAGATACGCTGCGACACCATCCACGGGCCAGCACTTGCCAAACGCCTCGGTCACGGCCGGCCGAAGTCCTACACCGTTGAGAACGAGACCGTGATGGCGGTGTTCCGCCTCCGAGGCGTGAAGGCACACGCGTAGCTCATCGAGCAACATGATGGCGTGAAAAATGGCGAGGCGCTCCGCATCCTTCACTTTGACGGCGCGACCCACGGCACACACTTTGCGCGTGGCCCATGATGATGCAGCCCAAGACGCGTCGGCAGTTAGATGTCCCTCTCGTGTGGCCGCCTCCGGCACAGGGACGCCGCGGGGTAGAACCGGAACAGGCAATTCAAACCAAGCGGTGCATCGTTGATCCCGGGTGGTGTTGTCCTCGATCAGACAGTGCATCCGGAGAGAGGAGTGTTGCTGAGGGGAAAGGTGCCACGATGCGATGCACGCACCATCGTGACTGGCGGCTGACCCCCCACTCTGGGAAGTCACGGAGGCCGCCCGCCGTCTTCGGAGCTCGATGGCCGCGAGCCGCTGAAAGTATTGTTCGAGCAACCTTCGGTGCATGGCGGTGAGCTCTTGGCTTAGCGCAAGGACGTCGAGAACGAAGAAATCGCTCTTTCGCGTCGCCTGCAGCTGCCTGATCAGCTGCACATCCCGGACGGGAGGCAGGAAGTGACAGCGTGACTTGCCGTACTTTAGCGTCGACGGCGGTCGCCACGTCGCACCGTCTCCTCGTGCTCGAGCCTCGACGGCAAGATCCGCGACGACTTGATTGCGCCGGCGAAACTGTCGCAGCATGGCATCGTCGAGCGCCACGAGGTGAGACGGATGAGCCCCGCCGGCGCTTGCCCCCCCTCCTTCGCACATCCAGGACGCGAGCTCGTCGTCCTCATTAGACGGAGCAAGCGAAAGTGACGGGCCATTGTGGGTATCGCCACGCAGTCGCTTGGAGTCGACGTCGCCGGTCCCCGAAGTAGAGGGCGCCAAGGGTCCACGCGTGTTGGCCGAAGGGGACGGCACGGACAGCCCCGCTTCGACGCGTGCGGTTTCGTACGCCTTCTGCCTGACAGGGTCATCAAGAAACAACGGCAGACCAAGATAGTTGAGCAGCTCGATGGCGTGGGCGGTGCAGAGTGCGCCCGCGAGGGCTGCGTCATGGGCGACACCGATGGCGCCGTGAACGCCGAGATCCGGGGTCGCCGTGCCGTCGTTCCGCTCCTCCGTGGCGGGGTGTGGGGTCCCTTGATCGTCACGGGCGGAGCGCTCTTCGCTTCCACGCATGATACAGCCTTCCGCGAGGGAGTTTGTCGTCGTCGTTGTGTTTATGTCGCGCCGGGGGAACAGCAATCGACACGCACGGTGCTGATCGCTCCGGTTGACGCGAAGGACGTATTCCGGCGCGGCTCCCCAACGTAGCTGCCATCGCTGGAGACATTCGCGGGCCTCCTTGACAGTAATGCCGCCTGGTAACGCCAGCGGGGTGAAGTAAAAGTGGTCGTCCAACTCGTCGATGGCGGCAAGAGAGAGGGCCGACGTCGGTGACGCCGGCTTGTCGGGGGTGGCCGCTGACAGGTCTACCTTCAGTGCGCTGCACAAGTCATCGCAATTCGAAAACAAACCAGTCGCTTCCGCTGAGCTGTTGGATGGCTGTGGCGCCGCCAAACAGACAGCAGGCGAGGCCACCGTCGTCGGCTTCAGCCTCCGAGGTGCGCCGTCGGCGCGGAAACGAGATAGCGGCGGCGATGCGGCAGGAGCTGCGGGCGTGGCACCAATTACGGGAAGGCAAACTCGCGTCGTCAACGGCACGGCTCTGTCAAAGTTCACTTCCAGGATGTCATACGCCGACGTGGAGGTGAAGAGACTGTGCGTAATGACATAGCGCTCGGCGGCTGTGTACGGTGACAGTCGGAAGCGGTGGTAAATAAAGTCGTTATGCACCGGCGATAGCTCCTTCAGAGGGCGGGGCAACGGGGGTACCGCAGCGGTCGACGAAGCGAGGGGCGAGGAGGCAGTATCGTTTTCGTCGTCAATGATGCCGTCGCTCGTGATGGGCCGAAAAGCATCGTAACAGTCCCGCCCGCAGCGCCAGTGATCACGAAGATGCAACCGCTGGCGGATTTCGTCGCGTGGAAACACACGAATGCCTGCGGCGAGCATCAACAATTCTGCGTGCATCGCGCAGAGAATAGTCGCGGTATCCTCCGTGGTCGCCTTACCAAATGCGGTGGCGACCTCCCCAACTTCCGTGCCCGACTTTTGGCTCCGACGAGACGCAGCTGTGGGCAGGGGCGCAACGGCCGTGAAGTAAGTCACGCCATCGTACTGCGAAGGGGTGACGACAACAGATTGATCGAAGCGTTTGCCGTGTTGGGCGTATGATATTCTCATGCGCTCGATCGCCAACCTGTCAATGACGCAAGGGGTCAGTAGAGCATATGGGGAGCTCGCTTGGCGGTTCGTGACACAACCGACTAACTGAAATATACCCCTCTCGCACTCCGGCAATAGCACTCGCCGATGGTTGCGCAAAGCAATCCGCTTGGAGAGACCACGACGCATTTTTCCGGGCCCTTCCTCTTCCCCCTCCTCCTCCATTTGCGATGAGGATGTGACAACCGTTTGCCCTTCAGCGGCGTCTACATCGGATATGGTGTACGTCAACGGAGATGGCGGCGACAGTTGGCCCGCCGCAGGGCCATCCCCCCGCGACGACGATGACGACGTGGCCATCAGCGCGGGGGGACGGTACCACAGCGGACGAGGCAGAGCCGCGTCGGCGAGCGCCTCACTCGATTTCAGCGAGTCGCCTGGCATTGGCGCCCATCTTCCCGCGCCCCGAGCTGCCTCCGCATGCCGACGTTGCTTTGAGGCTAACCCATAGATAGGAAACCCCGCCAAGTCAAGGAGGCGCTCCGCGTGCATCGCCGCAGCGGCCACGGAATCGGCGGCCGACGTCAGCGCCACCCCTTCCGCAACAAGAATCGACTTACACGGCAAGGGAAGCCGAATCGTCGTACGGTACAGGTCTGAAAGCGGCTCGCGCGTAGCACTTTGAGGGGGGTTTCTTTTTGTGAGCGCTTTCACAAATTCCTCTCTCACGGGTGATGTGAGTTCAATGCTATTTCCACTGCCGTGTCGAACGATGTCGTCGCAAACAGCGGACGGAAGCGTCGCCCGCTCAGTTTCCAGCATCGCCGCGAGCAGCCTATCCGCGGACGGCGCGTGTCCGCCGCTCCTGGGTTGCGAGAAACGGCCATCGGCGGCTGCGGCGTCGCGCAGTCTGGCTAAACAATTTGACACCCGGGCTCGGCAGTACATGTCCAAATGCACAACTACATCGTACACCTCGGCGGCGTTGGAAACCGACGGCCGCGCGGAGGAGTTTGAGGAGGAAGAACTCGAAAAGGCAGCGTCGCCGTCGGCTGACGACGCCATGTCGGGGTCATGGCAGACCGTGTTGCTCGATGAGGTCGTCGGCCTCAGCGGCGGCGGATGGAGGCTGCCTTCGTGGCAATCCAAGATCTCAATGTCAAGCACCCCGACGGTGTCGTCACTGACGGCGGCCTCGCGCTGACCGTAAGCGCGAATATGCTCCTCGACAGTCGCGCAACTAGAACCTCTTACGGGGAAATACGCACCATGGAGGGTGGACGCAATCGCGGCAACGCATTGCGGCTGGGAAAGGCCTGGCGATGACGACGCCCCCCGGCAAGAGCGGTGGGGGAACGGTGGTGGCTGAAAGACCCGCGGCGGCGGTGCGCAAACCGTATGCCGCCTTAGTTGATGCCGAAGCGACATGGAGGCGAGCAGCAGCATCGGGATGGGCTATGTACGTGGCCGCTGCAAGGAACGCATGTCAGGGGCAACCTTTGGACAAGCTAACAAAGAACACCACAGATGGGCACCGGCATCAATTGTTTTTGCGCGCCCAATCACACGATTTGAACATTCAAATTCACAGCAGACTAGCGATGGCCGAGGTGGAACGCGCTATTTCAAGTGAGATGTGAAACACGCGGAAGGGAATTTGGAGTGACGGACACGGTAGTCCTTCAGAAACTCGGCGCGGACGCCGCCCTCACCGACCACCGCGGCGACCACCCCTCCACCGGCATGCAGCGGACGGCCCGCGTGGTCCTGCCCCCACGGCGACGCGGCGCCTGGCCCGACGACCTGCACCGCGGCCATCGGTCCAGCAAGGACAACCAGCGCCGAGCGGCTGACGAGCGGGAACAGCGAGCCGGCGATCAGGCTCCGGGCGGCGACCGACGCATTCGCGCACCATTCACGCCCGGAGTCGGCGCCCAGGTCGTTTTGCGTCGCCAGCCAGTCCACCGCGGCGGGAGTCGTCCCGAGGAAAACGCCCGGCATCAGGGGCGTGCCAACCGTACCGGGCGACCAGCCGCACCCGGCCGCGAACGCGGGATCGTGCACGGCATAGACAATTCCAGGTGTCCGCGCCGCCGCAGTGCGCGTCGCCGTGCTCAACCCCGTGCCCGTGAACACGTTACCGAAGATGGAGACGGGCGGAGCCGCCACGCTGTCGAAAGCCGCGATGCCGTCGTAGCGGCCGCCGTACCGCGCGAGCCAGTCCACGAAGGAAACGCCCGGGCGCGCGCCGTGGGGGTACACGACGCCGACGACGTTGCCCGAGCCGCCGGACTCGTCGCGAGCCAGCGCGTCCATCCACACCGCCGACGCGACGAATAGGACGAGGTCGTCGCACGCCGGGTGGTACCGCTGGTACGCCGCGACGAACGCCTGTACCGCACCAAAGTGCGCCGTGTTTGGCTCAACGAACGCGAGCGCGACGTGCCTGGCGCGGCACACGCCCGAAGGACGCAGCAGGCGGCGGGCCGGCGCCGCGCCGCGCATCGACCGCCTCGCGTTGGCCGCGGCGCGGCGTACCACTGCGGCCCTCGATTGAAGCCACTCGCGCGACGGCGCGTCGAACCGATCCGCGTCGCCGAACGTGCGCGTCACCGGCGCGCCGGGTGCGACGGCGGGCGCCGCCCGCGTGCCCCGCACGCTGTAGTCTGAGTTGACGTCGTTGAAGTGGTGGTCCCGGTAGCGGTCCAGCTGGTGGACGATGGCGTACGTCTGGCCGAGGCAGTTGAGGTGCCGGCCCAGCACGTCGCGGCGCACGCGCTCGTCCTCGGAGTACCAGTGCCGGTAGGGCCCGACGCGGAAGTCGATCGCGTAGATTGGATGATGGTACCCCGCCATCGCGAGCTCGACGTACTGCAGTGCGATGTGTACGCCTTGATCAATGCCAAACACGTGCAACAGGTGCCGCGTTTTTTCCACGGCGGTCACGAAGGCTTGAATGTAGTCAGCGACCGCGAGGCTCGTGCCGCCGTAAAGTCCGCTGCAGAGCACCGGAATGGGTTCGGTGGGACCGGATGAATTTACGCGCAACGTGTAGTTGTTGAAAAAGGGCACCGTGTGGATCTTGTCCTCGTAATGAGTTTCCACCCACATGCGGTTGATGCCTTGGTTCTGAAACTCATGTACTTCGGTGACGGAAAAGAGACCTTCGAATCTCACGCGATGTAGAAACGCGAACGGGTTACCAAAGAAGATGGTGTCGCGCGTGTCGACGTGCAGAATGAAGTGGTAGTCCTTCCACGCGCTTTCGATCCAGGCACGAAACACCCATAGACGATCGACGAAAGGATGCCCGGCGCGAGGGGTATCCCAGTTGGCAACGTTGTGCACGATTACACGGCCCTTTCCAGGTCCCGTTGTGAACGTCTCCGTGACGAGCCATGACTCCGCGAAGAGGACAAGATCGTCGCACGGACCCGCGTAGCGAAGAAAGGATTCAATGAAGGGCTGAACGATGCCGCGTCCGTATTGCACGATCTGGCTGCTCACGGCGTATCCGATGCCGGCATTGCGAAGGCCTCCAGGGCAAGTCGCATAGTCTGGTGGCGCATCCGTGACGCCGCAAGCTTCAGGACCGCCGCGACAATGGGGCGCCAGCGATGGACGCCGCCGCCCAGAAGTGCCCGGAAGAGAAGGGAAGAATGAGGACAACCTGCCGCCTTCGTTCCTCACTTTCTCTTTGCGCCGCCCACCGGCGCCGTCGGTGTCCGACGGCTTTTGTGTCACCCCCTTCTTCCCGATGTCCTCCTCCGCGGCAGCAGTCCCATTCTCCGGCTGGTCGAACTGGCCGTTCCGAACCGTCGCGCGCCAAGCGGCCTTTTGCAATGGTACGATGGCATCGGAAAACCACTTCATGGGCTGCGGCAATCGACTTCCGGCAGCAGAGAATTCACGTTGTAACGCTCGCTGGCCGTAGTAAGGGCGGAGCTGCGATCCCGATGTCAGGGGGGCGAACACACGACGACGTGCCGTTCCGGCGGCGTCCTCGTCGTCCGACTCCACGAACACTTCAAGAGGCACCTCGCGCTGTAACTTGGCGCCCTCCACCAAGGTTTCCGGATCGCCGAGTACCGTTCCCAGCTTTTCCATTCGCGGCTTTAGAAGAGGGTCACCCGTCGCGAGCCATCTGGACGTTCGGTCGTCGATGCGAAGGGTGTCCTCGTCATCCAGGGCACGGAAGGCGTCCGCGGCGTGAAGCAGCATGACCGGAGAGCGACGTAATGCTTGAGCGGCCGCAAAGCACTTGGGCATAGCACAGGTGCGTTCGGCATATTGGGCGAGACCCTTCACCGTCGGCGCGTAAACGACGCCCCCATACATCACGGCGGGCACATGTAGCGTAAGTCGAGGGGGAGATGTTCCGGCGGCACCTCCGTCGTCCTCGTCGTCGGTATCCTTTTGGTCGTTGCGTTCTTCCTCCTCCTGGACGGTCTCGTCACGACCGGCGAAGAGGCCTTCCGGCATCAACTTCGGCCGCCGCGCTTCGATAAGCCGGAGTGATTCCGAACGGCGCGAGGACGCATCCGTCATCGTCTCCTTGCGCGTTGCGGCCACGTCGTCGAGAAGTAGGGACGCGTTCTGCGCTCCTGGCCACGCTGCGGACAACAGCAGCACTGCGCACAGAATCGCGATCGCCAAGCGCCGTTGCGCGTCCAACGATCGTCTGGACGTCACACCGCCATGGCCATCGACGTCGGAGTGCATTCCGTCGGGCGACGTCGCACAAAGGAAGGATAAACGACCCTTCTCGACACGAAAAAGCTTTGTTGGAGCAGAAGTGAAGTTGACAATAACCACTGCTTTTTTAACCGCATCTCTCGCTATCCGTTGAGACGGTTCAGGAATGGAGAGAAATTTGAAAAAGCAAACACGGAGGGAGGGGCGCGCTATTTCAAATTAGATGTGAAACACGCGGAAGGGAATTTGGAGTGACGGACACGGTAGTCCTTCAGAAACTCGGCGCGGACGCCGCCCTCACCGACCACCGCGGCGACCACCCCTCCACCGGCATGCAGCGGACGGCCCGCGTGGTCCTGCCCCCACGGCGACGCGGCGCCTGGCCCGACGACCTGCACCGCGGCCATCGGTCCAGCAAGGACAACCAGCGCCGAGCGGCTGACGAGCGGGAACAGCGAGCCGGCGATCAGGCTCCGGGCGGCGACCGACGCATTCGCGCACCATTCACGCCCGGAGTCGGCGCCCAGGTCGTTTTGCGTCGCCAGCCAGTCCACCGCGGCGGGAGTCGTCCCGAGGAAAACGCCCGGCATCAGGGGCGTGCCAACCGTACCGGGCGACCAGCCGCACCCGGCCGCGAACGCGGGATCGTGCACGGCATAGACAATTCCAGGTGTCCGCGCCGCCGCAGTGCGCGTCGCCGTGCTCAACCCCGTGCCCGTGAACACGTTACCGAAGATGGAGACGGGCGGAGCCGCCACGCTGTCGAAAGCCGCGATGCCGTCGTAGCGGCCGCCGTACCGCGCGAGCCAGTCCACGAAGGAAACGCCCGGGCGCGCGCCGTGGGGGTACACGACGCCGACGACGTTGCCCGAGCCGCCGGACTCGTCGCGAGCCAGCGCGTCCATCCACACCGCCGACGCGACGAATAGGACGAGGTCGTCGCACGCCGGGTGGTACCGCTGGTACGCCGCGACGAACGCCTGTACCGCACCAAAGTGCGCCGTGTTTGGCTCAACGAACGCGAGCGCGACGTGCCTGGCGCGGCACACGCCCGAAGGACGCAGCAGGCGGCGGGCCGGCGCCGCGCCGCGCATCGACCGCCTCGCGTTGGCCGCGGCGCGGCGTACCACTGCGGCCCTCGATTGAAGCCACTCGCGCGACGGCGCGTCGAACCGATCCGCGTCGCCGAACGTGCGCGTCACCGGCGCGCCGGGTGCGACGGCGGGCGCCGCCCGCGTGCCCCGCACGCTGTAGTCTGAGTTGACGTCGTTGAAGTGGTGGTCCCGGTAGCGGTCCAGCTGGTGGACGATGGCGTACGTCTGGCCGAGGCAGTTGAGGTGCCGGCCCAGCACGTCGCGGCGCACGCGCTCGTCCTCGGAGTACCAGTGCCGGTAGGGCCCGACGCGGAAGTCGATCGCGTAGATTGGATGATGGTACCCCGCCATCGCGAGCTCGACGTACTGCAGTGCGATGTGGATCCCTTGGTCCATACCATGAATCGCGTTGATGTCCTTCGTCCGCTCGACCGCGGCCACGAAGGCCTGAATGTAATCCGCGACCGCGAGGCTCGTGCCGCCGTAGATGCCGCTGCAGAGCACCGGAATGGGATCTGGCGCGTGCGCTCGGCCCTGCATATAGAGGTGAAACTTGACGAAAAATGGAACGGTGTTCACCTTGTCGTCGTAGTGTGTCTCGACCCATTGCCGATTGATCTCCTGATTGCGGAACAAGTGCACTTCAGTGGCAGAGAATAACCCGTCCAGACGCACCCGGTACAAAAGCTCAAAGGGATTCGCGAAGAATATTGTGTCGCGCGTATCGGCTTGGATGATGTAGTGGTACCGTCGCCACGCCATTTGGATCCATTTTTGGAACACCCACAATCGGTCCACGAATGGGTGCCCGACGCGAGGCTTTTCCAGCGACGCTGCGTTGTGAATGATGACCCGGCCTTTGCCGGTCGAAGAGGATGAGGTAAAATTAGAATTCATGAGCCACGAATCGCCAATGAGGACGAGATCGTCGCACGCGCCGGCATAACGAAGAAACGATTCGATGAAGCCCTGCACGAGGTCTCGGCTGTACTTCAAATAGGGACTCGTCACGGCGTAGCCCAGGACGGCGTTCCGCCGTCCTTTGCAATCGACGTAGTTGGAAGGCTGTTGGTCGGCGGCGTCGGGCGACATCGACGCAGAGCACTCGTTCATGCACTCGGACCGTAGAGTGACCATCGCCGCGGTTGCTGTGGCCGATAGATTCGACGGCCCATCGCCCGCCGCGGTGCCGCGGCGTCGTGACGCCGACTGCAGGACAGACCGTCGTTCCTCGTCGTCCGAAAACCACTTCATGCCCACTGGCAAGCGATCACCCGCACGGCGGAAGAAACGACCAATGGCCGCGTGGCCGTAGTAAGGCCGGAGCTGCGTCACCGTCGGCAACACAAAGTGGCCCTCGGCATCGAATACCGCCAGGGGCAGCGTGTGGTGAGGTGACAAGGCGGGGGAGGAGGAGGCATCAGTTCCCCCCTGGTCCGCCAGCAACGGCCACACTTCGTTTCGTCCCAGGTCCCTTTCCAACGCGTCCGCGCTATGCAGCAGGGCCACAATGGATCGCTCCAGCATGCGCCCAGACTGCCCGCACCGCGGCATGGCGCATTCACGTTCGACGTAGGCTGCCCGCTGGGCGTTGTGATCGCCATCATCTACAAGTGTCTCAGCCGTCGTTAACGTCGCGGCGCCTCCAGCGTCCCATTGGTTATGAAGATTCCGTCGTGGTAGCCACCGTGGCGGAGGTGGAGGTGTCCCTTTGGATCCATCGACTTTCTCCCCCCCCGGCCTAGTTCCCCTATTGCTGCGTGTCGTCGTCGTCAACCGCCTGGAAACGTCGCATCCCGCGTACTCTGGAATAGCCTCGCGTTGAAGCGAAGACGACTCGTCCTCAGCGACGACGGCGTCGGTCGCATCGGCGTTGACGACGGCCATCTCTGCGCTATCTTCGCCGTCACCGTTGCCTCGTGGCGATGGTACCGTGACGGCACGACGGGTGGATGGCACTCCACCCATCGTGACCACATTGGTACCCGTCGACGGCCGCGGTGCATCTGGGCGGCTTGCTGATTCGACCCGGTCCCCTCCTGCGTCGTCGTGATGTTCAACCGACACGAGGTTCAGGCACAAGAGGCCGACCACGACGCCGAGCAAAAGACGCGAAGCCGAGGACGGATTTCCTTTCGACACTGCGAACATCGCAGTTGGGTGACCCACCAAGCCCTCGGTGCTCTCTGTTCACACAATTGACAACCTCCCCTGTCACAACTCAATGTCAGTTACGATACGATGGACAGGGCGACATATCTCGATCCAAGAAAGAAGGGGAAAAAAATGTAACGGCCCTCTGCCCCCCCGCGCAGATTTTTCAAACCCGAGACTTTTGAAAGGCTTCTCTTTCGAGGACTTTGCTCCACCGATGAGACCACTTCCCTTTGACCAAATGGGGACACGTGCCGTATCCGCGATAGTGCACGCGATGGACGAAGGTTTTGGCATTCTTGATGTTCATGTGGACGACGGCCTGATGACGGTTGAACCACGGCACCCACTCTCTCGTGCCCAAGGCGCCCGGCACGCCCCACTCTGGGTCGATGTTCGGGATCGTGTGGTACTCTCTCGTGCCGTTGCCGTATTGATTGTAATACCAGCAGGCCATTTTGCGTTGGAACATCTGAGTGTGCGACATCCTTTTCGCGAGCGGTTCGCCTCGGAGGCGGATGACGGCATTCGCGACCCAGTCGGTCCAGGTGTCTCGGAGCACCTTGTTCTTCATGAGCCGCACCTCCAGCGCGAAGGCGAGGTGCTTTTTCCTCCAGTCCTGACCGATGTGTTGCATTGGATGGGGAGATTAGACGCCGCCCGGGGGGTTAAAAACGACCCCCTGTTGGTCCCGTCGTTCTGTTTTTTTGAACTAAACTCGACTTTTTCGCAACAAACACCATCACAATCTCTCTCCCCGACTTCTTTGTGTCTGGTTATCCTTGAGTCTACACTCAAGAGAGAACGTCGTGACAGGGGGCACCTGGAACTTGACAACACGGTTTCTACACATGAAGCGCTTCCGCGCTGTGAAAACCTCCGCATTGAGGGAGGAGGACCCTCCCCACCCTGCTGTCCCTCTAAATCACCTTCGAGCTAGAGCGTTCGGAGAAGAATCAATCGATGCGCTTGTGGGGCCTTCAAAGTCGGTCGGCTGTTGTTGGGGCAACTATGTTGATGTCACAGCCAGGAGACGACGCACGCGCCCTTCGATGACCTCTTCCGTGGACGGTGCTCGACGCACAACCCGTCGGTCCACCACGAGCTGCGCGACACCGGGAACAAGCGGGGCCAGGCGTACGGTTGAATGCGCGCCGATTACGTTTGAAGCCCCGCTTGCTGCGACCAGAGGAGACGCGGAGCTCCCTCGTTGTTGCAGTCGCGTGCCCATCAGGTTCATCACCAACTTTTTGTGCGCGAGCCCTAACGACGGCGGGGACGGCGGCCGCTGTGTTGATTCTGGAGGCGCCGGTGGTGGTTGGACCATCGCCGTGGGTGTCGTCAGCATCATGGCGCGAGGGGGCAACTTCCGCTGCGGCAGCTTGCGGTAAAGATCGGCTTCACGCTGTGCCAGTCCCCCGGCCGTCAGCGACTCTGTCAGGGAAGGCGATCCGCCGGATGATTTCTCCCTCAGAATTCGCGACGGTGGCGGTTGAGCATCACCGGAGCAGCTGTAAGGTAGCTCGCCTCCGAGGGGCCTCGTCCTCCCCGCCGCATAGCCGAGGGGACTGGCAGCTCGGATGAATCGAAGCAGCGTGGCTTGGTAGTTGATGGCCACCGGCGGCGCAGGAGAGGAGGCCGGGATTCGCGATGGAGAGGACCTCACGCCGCCACCCGATGCCCGCACCCCCGTCGTTGACGTCGCTCGTGCGGCCGCGGCGAGGGACAACTCGGCATTGGCGGCAACGGAAATAGAGACGTTGAAGTGTCGCCATGGGGCCGTAACTACTTTCTCCCGCGCGGCGAACGGTGGCGGCCGATCATTCAACGCTGCGTCGCACGGCTGGCTCGCGCACGATGACCTCGCGAGACGGACGAGGCGGTCTACGAACCACACGCCATGGCCGCGGCTCGCGGACCTCTGTAAAAGATGGTAGGCGACGTCGTTGCCGCCGCCCGTCGAAGTCACACGAATATCGTACGAGTACGGCTCTTTGGCCGCTTCGGTCTGTTGTGAATGGTGCTGTTGGGTTGGCGCGTCCACGTCCCGACGTTGTTCTCCCTCCCCCGACGACTTATTCGGCGGCGGCGAACTCATCGACCAGTTCAATCGGCTGCTACTGCGCTGGCCGACCCCGTCAAACCCCGCGTACGCCACGACACCTGCGTGAATCTTGCCTCCCCCGTCCGCGGCCATCAGCTGCAGAAGAGTCCCAAATCCCGCCTCGAAGACAGCCGTTGTGCCCGATCGCATGTCGCTTGACGCCCCAAGGTGGCTGCTGAACTCTGAACCCGACCGAACGGTGGCGCCGCGTGCCGCTTCTTGGACGTCGAGAACGATGCGACACGGCCACGCGGCGACCTGAGGAAACGCGGATAGCACCCGGCGCAAGACGCGGGGCATTCGCTGTGCGGTCACGAGCGGAAACAGCGCCTCGGTGATGGCGGAAGGTGGCTGCCAGTAGTGCGCCTCGGGGGAAGGCCGCACGTCCACGTCGCACGAGGCGATTGTCGTTGCTGGATGAGAGGGAGGTACAGATGCCCCCGACACCGCAGCCGGCGTGGAAGGTCCGCACTTGGACGACGATGACGACGACGAGGCGTCGCGTGTCATTGGCGGCAGCGTCGAGGAGCTCATCGGCCGCGTTTCCATTGCGCCGCTAGAAACCACCGCCGGGCGAGCAGCCGCACTTTGTACGGGCTCCGATGCGACGGGTGGCATGTCATCCCAGGCGACGACGCAGCTCACGAGGTGGTGGTGATGAAGCCCGGCGGCCGCCGCGGCTATTGAGGGATTTCCTTTCGCCACGACACCGCCTCGACTTTCGTTGAATGAGCCCGGGAAGCTCGCCGCGGGTGCGGTCTGGTGCATCGCCTCGTCGACCACGTCGAGGCTATTCACCAAGTGGTCCCACCAATATGCGGATGACAACCCCGTTGCTTCTTGTCCGCCAGGACGCCCCAGTGGCTCTGGTGGAGCTACCATATTGGCGTACTGCCCCCCCGTCTCCGTGGGCGACGGATCAGCGGCTGCTGGGCGGCTGACGCTACCGCCCCAATCGACCTCTTCGTCCATCTGGAAACCGCGAGCGGCGGCGGTATCGTTCGGGGGTTGTACGTACGGCGTCAGCGCCTGGTGCCGGCTGTCAAGGTACTCATTGTCTGAGACGTAAGGCATGGCTCCTGACGCCGCTGCCGTCGCGGTGCCGTCGTGGCGCTCCGTCGCCAGGGGTCGCCGCCAGAGATGGAACTGACAAGAAAGGGACGAGCGCCGCGTGGCGGCTGCGTGGGCGACGTGGTGGCTGTCGCCTCCAGTGACTCCCGCGTCGGCGATGAGCGCCCGTGATACATGCCCGCGAGTCGCGGCCACCTCGCACCAACACGGAGCAGGCATAGCAAGTCCTACCTTCGTCGGGATCATTGTGGGCCGCCGTCGGGTGTCGCCGGCTCCTTCATGGCCCTGAACGTGGCGAAACTCAATTTCCTCCGAAATAAACTGCCCTTCCCCAACGTCGGCCAGGAAGCTTGACGAGGCTTGGATGCGGCCGGCGACACGTTCGTCATAGACTCCGCGTAACACACCCACCTTCGCGTTGATCATCACGTGCGGATACCGATCGTTGCGAGAAAGAGCGGCGACGGCAGAGTGGCAACCCTTGAAGCCGCCGATGGTCGCGGCTTGTTCCAAGGCGAGATTCATCGCCTGGCAGTAGGGCAGCGATGCAAACAAAATTCCGCCGCCGTCGTCGTCGCGACGGTCAATGTCTACGTTTTCTGAAGCCTCGGCGGCGGCAGCCGTTCCCGGCGGGAGCGGGAGGCCCGCGGACCACTCCCACTCTGCCGGTTGTGTTCCCGCCGCGGCGCGAGGAGGAGGGTGCGCGGCTGCCCAGAACGACGTCCGAGGAAACAAGGAGGCGGAAGCGTCGTCATCGCCCTCCAATTGGGTTTGATTCGTGGCGGAGGACTGTTCTCCAACCGTCTCGAGAAAAGGGACAATGGCGATAGGTCGCGACAGGTCGCTGCCTGGCGGCGCATGCGAGGCGAGCCACCTCATGTGGCGGTGCAAGTAACCAAGCATCAGCGCGGCTTCTTCCTCGACGATGGTGTCGACGGCACGGTCCCGTTCGGAGCTGATCGCGGCGGCTGCTTCGGATTCGCCCCGCCTGCGGTGGGCCCCTTCGTCCAGGTATCCGTTGGCGTTCGCGAACGAAGCAAGGCGATCGAATTCGACGGCGACGTCCTGTGGAATGGCGGCCCTTCGCGACGAAACGAATGCGACGATATCGTCGTTATCGTCGCCCACAACGACGACATCGCAGCCAACATCGGCGCGAAGCAGGTCCACCACGTCGAGCACGATGGTTGCAAAACTTCCCGCGGTCACGCCATCCGCAGCCGTGTTCGCACCTGCGCGCATGTACGCCAACGCCCATTGCCGCACCACTGCCTGTATGGTCCAACGAGGGCATAGATCGTCGCAAAAGGCGAAGCGGCCCGTCAACGACGGCGGCGTTTGAGTATCGCCACTCACAATGCGCTCACGAACCAATCCGCGGCTCCGCGCGAGCGCTTCCAGCCAGAGGCCCTCGACGACTTCCTCGAGCATCAGCGACCAGCACGCGGTTCGGACTGCCTCGACGCTTTGGTCCCGTTGCATGGGGCCGTCGTGCGCCAACTCGTCAATGACGTGGGCCACACGGGCGTCCAGCGCCTGCCACCACTCAAACAGCAGCTCGAGGGTCGGCCCATACGCGTGGCTCCGCTGACGCAATAGGCTGCCGAGGGAGGTCGACGGATGTCCGAGGATGCAGAATGGATTCGACGACGACGACGACGACGATGATGAAGTGCCGTACGGGGCGTCCACTTCGGAGCGGATGGTTTGCTGAACGATGCGTCTCAGCGCGGTACTGTCATCGGAGTTCAGACGCACGGTTCCGGATGCCAACCCGAAGCGCAGCAAAGGCCATGCCACGCGCCACGTGGTCACGAGCAGCGGCGGTGGCGGCCTCCTCGTCGCCGTTCCCAACGCCGTTGGCGGCAGCTCCTCACTGTGACAGTTCAGCAAGGCGGCAGCGACGGCTCCACAAATGTGTCGCCGACGCGCGAGCAATTTTTCCACCACCGACACCCCCCCTTCGACAACACGCCTACCCCGGAGCGGAATGGCCATGCCGTCCCAGCGGTTCAAACACCCCAACGGGCTCGAAGCCGTAGGAAACCGCGGCGGTAATGTCGACAAGGCAGCCAAGGGCCGCTCGGCGACGTGTTGGGTCGTGGGCACCGTAGTGGCCGTAGTGAGGCTCAACAAGGCGAACCCGCTTTCGATGTCGATTAATAACGGAGGAGGCTTCGCAATCCCCACGACCCCTGTCATGTCTCCGCCAGCCTCCTCTTCCTTCTGCGGTTCGACTTTGCTTCTCGGCAGCAGTAAGGTGCCACCGACCTCGCTGTGGCCGTTCTCGTCTGTCCCGCCGTCGATGCTCTCTCCGTCGTCAACGGCAATGAGATCGACCTCATCATCGTACACGCGCGGCGCAGGGTGACGACCGTCGTGCACCACTAAGGCACCCGTGGCGTCGTGATTAGCGCTCACGGCATCGGCAGGATCACCGCTGAGCGGCTCAGCGACCGCGTTGCTTCTTCTTGCAGCCGCCAGCGTCAACCCCTCCATCGAAACTGGCGATGACGTGAGGGGGGCGCCTTGCGTGGCATCAGAAACCACGGTCGTCACGACGGGCATCGTGGTGGTGGTGGGAGGAGGGGGAGTTCGCTGCTCATCTCCCCCCTGGACGGGGCATGTCTCCCCGGCTGCATGCGGATCCACACGGAGAGCATCCGCGCCGTCACTCGTCGGGGGAGGCAGATCGGCTCGGTGGTGATCGCCCCGCTGCGGTGCCACGCCGGTCTGATCCATCATCGAGAAGAGAAGGGAGGGGAGAGAGAAGTGCGAGAAATGACAAATTTTTCTGTGAGGCAAGAATGAGGGGGAAAAAACCCCGCACTATGCTCAACTTGACCATCACGATGATTGATCTGTTTCAGACCTCGCTAATGGGCGTGGGATCGTACTTCCCTCGTTTTCTTCCCCCGCGCTGCTCGGTCGGATCTAAAAGGCGACAACAGCGAGCGAGAGAGAGAGAGAGAGAGAGAGAAGGGAGGACACATGTTGTTGTGAGAGGAACCATAATACAAAAAAACCCGCCACCCCCCCGAACCGCAACGACACACGAGTGACTACTTTCGGAGTTGAAACGACAACATTGACGCTGGCCT